>Ga0307508_10003958_pt1 | contig 14685 bp, 12 predicted proteins | sample 9_EM_MG_FD_203089 | JGI IMG/M metagenome (GOLD analysis project Ga0307508, IMG submission 203089) | Populus trichocarpa ectomycorrhiza microbial communities from riparian zone in the Pacific Northwest, United States - 9_EM | ecosystem: Host-associated > Plants > Roots > Unclassified | place... | reverse complement strand
TCAGAGGTCGTTTTGAGGCTGTTTCGGACGAGGTTGATGGTCGGAGCGAAAAGTTCTTTTCGAAAACGTGGGGGGGTGGTTCGGGAGAATAGATTGCGTGGAGAAGAATCTCCAGACTAGCTACTGCACCCTTCCTTTATACCTTTCCTTTCCTCTGTGGAATCACAGCTTGCCCACAAGACTGACACAGTTCCTCCCTAGCTCATCATGACTCGATCGCCGCACCCAAGGAAAACACAGGATCGTACTCGGAAGCCGCACGGCCAACACTCTACTCGCGGCAAAAGGAGAAAGGACGCGGAAGCAGTAACAATAAAGGAAAGGGAGACTGACATACAACTTAATCAAGGGAAAACAATACTCGTAACGAACATGGGAGAAGGACGTGCAAGCTCAATCAAGGGGAGGCAACAAACCTAGCGGACAGGAGAAAGGACGCGCAAGTAACATAATGGCGACGAAGGAGAGAGGTCTAAACCGGCCAGCGGTCGGGGATATCGCTAGCGGAGCGATATGGCGGAGATCGGTCGAGGCGCCTAAGTGCGGAGGATGACCGTGGCTGCGGCAGCGGAAACGAGGACGAGCCACAGGGCAACAAGGGTGAGAGTGCCACCAGCACTGGCGCAAAGGAGCTTGTCGCGCCAGGTTCGTGACAGTACGTCCCCTGTCCAGACCGAAGCTCCAGCGAGGTCATGTTGGGTCGTCAGGGTCTGGCGGCGGATGGGGGTGTGGTAGATGTGGACGGGCCGGCTAGCCTGCTGCGGGGCTTGGAGTTGTTCGTTCATTCGCTGTTGTTCAGTGATGATCGCTTCCAGGGTGTTGATCATATGCTGGAGTTGCTGTTGGTCAACATAGTGGAACTCGTTCATCCGCTGGGTGAGCGTCCGGTGTACGACGTGATTGCGGCAGGCGTCCCGGGTGGTTGTTTCATGTATCATGGTGACGATTTCCCCCAGGAGGGCGAGTTGCTCGTCCTGTAGTGCCGCAGTCGCGGCCGCGGGGTTTATGTTTTCCTGATCTTCCTGTGGTGGCGTGATGTCTGCCAAGGTTTCACGTGGGGCTGCAGCACTGCAGCGGAGGTGGTGGTTTTCCATGTTCACGAGGAACCGGCATTCAGTGCAGACCCGCTTTCCTCGGTGCCAGTCCGTGCATGCTTTGACAGGGTTGAGGCGTCGTTCGCGGGTTACTTCGAGTAGTTCGTTAGGGTGTAAGAGCGGGCAGTCGCAGTTTGTCGCTCGGCGGCGGCGGCTTTGGCACGGGTAGTAGTTGTTGTCCTTGCTCTGGCGGTGGGTGTTGCAGTAGTTATCATAGCAGGCCGTCCAGTGCAGGGATGCATGGTCGTTGGTATGGGGCTGTCCTGTGGCGGACAGCAGGGGCGAAGGTGCGGCTTGAGGGGCACCCCATCCGTCGGTCGTGGTGGCAGCAATGCCCCAGTCATTGTTAGGTTCGTTGGTGGGTAGTTCGGTTTGTTCGGTATCGGCGGAGGTTGTGATGGAAAACTCAGAGGTGTGGCTGCAGCCAGCGAAGGTCCAGCCTTCGTTGGTGTTGACAGTGGCGGTGGTGGACATATCGGGTTTTTTTAGAGTTGGGGTGTAGTTTCCTTAGGGTATTCCTCGTGGAACTTGCGGACGAGGTCGGGTGAGTTCTCAAAGTTGCGGGCGGCATACCAGGTACCATCGGGGTCGTGGAAACTGGTCCACTTGACTCGATACTGGATCTGGTTTCTATGGTGTCGGGAGTCGAGGATTTTCTCTACCTCCTACTCTTGCTGTTCTTGGATGATCATAGGTGGTGGCGGTGTTTGTTGGTGTCCCGGGATGGGTTCGGTGCTGGCTGTGGTTTCGAGAAGGCTGATATGGAAAACTGGGTCGATCCTGACAGTGGCCAGGAGATCCAGTTTATATGCTCTTGAGCCTACCTTCTCGAGGATGGTGGACGTGCCTATCTGCTTGTAATCCAGTTTGTTCGATGGTTGGGTTGTCCGGATTTGTTTCTGTCGTAGCCAGACCCTGTCGCCTGGGTTCAGTACCGGGTCCAGATGTCGTGCTTTGTTGGCTTACTCTGCTTGTGTCATTTGGACCTCCTTAATCTCTGCTCGAAGTTCTTCATGCAACCTTCTCAATGCCGCAACATACTCCGATACTTCCGGGGTCTCCTCGTTCTAGGTGCCGAGGTCTGGCAGGAAACGAGGGTGATATCCATAGTTGGCAAAGAAGGGGGTTATTCTTGTGGTTCCGGTTTGTGTGTTGTTGTAGCAGAATTCTGCAATTGGCAACAACCTTTCCCAGTCATCCTGTTGGTAGTTGCAGTATGCCCGGAGATACTGCTCAAGGGTGGTATTGGCTCTTTCCATTTGTCCGTCCGTTTCTGGGTGGAAGGCTGTGCTGAGGTTGCGTGATATCCTGCGTGCTTCCGTTACTCGTCTCCAGAAGTCTGAGGTAAACAGGGACCCTCTGTCTGATACAATACTGCTTGGCAGTCCGTGGGGTCTTATTACCTGTCGAAGGAAGTGGTCTGCCAGGTCTTCGGGGTTCATGGTACCCTGGCCGGCGACGAAATGTCTCCTCTTTGTGAGGCGGTCGATTATGACCCATAATGCGTCTTTTCCGTTGCTCATTGGCAGCGTGGTGAGAAAGTCCATTGATATTGTGTCCCATGGCCAGTGTGGGAGTTCGAGTGGCTTTAGCAGTCCAAATGGCGCGTGTTGGATTGGCTTGATGCGATGGCAGGTGTCACAGTGGTCGACGTATCTGTGGATGTACTTTCGTTGCCCTGGCCAGTAGAAGCTTTCACTAACTAGTTCCAGGGTTCTTGCTTGGCCCGGGTGTCCCGCGGCTTGTGCATCATGGTGGTCTCTTAATATGCGTAGTCGCCGTGTGTCATCCTCCGGGATCCATATGAGGCCGTCATACATTAGCAACCCGCTGTTTTCCTCGCATAACCCCAGTGCGATCTTTCCGTCACGGGTGGACCCACTCGCCTTTTTCCTCCGGATTTCTTGGATCTCTTTATCTGTTGCGCTTAGTGTCCGGATTTCATTCAGAAGTTCCTTGTCTATCTCAAGGTTGATGGTTTCTGTTGTATTGGCCTGGAGTGCTTCGAACGCTTCTTCGGGTAACAGGATTCGGCCATGGTTCTGCCGATGGTTCATATCACCTTCCCAGGGAGAGTCTCCTGACTCTCTGGAGAGGATGTCTGGCTTGCCGGCCAATTTCCCGGGTCGATACTTGATCACGAAGTTATAGTTAGCTAATCGCTCACCCCACCAGGCTTGTCGCAAATTGAGGTCTTTTTTTGTTTTCCAGTATTCGAGGTTTTAGTGGTTGGTGAGGATCGTGATTTTTGGTTCCGTTGTTTCACAATGGGTATCCCATTTTCGTAGTGCGTCGACTATCGCCAGTAACTCCTTATCGTGGATGTCGTAATTGCGCTCTGGGTCTTTGAGTTTCCTCGAGTAGTATCCTACATGGTGCAGGATTCTGTTTTCGTCGGGTTGTGAGCAGATTGCTCCTATGGCGTAGTCGGAGGCGTCTGTTTCGATGGTGATGGGTTGTTCCGGATGGAAGTGTTGTAGTATAGGTTCCATGATCATTGCTTTCTTGAGCGTCTCAAATGCCTCTTGTTGTTTATCACTACATTCCCATCCTTTTTCCTTCCTTGTGAGGGAGGATAGGGGTGTCGTGATTTTGCTGTAGTCTCTGATAAAGCGCCGGCAAAAGTTGGCAAAGCCGAGGAAGCTCTGGATTCCTTTGACGTTTGTTGGTTCCTTCCATTCTTTGATGGTCCAGATTTTTTTTCGTCCATTCGCAGTCTCTGCGGTAATATGACGTATCCCAAGTATTCTATTTCCGTTGTATGGAATTCGCATTTGGATGCTTTCAGTGTCAGCCCGGTTTCCTCAACTCGTCTCAAGATTGTCCGGACGTGTCTTCGGTGGTCTTCCAGATTTTGCGAGAAGATGAGGATGTCGTCCAGATATGCCACACAGAAGATATCAAGGTATTCGCTCAAAATCTCGTTCATCCATTGTTGGAACGATGCCGGTGCATTGGTCAATCCGAAAGGCATGACGCAGTACTCGTATAGTCCGTACCGGGTTCGGAATGCTGTTTTCCATTCGTCTCCTGCTGCGATTCGGAGGTTGTAGTAGGCCTCTCGGATATCTAGTTTTGTGTAGATGGTGGCATTGGATAGTTGATCCAGGGATTCTCCGATTAATGGCAATGGTGTCCGGTCTTTGATTGTGAACTCATTCAGTTGTTGATAATCCACACATAGGCATAGTCCCCCATCCTTCTTCTTGACAAAGTGTATTGGCGCCGTAGCCACGGAGGTGGATGCCCGGATCCATCCCCGTTTCTCATTGACTTCTAGGTATTCCCTGAGAGCCTTCATTTTTTCTTCGTTCAGGGGTCGCAGGGGCTCGTACGGGGGCGTCTTTCCTTTCTCCAGTGGAAAGTGGTGGTCATGAGCGCAGTGGGGCGTGTTGAAGATATGCTACGGTGCTGGACGAGGGTGCTAGCGAGTGAAGGGCAAGTGGGGAATTGCAGGAACGAGGAGATAGTGGGAACGAGGGAATATGTAGTAGAAATGAAGGGATAGTTCGGTTTCAGTTTGTTCCTGGGATTATGCACATCGGGGGGGGAATCGGGTTTGCCTTCGGGCATTTGCTTTAGGTGCAGCGGGGAGGACGTATTTGCTTTAGGTGCCGTGGGGAGGATAAATGGGTCGCTCGAGCGCTGGTAGCTAGAAGACCATCAATCTTAAGCATCATCACACGCTTATAAAGTTGTTCAGGACGGAGGTGCCGTAGGTTCTTTTTCGGTGAATACTTCGAGGAACTCGTGATATTCCAGCGGAATTCGGTTTTTGCTGGTCTTGGAGGTTTCCTTGATTTTGCTGATGACGGTCTGGCATACTTCCCATGGGTCCATTTCGCCAATCTCCCAATTTTCCGTTGTTTTCCTGTAGTATTGATCTGTGGCCTTTTCTTCCGGGACCGTGTTCGCTCTTGGTGAGCTAGGTAAGCATTTTTCGGCGCAGTGGTCCGAGTGGAATTTCACAGTATGATTCTTCCACCCTATCACCAGATCATGGAGCTTGAGCCATGGGAGTCCTAGGATAATTGGCGCATTTCCAATTGTGATGCAGTGTAGCTGGATGTCTTCCTCGTGATGATTGATTGTGAGGTGGACTTGGGTGGTGTGGGTTACTGACCCGCTGGCAACCTCGCTCCCATCCACGGTCAGGACCCGTCTTGGTGTCGCTTTTTGCTGTATTGGGATTCCACTTGCTTCGGAGTAAGCCTTGTCTACAAAGTTCTCAGATACCCCACTGTCCACTAGGGCAGTGCTGTTGTGTTCGTTTCCGTCGGTTCCTATGATTCGTACTTTGATCTTGATCTTCTCTTTGCGGTCGTACCTGGTTGTTCGTATTCTGTAGGGTTGGTCTCGTTCTGCAACGGGTTTCTCCCTCGGGTGGCTGTTGCCTAGGTCTATTCCTGAGGGTTGTCGTTTCCCGCCGGTTTGGGTTCTTTCCCTGCTTCATTGTTTATGGTGTATTCTTCGTACGTGGCTTCTTCTGCCCGGTATGGCCTTCTCCATGGGGCTCTTGCTTTCTTGGGCTGGGGGCATTCCTTCGCAAAGTGCCCCTTTTTTCTGCAATTGTAGCATTTGACTGTTTGTGGTCATCAGGGGAACCGGGTCGGCGTTCTTGGTGCGAACTTGAAGCATCGGGTAGCATCTAGGTCCATTGGGTCCCCCAGGGCGCTGATGGGTTCTTTCGTGTGGACATGGAAGCACGCTTCTGGACTAGCTGCAGGGTGCCGACTAATGACTTCAAGGTTGCATAGGCGGCTGTCTGTTTTGATGGCCACGATGGCGTAGTCTACCAGGACGGTGGCTGGTACTTCACTCATGACCAGGTGCCTTTTTACTTCTGGGTGTAATCTGTCTCGAAATCACGCGATGCATACATTGTCTGCGTACTGGAGATCTGCTTTGATTCGTTGGAATTCCGCGCAGTAGGTTGATGCCGTCCGGTTTCCCTGCTGGATTTTCTGGAATTTTTCAAAGGCTACTTCCTCGGCATCTACCTGGCCGAAGGCGTTCTTCATGTTAGTTTCCAGTTCTTCCCATATTAGGTTGATTCCTCCCTCCTGGTTCAGGAAGGTTTCCACCTAGTTCCATGCCACCCCCAGGAGTAGGGAGGATGTGTATCCCGTTGTTTTCTCATTGTCGTCGAATCGATTTCCCTCAGTTCTAAACATCAGCTCGCATTGGGCCAGGAACGTTTTGAATTTTGCTTTTTCTCCTTCGAACGGTTTGGGGTCCCGGAGCTTTGGGTAACTGGTCTGCGGCGGTCTGTCGCGTGCCGCTAGGCAGGCCTGCAACATTTCCATTGTCAACAGGTGGGGTCCTTCCGTTATTCTTCTGGTCTGTTCTGGTGACTCGGGGGTCTGTGGCCTGAATCTTTACTCTGGGGTTACTGGACTCAGTGCTTGCTGGTCGTCAGGGACGTCCCTAAATTCGCCCAGGTTGAGGGGGTCTGGGGACTCCACCGTGTCTTTCTTGTTGCTACGTCAGGTGTCGATAGGGAGACGCAATCTAGTGTCAAGATCCTGCCTTCACTACTCGGTGCTGCTCGACAGGTAACGTAGGCTCGGTTCTTTGGGGCAAGCTCGTGATCACACTTCCGGCGTACTCACGAGCCGCTCGTAGTCACACTTCCGGCGTACTCACACCCCGCTTGTAGTCACACTTCCGGTGTACTCACGCGCCACTCATAGTCACATTTTCGGCGTACTCACGCGGCACTGGTAGTCACACTTCCGGCGTACTCACATGCCGCTCGTAGTCACACTGCCGGCGTACTCATACGCCGCTCATAGTGACACTTCCGGCGTACTCACGCGCCGCTAATAGTTACACTTTTGGCGTACTCACGCGCCGCTCGTAGTCACACTTCCAGCGTACTCACGCGCCGCTCGTTCTTACACTTCGAGTGTACTCACGCACTGCTCGTAGTCTCGCAGTATCCGTCACGCCCGGCGTGGTCTCGTCGCGGTCCTCTCACACACCTTGCGTGGGCTCATTGTTCTCGTGGTATCCGTCACGCCTGGCGTGGTCTCATCGTGGTCTTCTCACACGCCTTGCGTGGGCTTGTTGTTCTCGCGGTATCCGTCATGCCTGGTGTGGTCTCGTTGTTCTTATCGGGGTGGTGGTCGCAGCGCCGGTTCACGGGTAGAGAGAGGTAGGTCTGTGGAGAGAGATAATCGATTGCGTGGTGAAGAATCTCCAGACTAGCTACTGCACCCTTCCTTTATACCTTTCCTTTCCTCTGTGGAATCACAGCTTGCCCGCAAGATTGACACAGTTCCTCCCTAGCTCATCATGACTCAATCGCCGCGCCCAAGGAAAACACATGATCGCACTCGGCCGCTGCACGGCCAATACTCTAGTCGCGGCAACAGGAGAAAGGACGCGCAAGCAGTAACAATAAAGGAAAGAAAGACTGACGTACAACTTAATCAAGGGAAAACAATACTCGTAACGAACATGGGAGAGGGACGCGCAAGCTCAATCAATGGGAGACAACAAACGTAGCAGACAGGAGAAAGGACGCGCAAGTAACACAATGGAGACGAAGGAGTGAGGTCTAGACCGGCCAGCGGTTGGGGATATTGCTACCGGAGTGATATGGTGGAGATCGGTCGAGGCGCCTAAGCGCGGAGGATGACCGCAGCTGCAGCAGCAGAAACGAGGATGAGCCACAGGGCGACAAGGGTGAGAGTGGCACAGGCGCCGGCGCCAAGGAGCCTGTTGTGCCAGGTTCGTGACACAACGCCAGGGCGAGCAAGACCTACGTCAGCTCATGGAAGTGTACAGCTACACGGTAGACCACACGGACTGATGAATCCAGCTAGTCGAGAAGGCATACTACAAGCTGTCGCAAGGAACTCAGTACATCTATGATTGAATGGAAGCAAAGGAAGAAATAGCGGAAGCATGGGTAAGAAACGAGCTCACCGCGGTCGCTAACGCGTACCAGACATTCACCCGACAGATATGGGAAGCTATCATCGAACGAACCAAGGAAGCTGAGGTCCAGCGGCTCCACCAGGCAACCCAGGTAGCCCGAATGAAGGATGCTGTGACCATCTTGGGGGAAGCCGATGTGGCCAGAAATCAGCATCTGGCTCTGTTCCAAGGTAATGTGGAGAAATGGGCCGCTAATCACCAACAGAAAGTGGACGGTCTGGAACTAGAACGACGAAGGGACCGAGAAAGAATGGCTAGGCTTGAAAAGCAGCTAGCCGAAGCCCCTGAGGAAATTCGGAAGGTGGCTGTGGCGGTCCCGCTACCTCGATCACCAACAAAGCGAGCAATGGGAGCCCCCTTCCTCCCTCCAACAGCGACAGGACCGAGGCCACCAGGTAACACGATTTCCAGACTAACCACGGGGGAAATGGGAGGAGACAGGAGAGGTCCACCAAGAAGGCCAAGAATACCGGCTGTGTACCTGTCACCCTCGTTGCCACCCAACGAAGACGACGGGGACTATGAAGACCTATACGAACGAAACCTGCCCACAGGAAGACCCACGCCGGGCATGAAGGAGCCAACGGAGGGCCAGCTAGCCACGATGCTCACACCAGAAAAAATAGCAAGGCTTGTGGGTGCAGGTATCGCGGCGGCCCGTCAGCCAGAACAGCCAGCGAATGGGGTCCGGATACAAACCTCAAGGCTAAAAATGGAAAACCCCGACAAATTCGACGGGAAAAGCTCGTCCACCTTCAACCAGTAGTGGGAATCTGTCACGATGTACCTGGGATTCTACCCGGAAACGATCGACCGCCAAAAGATCGACTGGGTCGGAACCCTTCTAACCGACACCACCCTGGTATGGCACCTCCACCGGTACCGAGAATTGGGAGAAAATGATATCTGGGTGAACTATACCACGGCCATCCGAGCGGAATACCAAAACGAACGCGAAGCGGCGGATGCCCAGCTCAAGCTAGGACAACTCAAGTACCAAGGGCCCATTCGCGGTTATCTCACTGAATTCCGAGCCCTCAACAACTTCACCCGAGCAACCAGCAAAGCGCTAGACGAAAAAGTCAACCTCGCAATGCCCGACGCGGTACTTGACATGCGGTTCGCCCACTACCTGGAAGACTTCGCGGATGACGAAGGCTTCCTACAAGCCAGCCACCAATTGGGCGTCCAGCTAGAAAAGAAAAAGGCGCTCAAAGCGGCCCGGGAAGCATCGAAAGGAATTCATTTCATGAGTTTCGTCCTGCACTCCGTAGGTCTGTGCTTCAGCGGTCTGCGCTTCTTCGGTCGGTGCTTCATCGGTGGTGTCTGGAAACTCAATGGCTTCCATCTGCTCTTCTGTGTGTGCATTTTCTTCTTCGGCAAACACTACACTCAAGCATTCCACTACTCGTCCGATTTTTCCTGATTTGAAATCCCAAATTCTCCAGATTTTCGTGGTGTTATGAATATATCCCAGCATCATGCACATACTGGAGCGGTTTCCGAATTTCTTCTCCGTTCTCTGAGCGGGTGGAATATGTTTGTATGCTTGGCATCCGAATCGTCTTAAGTGTCCGATTTTCGGAATGGTGTCATACAATGCTTCGTGTGGTGACCGGTTGTTCGTCAGACTCGATGTAGGTGACCTTCGATGCAGGTAGCATGCCATCCTGATGGCTTCCGGCCAAAATATTATCGGCACGTTTGCATCCAACATCATACTTCGTGCCTTCGCATTCAGTGTCCGGATCATCCTCTCGGCCGTTCCATTCTTGTGTTGGGTGTACAGGGGGGAGGGTTCAAACGTAATTCCTTTTTCTCCCAGTAAACCTAGGAATATCGAGTTGTTGTATTCTCTGGATCCATTGTCACTGCAGAAACGTTTGATGTGGAATCTCTGTGTTTCCACCCAGGCTTGATAATGTTAAAACTTGGCTGATATTTCTTCCACGGTTTTTGTGATCAGAAAGTACACCTCAGTGTATCTTTTACAGTCATCAATATAGATGATGTAATATTGGGCGCCTCCGATACTGTGCTTCATAGACCCGCAGAGATCTGAGTGCACAAGTGCAAACGGCGTTGAGGACCGGGGTGCCTTAGTGCGTACCATATGTTGTTGTTGCTTTGCATGAACACATGTTCAACACAATCCAGGTGTTTCCCAGCAAGGACTCGTGTCCATACGATCCGTCACCGGCTCGACGTCCGTGTCCGTAAAGCGCTTGCCTGAGGATGCCAGTAGTCTTCTCTAGTCCTGATGGTTAAGGTGCGCGAGCCGTTGATGCCACATGTTTATTGAGTGGGAATGTGATGTTGTTCGCAGCATCTTTATTTCGGAGATGTGTGCTGATCCATCCGTTGATAGTATGTACAGGCCATCTTCAAGGTTGGCGCTGAGAGCTTTTTGTCCTTTTGCATCAGCCATCGAGCATATCCCTGATCGGAATGTTGTTGTGTATCCAAGTGAGTCGAGTTGTCCTACTGACAGGAGAGATATTTGGAATTCAGGAACGAAGAACGCCCCAATATCCACTCCTCCCAGACATACAATTCCTTTCTTCTTTGCTTGTACTTGATGATCATCTCCCAACTAGATAATCATATTCGTTTGCTTAACTGAGTTCTTGCGGAAATCTAGAAGATTGTTGCCATAATTGTGAAATGCCCCCGAATCAATTACCCAAGTCCTTGTTGTTATTGCCGATCGATATGACGCCACCATTACCTCCGAGCTGAGGGAGGTAGACCCCGCAAGTCATTGCTGGTTACCTGTGACACTGGGGTTGTCTCGTAACCGGAGTGCGTATAGAATCAAAGGTAATCAGGCTACTTTCGATAATTCACAACGGAATAATCTTAGGTCTTGTGTGTGGGTTCGGTGGGATTTGGTTCGGTATTGTTGTAGGTGTTTGTTCTGGCTGATTTCTCTTGGTGAGGTGAGAAATCCTCTTTCTTTTGTAGAGGAAGAGCCGTCGTGAGATATGATGACTTCGCATGAGAAGTGGTGACTCGGGTTTGGATTCCCCCGAGGTGCATAGACCCCGTGGGTGGATCATTGGCCCTGGCCGGGGTGTAGATAAGGGAGATGAGTTCGTCATGCAACTGGGCGGGGAACTCTTGCGTCTAGACTCGTACGTGGCTCCCCCCGCAGGGATCCAAGCCAGGCTCCGCGAGGACCCAGTTTCTCTGCGTACGTGGTTCCTCCCCGCAAGGAGGTTAACCAACGTCTGGTCTCTCCCCGCGAGGAGTCAGACCAAATCTGCTAAGACCGCTTCGTTTGCACTCAGACCCCTACCTCGGATTTCCCTTGTCCGATCCCCGCAAGGTTCGATCTTCCCCACAAGGTTCGATCTCTCGGCCGTAAGCTAACTCCGGCTCCTTAACTCCCTCCTAGACTCTTGATCCCTCATCTGTCACCCGTGAGCCTTCCCACTACTCTGTCGCTAAGTAATCTAGATACTCTATGTACTTCGTGAAATATTCAGGTGCAACACTACCTCCCCTCCTCCTTAGCCTCGTCCCGAGCGCCAATTTTCGTTCTATCTAAGTAGCCCGTTTCTTTTCTTGGTTCGTGAGATTCTTTCAACGCTGAGTTCCTTGCAGCGTCACGGACTGCAGTCCTGCTCCCCTGTAGCCCTCCCAGCTACCGGATCAGGGCATCATTCTCTGTAATCCGTCGGAATGGCTGGGCCCTCAGAGTAGGACAGTGCGTACTCATACTGTCGATATCTCCCGCCGGGCCGCCGTGTCCATGAAGACGGAAGCACCAGTTTTCCCAGTGCGCATCCTGTCGATCTTTGGCTGTGGCACATGAAAGGTGTGACCAAGCCCGAGCAAGCCGAACGAGCCAATGGTGTGCACACAGAGGTGTCCGTCAACCGCCAGGATCCGCCGCCTGTTGGTGGGTTCGTCTTCCACGGCCATTACCCCGGTGCGGAGTTGGTTCGTCCGTCGTTGGCTGAGTCGGGCACTTGTGGACGAAAGTATATGACGCTTTTCCGGGTCTGGGACACGTGGAACGAGTGACCTTCTCGACTCAGGGTTCGTGGCCGGGCGCCCTTCTTGCCCTCGTAGGTGTACATACAGAGGTGTGCCATACTGAGCGCCTACAGCTTCCGTCCGATCGAGTCCGACGTATCCTACGACGGTTTGTCGTGGCGGAGCTTCGGTGCCCGAGAAGCGGGTCTTTTCCTCGTTTGAGTGTGAGATGAAGTCCTCCAGCCCCTTCATCCCTACTACCGCCCGTGCTTCGAGGGCCCTTCTATGGACATCCCTTCTAGGCGTCGGCGAGTCGGTAGTCCCTCGGTGCGTCTGGATTTCGTTGGTGAAACTCCCGGAGTTTCTCCAGACCACCTACCGAAAAGTTGTCGAATGGTTCTTCCGTCCAGTCTTTTCGTTCCGGATAATCGTGCCACTTGACGAGGTAGAGGATTCTTTTGTTGTTCCCCCGGCCGCGTTCGACCGAGGACATTACTTCGTCGACATCGTATTCCTCCGATTGCTCAATGTCGTCAGCTTCTCGCAACACCTTCGATGGGTCCAGAGGTGCTCGGTGTTCGCTGGTTCGGTATGGTTCGAGGAGCGAGACATGGAAGACGTTGTGGATCTTCCACTTCCGAGGTAGCGTGAGTCGGACGGCCAGCGGAGAGACGATTTTTTCTATCTGAAAGGGACCATGATTTTTGTGGTCCAGCTTTTTCGAGGGCCGTCGCGTTCTGATGTTGCGCCCATTGAGTATAACCAAGTCTCCTACTTGATATGCTGGGGGTTCCCTTCGGTCCGGGTCGGTGTAATGGCGTATTCGCTCCTGCGCGGCCTCCAATCCTTTTCGTGACTCTTCATGCACCGACTGCATCCAGTGGCCGTAGACTGTGCTGGCTGGATTTAGCGGTCCTTCTTTATCGTCTGGGGGGTCGATCGTGGCTGGATGTCGTCCGTAGTTGGCATAGAACAGCGACATTCCATTTCCTATCGTGACTGAATTATTGTAAGCGAATTCGGCCATTGGTAGGAGGGCTACCCAATCGTTCTTCTCTTGGGTGACGAATGCGCGGAGGTATGCTTCAATTGTCTGGTTGAGACGTTCCGTCTGTCCGTCCGTTTGTGGGTGGAAGGCCGTTGACATTTGGGGTCGAATTTTCAATAGTCCTAGGAATTCCTTCCAGACCTCCGATGTGAACCGGGAGTCTCGATCGGACACAATGTCCGTCGGCGTTCCGTGGTGCCTCCAGATTTCCCTTGCAAAGATTTTCGCTAGGTCGGCTGCTGGTTTTTCTTTGAGCGGGAGGAAGTGCGCCATCTTGGTGAATCGGTCGATAATTACCCAGAGCTGGTCGCATCCTTCTGACAGCGGTAGTTCCGTGATGAAGTCCATTGCGATTGATTGCCAGGGCACATATGGCAATTCTAGTGGCGAGGACAACCCGTAGGGAGCGTGGTGTGACAACTTATTCTTCTAGCATTCCGGGCAGCTTCTGACGAAATCGATGATTCGTTCGTTCATGTTGGGCCTCCAGAAGTTTTGTCGAATTAGCTCGGTGGTTTTATCCTGTCCCATGTGTCCTGCTACCTTCATGTCGTGCTCGGATTTCAATATTTCTTGGATTGTGTTGTCCCCTGTGACCCACAATCTTCCTTTCCTATACAGGAGGTCGTCCCGTATTTCCAGCGTTCCTTCTTTCTTGTCCTTTCGGACTTTTGACCCTGGGTTCCCCAGGATTGCTTCCGATTTCCATGCTTGTTGATATACCGGATCTTTTGGCGCCACCTCTTGGATCTTCTTTGCGAATTCTTGATTCCATTTTTTTGTGGGTAGTGACGCTAGGCGTGCCGAGGATACCAGGAACGATTGAGAGAGCTGTTTCTCGAAATGGTTTTTTCCCAAGATCGTCGTGATTGGCTGGTTTTCTACCGCCCCCTTTTCGGGGCGGTACTCCGAACGCCTGGACAGCGCGTCTGGTTTCCCATTTTGGGTGCCTGGACGGTAGTATATCTTGAAGTCGATACCGGCCAGCTCCTGGGCCCATCGTGCTTGCCGTCGATTTAGCACCTTTGTTGTAGTGAAGTATTCCAAGTTCTGGTGATCCGAAAGGACTTGAACCGGGTGCACCGCTCCTTCGCAGTATCATCTCCAGTGTTTGAACGCATCCACCACAGCCAGTAGTTCTTTGTCGTGGATTTCGTAGTTGATTTCCGCCGGCTGGAACTTCCTGGAGTGGAAGGCTACCGGATGAAGGCGATTATCCCTATCTCGTTGCGACAGGACTGCTCCAATGGTGAAATCCGATACGTCGGTTTTGATGATAACTGGTTTCGTTGCATCGAAGTGCGCCAGGATTGGGGCCGTGGTGAAACGGGTTTTCAGTTCTTTGAACGCTTTTCCCGCTTCCTCCGTCCATGCCCATTTCGTTCCTGTTTCCTTCTTCGTGAGTTCGGTCAAGGGCCGGGCTACCTTGGAATAGTCCTTGATGAACCGTCGGTAGAAGTTGGCGAACCCTAGGAACGACTGGACTTCTGTTAGGGAGTTTGGTGTTTTCCAGCTGAGCACCGCTTCCACTTTGGTCGTCGACATTTTGATTCCTTCTCTTCCTATTATATACCCTAGGAATTCTACCTCCTCGGCCTTCCATACGCATTTTTCGGG
>Ga0307508_10003957_pt1 | contig 14687 bp, 14 predicted proteins | sample 9_EM_MG_FD_203089 | JGI IMG/M metagenome (GOLD analysis project Ga0307508, IMG submission 203089) | Populus trichocarpa ectomycorrhiza microbial communities from riparian zone in the Pacific Northwest, United States - 9_EM | ecosystem: Host-associated > Plants > Roots > Unclassified | place... | reverse complement strand
CAAACTCGGCGGTTGGGACGGCTACCCCAAATCCGCACCCCCCGGTCCCATCACCTTCCGACACGGCCTCGAATACTTCAAAGCCATCGCCCACGGTCGAACCTTACGCGATGTGTGAATCGCCTAGTCTCCCAGCGGGAGAGGGAAGGGGCCCATCGCGAAGCGATGGGAAGGGTGAGGGTGATTGGCATGAACACCTCGCACTCAACCTCACCCCGCGCTGCTGCGCAGCTTGCCCCTCTCCTAAGAGGAGAGGGGAAGAAGGGCGCAACGCGATGTGTGAATCCGCCAGCCCCGGCGGGAGAGGGGGCATCAATTCCCGTTATTCGCCAGCAGATCCACGTCCGTCCCGCCATCGGCGCGACTGGTCAGGAACAGTGCGAAGGCGCCGCCATCGCGCTCGCGGGTGCCGCCGAGCACATGCTCGCCGCCATCCGCCTGATGCTCGGCCGAATAGCCCGCCTTGCTCGCCCGGGTATAATACCAGTCGATCACGGTCTGCAGCGGCGCCGAGCTCGCAAAGCTCACCGCCCGCATCGCGCAGCCGCCCTGGTCGCTGCCGGCCGCCTCGGAAACGCGTGCGTCAGGATAGAGCGGCAGGTCGGCCGGAAGCCGCCCCGCCCAGCGCGCCGAATAGCGCAGGCTGCCAGCGCAATTGCTGGTGCGCTTGTCCTTCTGCCGCGCGGCGAGTGCGCCGAGCGTCAGCGATTCGCGCGCGGCGGTGCATTGCGGGCAACTTGCCACCGGGGCGGGCGTCTTTTTCAGCGTCTCGCTGGTCGCGGCGCCGGTGCTCGCGGTTGCGCCCCCGGGCGGCACGGCGATCCCGTCGGGCGGCACCGCGCCGGAATAGGGCTGGGCGGGCGGGCGCACCGCGTCGTTGTTCGCCTGCTGGGCGAGCGTCGGGTCGACCATGATCTGGTCGTGCAGCGCGCTCATCAGCGCCGGGTCGCGCGCGGCGGCGCTGTTGCTCTCGACCAGTTCATTGTCGAGCGTATCGAGGTTGCGCTCGCCGTCACTCCGCTTGCCACAGGCGACAAGCGCCAGCGGCAGGGCGAGCAGGATCAGGCCCCGAAACTGACGGCGAAACCCATAGCGCATCATTCGAAAACCACCCTCCGCATTCAGCGCCACCGCATGGCGCATTTCCAGTTAAGGAAGCGTTGGCGATACCGCGCCAGCGCAGCGGGCCGATTCACCATGATGCTTGCGTTGCGGCAAGAGGGTCGCCATGTTCCGGCCCATGCTGAATATCTTCTCGATCCTCGTCGGCCTGCTGGTCCTGCTGCTCACGATGATCGGATTCATTCCGTTCCTCGGATGGCTCAACTGGCTGACGATTCCGATCGGTATCGTCGGCCTCGCGCTGGGCGCCTTGTCGTCAAGCAATGCGGGCCGCAACCTCAACCTCGTGCTGATCATCATCTGCGCGATCCGCCTCTTCATGGGCGGCGGCTTCATCTGATCCCTGGCGCCCGGCTCTCGCGCCGGGCCCGCCGCCTTTCGATCCGCTCAGGCGTTCAGCCGGTGCGTGAGCGTGATCTCGGCCTTCAGCACCTTCGAAACCGGGCAATTTGCCTTGGCATCGGCCGCGATCGCCTCGAACTGCGCCGGGTCGATGCCGTCGATCGTCGCGGTCAGGTCAAGGTCGGAGCGGGTGATGCTGAAGCCGTCCCCATCCTTGTCGAGCGTGACCTTCGCCTTGGTCTCCAGGGTTCCCCCTGCGAAGCCCGCGCGGGCGAGCGCGAAGCTCAGCGCCATGGTGAAGCAGCTCGCATGCGCCGCCGCGATCAGTTCCTCGGGGTTGGTGCCGACGCCATCCTCGAAGCGGCTCTTGAAGCCATAGGGCTGGTCGGCGAGCGCGCCCGACTGAGTCGAGACATGGCCAAGGCCGTCCTTGCCAAAGCCTTCATATTTCGCGGATCCGCTGCGAGTCGTCATGGTCAGTCTCCCTTGGCCGATGCGTGTCTATACGAAAAAAGGGCGCGGATTGCGCCGCGCCCTCTCTTAATTCCGGGTCGTTCCGGCTTAGCGGCAGCGACGGTTCGCCGTCATCGACCGGTCGATCGCGCGGCCGCCAAGGGCACCGCCGACGCCGCCGATGATCGCACCGAGCGTGCCGTTGCCGCGGCCCGCGATCGCGCTGCCTGCCACCGCACCGCCGACGCCGCCGAGGATCAGGCCGGTCGTGCCGTCCGAATGGCGGCAATAGGTGTGGCCGTTACGCGTGTAGACGCGCGGCGTGTAATGGTGGCGGCGCGCCTCTGCGCCGGAAACCGGAACCGCCATGGTGGCGGGAATGACGAGCGACGCGGCGCTGAGCGCCATGATGAAATTTCGCATGATAATCTCCCTTGCTTCGGTCTTGCTCTCAATCAAGCTGGAACCGTAACGCTTCCGTTATCGCAAGAGTTTCATGAACCTAAAACAACCTTTCGTTCATCGGGCGTCCGGGTCGCCCCGGGGTAGCGAATCTTCTCCACGATATCCACGTTATCCACAGTTCCGAAATGTCGTTTGCCCCTATGCCCGACTCGGATTCAGTGACACCATCATGACTGTAAGAAGGGGATGCGGAAGCGAGAAATCGCAGAAACATCAACTGCTTATGCCAGGATAGCGAACAGGTGCCGCAAGGAAACCATTCACTGTCATGGCGGGATATCGATCGGTGCAAACTGGTCCGGCGTCGTGCAAGCGAAGTCTGGCAGGCAAGCATGAACGGTGTTCCAAAGCGAGGCTGTCGGGTTTTGGCCTGATTGTCGAGCTGGCCGCCGGAGGTCGCAGCGCTGAGGCTCGCAAGGGTATCGCGCTCGGCCCCGGTGACCGAAATGCGAAGTCCGGACCGTTCGCGATCCGGGTGGAGCAGCCGCTGAACCGAAAGGTGAGGGCGATCTCTTCGGAGAACGTCCGATCAGATCGAGGCGAGGCGACAGGGGGCCGGCAGCAATGCCGGCCCCCATTTTCGTGGCCGGTCTGGATTCAGCCCATGCCGGGCTGCAAATCGCGAGCTACTGCGCTTCGGTGCTCACGTGCCGAAAGCACGCTGCGCTCCGATGCTCGCATCTCACGATTTTCGCCTCGGCCTGGACTGAATCCAGACCGGCCACATTCATTCATCCAGCCGCAAGCGCCTCCCTGGCCCGGTCGCAATCCAGTGCCATCTGCGCCTTCAGCGCGTCGAGATCGTCGAACTTCGCCTCGGGCCGCAGATACTCGATCAGCGCCACTTCGATCGTCTGGTTGTACAGATCGCCCTCGAAATCGAAGAAATAGGGCTCGAGCAGTTCGCGCGGCGGATCGAAGCTCGGCCGCACGCCCAGATTGGCCGCGCCTTCGAGCATGCTGCCATCAGCCAGCCGCCCGCGCACCGCATAGATGCCGTAAGCCGGGCGCAGATAATTGCCCATGTCGATATTCGCGGTCGGATAGCCGATCGAGCGGCCGACCTTGTCGCCATGCTGCACCACGCCCTCGATCGCGAAGGGCCGGGTCAGCAATCGCGCCGCGCCGCGCGGATCGCCCACAATCAGCAGCTCGCGGATCCGGCTCGACGAGACCGGCTCGCCGTCAAGCGCAACCGGCGCGATCGTATCGACCGAAAAGCCGTTCTTCGCGCCGAGGTCAGCCAGCACATCGACATTGCCGCCCTTGCCCTTGCCGAAGGTGAAGTCGTCCCCCGTCACCACACCGCCCGCGCCGATCTTGTCGAGCAGGCGGTCAGCGACGAACTCGAGCGCGGTCTGGCCGGCCAGCGCCGCGTCAAAGCGGAACACGATCATCGCATCGGCACCGGCCTCGGCGAACAGCCGCTCGCGTTGGTCGAGCGTGGTCAGGCGAAAGGGCGCGGCATCGGGCTGAAAATGGCGGACGGGATGTGGGTCGAAGGTCGCGACCAGCACCGGACGCCCCTCAGCGCGACCGCGCTCGACCGCATGGCCGACCACCGCCTGATGCCCCAAATGGAACCCGTCGAAATTCCCCAGCGCGACGATCCCGCCCCGAAATTCAGGCGGCACCACCGAGCCACCATCAAGCCGCTCCATGGCCGAGGCTATAGGGGGGCGGAACCGGGCGCGCTAGCCTTGAGGTGCGATGCCCGCCCGCAGCACGCGCAGCACATTGCCGCCCATCACCTTGGCAATGTCAGCGTCGGAAAAGCCGCGATCGATCAGCGCCTGGGTCACGGCGGCGATCTGGCTCGAATCGAAACCGGTCGTCACCGCGCCGTCGAAATCCGAGCCGAGCCCGACATGGTCGATCCCGACAAGATCGCGGACATAGGCGATCGCGGTCGCGGCACCTTCCGGTTTGGTCGTGCAGATTGCCGCGTCCCAATAGCCGATGCCGATCACCCCGCCGGTCGCAGCGATGCCGCGGATCTCGTCATCGGTCAGGTTGCGGTTGACCTTGCAGGTCGCCTGCACCCCGCCATGGCTGGTGACGATCGGGCGGTGCGCCATCGCGATCACCTGGGCGATCGTCCGGTGGCTCGCATGCGCGACATCGACAACCATGCCGAGCGCCTCCATCCGCCGCACGACCTGCATCCCGAGCGGCGTCAGCCCGCCCTTCGCTTCGCCGTGCATCGAGCCGGCGACGTCATTGTCGAAGAAATGCGCCAGGCCCGCCATGCGGAAGCCGGCGTCATGGAGGCGGTCGAGATTGGCGAGCTTGCCCTCGAGGTCCTGCAGCCCCTCGATCGAGAGCATCGCACCGACTACTTTCCTTCCGGCGGCGCGATCGGCGAGCAGCCGGTCCAGCTCGGCGGGCGTACGGATCAGCCGCAACTGCCCGTTCGAGGCGTCAGCGTCGCGCTGCAGCTTGGTCGCATGCCACAGCGAGCGTTCGAGCAGCGAACCCCAGGTCCGCACCGGCTGGAGATCGGCGATGGCGAGGCTGGTGATATTGTCTGTCTCAGCCGAATTGGCGTCGTAATTCTGGCCCTTGGGCGTCTTGGTCACCGAGGAGAAGACCTGCAGGGCGTAATTGCCTTCGAGCAACCGCGGCAGATCGACTTGCCCGCGGTTCGAGCGATCGAGCAGGCTGCGTTTCCAGAGCAATGTGTCGGCATGCATGTCGGCGACCTGGAGGGTGGCATGCAACGCCCGTGCGCGTGGCGTAATCTTCAGCGCGACCGGCTCGACCTTGTTCATCGAATTTTCGACATAGCCGGGCGCGATGATGAAGAAGGCGATGGCGGCGAGGACGAGCAGGGCGAGGATGCCCAGGAGCCATTTGCGCATTTCGATCCTCATCCCTCGTCATGCCGGACTCGTTCCGGCATCCACTGTGCCGCTGGAGCCGATCTCGGTTGGTATGCGGGACGGTGGACCCCGGAACAAGTCCGGGGTGACGGTGGGTTAGGGTCGTTCCAGAGTCACGAAGCTATAGGCCGGCCGCTCGCCCTCCGCCTCATGATCCTCGCGCGCAATCTCGCGCCAGCCGGTGAACGCCGGGACAGTCGCATCCCCGTCGGGCGACGCATGGACCTCGGTCAGTTCGACACGATCAGCGCGCGGCAGGAACAACGCGAAGATCTGCGCGCCCCCGATCACCGCGATCTCGGGCGCGTCCGCCAGCGCGATCGCTGCATCCATATCGGCCGCCACCTCGGCGCCGGGCGCCGACCAGCCGGCATCGCGGGTCAGCACGATATGGCGCCTGCCGGGCAGGGGCGCGGGGAAGCTCTCGAAGGTCTTGCGGCCCATGATCATCGGCTTGCCCATGGTCTGCGCCTTGAAGCGCTTGAGATCGGCGGGCAGGCGCCAGGGCAGGCCGCCGTCGCGGCCGATCACCCCATTATCGGCCCGGGCAAGGTGGAGTGTGATCATACCGCGACCGCCGCCTTGATATGCGGCTGCGCCTCGTAATCGACGAGCCGGAAATCCTCATAATCATACGTGTCGATCGACGGCGCCTTGCGCAGGATCTTCAGCCGGGGGAGCGCGCCCGGCCTGCGCGACAATTGCTCGCGCGCCTGGTCGAGATGGTTCGAATAGAGATGGCAATCGCCGCCGGTCCAGATGAACTCGCCCGGCTCGAGCCCGCATTGCTGCGCGAGCAGGTGCGTCAGCAGCGCGTAGCTTGCGATGTTGAACGGCACGCCGAGAAAGATGTCGGCCGATCGCTGATAGAGCTGCAGGCTCAGCCGCCCGTTCGCGACATGGGTCTGGAACAGGCAGTGACACGGAGCGAGTGCCATCGCGTGAAGATCGCCGGGATTCCACGCGCTGACGATCTGGCGGCGCGAGGCGGGGTTGGTCCTGATCTGCGCGATCAGCTCGGCGATCTGGTCGATGTGGCGGCCGTCAGCCGTCTCCCAGTCGCGCCATTGCTTGCCGTAAACCGGGCCGAGCTCGCCCGCTTCATCGGCCCATTCGTCCCAGATGCTCACCTTGCGATCGCGCAGCCACTGGACATTGGTGTCGCCGCGCAGGAACCACAGCAATTCGACGATGATCGAACGCAGATGGAGTTTCTTGGTGGTGAGCGCCGGAAAGCCCTCAGCCAGATCGAAACGCATCTGGTGCCCGAACACAGAGAGCGTGCCGGTGCCTGTGCGGTCCATCTGCTTCGCGCCGGTCGTGAGCACACGCTGCATGAGATCGAGATATTGCTGCATCAGCCACCCAGCTTGCAGGGCTTGATCGCCTTCGGCTCAGGCCGTGGCCCGACTGCGCGGAAGGTGGCGAGATAGCCGCCGGCTGACGGCATGTCGTCCATCTCGACGAGTTGATAGCCGATCGCGCCGAACTCGCATTTGAGCAGCGCAGGGGGCGTGCCGTGATTCTGGGTCAGCCGGTTCGCGTCGACCACCACCACCAGCCCGTCGGGCTTGAGCGCCGGCCGCATCCGCCACAGGAATTCATAGGGCTGCTCGATCTCATGGTACATATGCACCATCAGCACCCGGTCGAAACTGGCATCGGGCAGCTTGGGGTTGGTCGGCAGGCCGAGCTGGACGAAGACATTGCCGAGCTGCGGCCCGCGCAGCACGCGCTGGCTCAGCGCCTCGGTCACGGCCGGCACGATATCCTCGGCAACGACACGACCCTTCTTGCCGATCCGCTCGCCGAGGCGGATCGTGTAATAGCCCTCGCCCGCGCCGATATCGGCAACGGTCATGCCTGGCTTGATGCCGGCCTTGTTCATCACCTCAGTGGCTTCGTTCAGCCGGTCGCGGGCTTCCTCGGTCGACCAGCGCGACGAGACGATCTGCGCCACCGGCCGGTCGGCGGGTGGGAAGGGGCCGGCCTTTTCCTCCCCGTCATCGGGGGCGGCACGGCAGCTCGCCAGCGCCAGCGCGAACAATAGCGCGATGCGAAGCGAGCCGCGCGCTACCGTCACTCGACGTCCTCCACCTCGACCGTCTCGCCCGTCACGCGCTGCGACAGCGCAGCGGCCATGAACGAGTCGAGATCGCCGTCGAGCACGTCGGACGGGCTCGTCGAGGTCACGCCGGTGCGCAAATCCTTCACCAGCTGATAGGGCTGGAGGACATAGGAGCGGATCTGGTGGCCCCAGCCGATATCGGTCTTGGTCGCGTTCTCCGCATTGGCGGCGGCTTCGCGGATCTGCAGCTCGCGTTCGTAGAGCTTGGCGCGAAGCTGGTTATAGGCCTCGGCCTTGTTCTTGTGCTGGCTGCGCTGGTTCTGGCACTGCACCACGATATTGGTCGGGATATGGGTGATCCGCACCGCCGAATCGGTCGTGTTGATGTGCTGCCCGCCGGCGCCCGACGCGCGATAGGTGTCGATGCGCAGCTCGCTCTCGTTGATCTCGATGTCGATATTCTCGTCGATCACCGGATAGACCCAGACGCTGGCGAAGCTGGTATGGCGGCGCGCTGCGCTGTCATAGGGGCTGATGCGGACGAGACGGTGCACGCCGCTCTCGGTCTTGGCATAGCCGTAAGCGTTCTCGCCCTTGAGCAGCAGGGTCGCCGACTTGATGCCGGCCTGTTCGCCCGAATGCTGGTCGACCAGTTCGACCTTCATGCCGTGGCGCTCGGCCCAGCGCGTATACATGCGCTGCAGCATTCCGGCCCAGTCCTGGCTCTCGGTGCCACCGGCCCCGGAGTTGACCTCGATATAGGTATCGTTGCTGTCGGCTTCCCCGGCGAGCAGCGCCTGAATCTTGTCGTGCTCTGCGCGTTTGGCGAGTTCAGCGAGGCTCTGGGTGCCCTCGACCGCCATCTCCTCGTCGCCCTCGGCCTCGGCCATCTCGATCAGTTCGGCGGTGTCGCTGAGTTCGCTCTGGATCGCGCGCGTGGCGTTGATCGCCTCTTCGAGACGGCGACGCTCGCGCATCACCTCCTGGGCGAGCTTCGGGTCGTTCCACAATGCCTGATCCTCGACGCGCGCATTGAGCTCGTCGAGCCGGCGCAGCGCGCGGTCCCAGTCAAGGAAGCGGCGCAGCAGCGCGAGGGCATCGTTGATCGTATCGATATGGGCCTGCGCTTCGGCGCGCATCATTCACTCCAACTCTATGCGTCATCCCATCTCGATCGATCTGCGCGGAAAGCGGGTGGTCGTGATCAAGGTGCAATATGGACGATGGTTCCCCGCGGACACGGAGATGATTCATATAGGTATGCGTCAAAGCCGCTAATAGATACCGCCCTGCCTTTGCAAGAAATCGCTGTCCTTGGGCGCCTCCTTGCGTTCGGCCGGTTTCGCTTCCCTCGGTTTGTCGGCATCGTCGGCCAGGTCGTGGCGGGCATTGCGGCGCGGCTCGCTCTCGGGCTTGAACGCCTCCCAGATCACCGCCGCCTTGGGGTCGCTCGTCGGCCAGGCGCCGAACACCGGCTTGCCCGAGGCACGATCGATCCGGACCATGCGGATGCCCTGGGGCGCACGGAACGGGATCTTCTCCATCCCCTCATAGGCCTTGAGCGCGAATTGCTTGAAGATCGGTGCGGCAACCGTGCCGCCCTGCGCCCCGCCGCCCAGGCTGGTGGGCGTGTCATAGCCGATATAGACGCCGCCGATCATCTGCGGCGTGCCGCCGATGAACCACACATCGGTCGGGCCCGAATTGGTGCCGGTCTTGCCGAACATCGGCCGGTCGAGATCGCGCAGCACGGTCGCTGTGCCGCGCTGGATCACCCCTTCGGCGATATGGATCATCTGATAGGCGCTCATCGCATCGATCACCTGCTTGCCACGCATCTGCGGGCGCGGCATCGCCTTGCCGTTCCAGTCGGATGCGTTGCAGCGATCGCAGGAGCGCCAGTTCTCGGGCCAGACGATTTTGCCGTGGCGATCCTGGACGAAGTCGATCAGGGTCGCCGGGTGGGCGCGGCCCTGGTTGGCGAGGATCGCATAGGCATTGACCATCCGCGACACCGTCGTCTCGCCGGCACCGAGCGAAAAAGCGAGATAGGGCGGATATTTGCCAACGCCGATCCGGTCCATCAGCGAGACGACATGCTCCATGCCGGTTTGCGAGGCGGCGCGCACCGTCATCAGGTTGCGCGACTGTTCGACGCCCCAGCGCATCGTGTGCGGGCCAGCGCCCGCGCTGTTGCCGAAGTTCCTGAAGCATTTCTGCCCAAGCCTTGCGCCCTGAAACACGCAGAACGGGCCGTCGATGATGATCGAGGCCGGCGTCATCCCGCCTGCAAGGGCGGCGGCATAGACGATCGGCTTGATCGTCGAACCCGGCTGCCGCATCGCCTGGGTCGCGCGGTTGAAGGCCTGGATGCTCGAATCGAAGCCGCCCTGCATCGCGAGCACGCGGCCGGTCTGCGGTTCCTCTACGACGAAGCCGCCCGAGATCTTGGGAATCGCGCGCAGGCCGAAGCTGCCGCCTTCGGGCGCCACCGCCAGCACGTCGCCAACCTTGAACGCGTCAAAGGCATTGCCGCCCTGGCCGCGCACCGGCATCTGCGCGCCCGAACGTGGCAGCAAGCCGGTCTGGCCGTTGGTGAAGCCAAGCAGCGCGCCGCCCTCGCTGATCGAGACGACAATGGCTGCGCGCCAGTCCGAATAATCGAGCGTGATATTGGTGTTGAGCAGGGCCGGCAGCCACTGGCCGCCGGAAATCTCGACATGGCGCAAGGGGCCGCTCCAGCCGCGGTTGCGATCGAAGCGCAGCAGGCCGTCACGCAGTGCCGTCTGCGCGTCCGCCTGGAGCTTGGGGTCGAGCGAGGTGCGCACCCACAGGCCGCCATCATAGACGCTGTACGGATTGCGGCCACCGTCCGAGGTCTCGCCGAACTTGTCGATCAGCTGGCGGCGGACCTCCTCGACGAAATAGCCGGCGCCGGCAATCTCGGTCGCCGGTGTCTGGCGGAGCACGGCGCCGAGCGGTTCGGCGGCGGCCTGGTCGTGCTGCGCCTGGCCGATAAAGCCGTTCTTGAGCATCTCGCGGAGCACATAATTGCGCCGTTCGAGCGCGCGATCGGGGTGGCGGATCGGATCGTAGTTGGACGGGCCCTTGGGCAGGATGGCGAGATAGGCGAGCTGGGCGAGATCGAGCTCTTTCAGCTCCTTGTTGAAATAGGCATAGCTTGCCGCCTCAACGCCGAAGGCGTTCCGGCCGAGCGCGATCTGGTTGAGGTACAGCTCCAGGATCTGCTGCTTGGTCAGCGCATCCTCGATCCGGTAGGCGAGGATCGCCTCCTTGATCTTGCGCGTCTTCGAATATTCATTGCCGATCAGCAGGTTCTTGGCGACCTGCTGCGTGATGGTCGAGCCGCCCTTGGCGCGCTTGCCGCTGCCGATCTTGGTGACATAGTCGATGACCGCGCCGGCAAGGCCCGGATAATCCACGCCGTGATGCTCGAAAAACGTCTTGTCCTCAGCCGCGAGAAAGGCGCGGACGAGCAGTGGAGGATATTCCTCATAGCTGAGCTCGACGCGGCGTTCGCGGGCATAGCTGTGGATCGGGGTGCCATCTGCGCCGCGCGCATTGGTCGGCATCGGCGGCTCATAGGTGCGCAGCTTGTCGACCGAGGGCAGATCGCGGGCGAAGATCAGCCACACCAGCGCATAGGTGATGGCCGCGAGCACCGCGAGCACGGCCAGTACCTTGACCCACCAGCGCCCCCAGGTGCGCTGCAAAAATCCTCGGATTCCTTCCACTTCGCGGCGGAGGCGAAAACTCACGGAGGATTCGGTCTGGCTCATACAGAGCGGGCTCTAGCAAGTTTCTCGGGGCTTGCCAGCCTTCGTCCTTTCATCACCGGCGCGTGCGTGATCGAATTCGGGAAGCTTGCGGGCCTTATGCAGAGCGGGCGATGTTGACGGGACATGGGGGCTGAATAGGCGAAAGCGCGGCGGGTTTGAATCGGGCGGGCCGGGGGGCGTCCTACCGCGCGGCGTTTGATATAATTCGGGGCGTATTCCGGGCCGGCGTTGGGTTTTCACGAGGGGGAATCGGCGAAAACCCATCACTGGCCCCGGTGAATTATGTCATGCCTATCGGGGTGTCGGGCTTGATGCGTGATGGATATGTCATGAGGGTCGCTGACATTTTTCGCGAGCGACGTGCGGGCGGTAGCAATGCGAGCGATTGCCGACGCCTTTTCTCCCTCTCCCATTTGGCGAGAGGGAAGGAGGAGCGAAGCGACGGGAGGGTGAGGGGCGTGTGTCTCGAGCCCCATCCCCTCATCTAACATCGACTAATTCGCTTCGCTCATAAGTCTCTGTATCCTTCTCCCCCGAGGGGAGAAGGAATGGGGGCACGCGAACTCGATATGCTCTGGCCTCAGCTTCGGGCAGCTGTTCTGGCGCGGTAGCGAAGCACCTCGCGCGCACTGATCTTCCGATGGGTTCCGACCATGCGGTACGGCAGCTCGCCGCGCATCAGCAATTTGACGAGGTGCGGGCGCGAGATGTCGAGCAGGTCGGCGGCCTGTTGCGTGGTCAGCTCGCTCCCGACCGGCACGATCGCCACGGCATTGCCCTTGCCGGTTTCCTCGACCAGCTTGACAAGCGTGCGGAACAGGGTTGCCGGCAGGGTGAAGGACTCCGGCAATGCGCGGGCATGCCCCAGCGGCTCGGGCGCGACGCTGACCAGCATGTCGCCCTGATCCAGCGTCGTCAGGATGCGGACGGCCATGCGCGCGGCGTGGATCTCGTCGGCGTTCGGCTCATGGACCTCAGCCAGATTGGCGGCCCATGGCGCCAGCGGAGGGCGGCCCCGCGCGGTCATTGTGCCGGCCGTGACAGGCCCAGCATCCGATACGGTCTCATCAGCAGCTCCTTGTGACGTTGTGCTCACATTCGTCGGGCAAGCCGGTGGCATCCGCTCCGAAGCGCTGGCTTCGGGTCGTTCGTACCTGTTTGCCTTGGGTAGATTTATCCGATGTCGCTCCAGCGGAATGGGTGCCACCGGCCGGTCTCGACCAGGCGCTGGTGAATAAGATGCCAGGTGTCGAGGTTCGGATCGGCCTGTTTCGCCGCGCGGGCATAGTCAGGCGTCACGCCGAGCTTGCCGAGCATGATCAGCTTGCCGGGCTCTATATGGTCGAAGCCCGCCGCGCGCATCGCCGTGATGAAGGCGGGCGTCACGCCGTACAGGCTGAACCCGACCATATCGCGCCAGTCGCTGGGCTCGGCGCCCGCTGCCAGCAGGGCCCGGATATCCGCTGCCCGCATCCCATGCGTCCACAATGTCCGGATATGCCGCGCCTGCGGTGTGCCCAGATCGAAACCGGCCAGACTCCGCACATAATCCGGCGGAACACCGCCCTGTTGCATGGCTGGCAGGTAGCGGTCGTCATCCGCATAGCCGGCTTTGCGCATCGCGCCGGCATAGTCTTCCGGTGCCGGTGATGTGGCGAGTGCCGGCGCCGCTTGTGCCGCCGGTGCTGTCGCGGCGCGGGGCGTCGACCCGTCGGTCACGGACGCAGTCGTCCGTGCTGCGACGGTCATCGATACCATGGGGCGGTGGCGAGCAGCTGCCGCCCGATGTGGTCGTGATGGCTGTGTCGAAACACCCTCTTCGGCGCGCGCATAGGGCAGCTGCGAGAACAGCAGCGACGCGATCGCGGCCCCGGCGAGCAGCAGCGGAGCAAGGCTGCGCGGGCGTTGCGGCGCGGTGCCGAGAATGCGCAGGACGCGCGCTCGCAGCCCGGTGCCCGAATCATGCCCGTCGAGTGCCGCAGCAAGGCGATGGGCGGGGCGGACACGTTCGAGCGCCACCAGCGCGGTGGCGTATGTCACCGGGTCGCCGCATGCCGCGACCGCCATGTCATCGCAGCAAAGCTCGCGCTCGGCGCGCAGCCGTCGGCTGATCCACCACACCGCCGGGTGAAAGAAGAACAGTGTTTCGACGATCGTCTGTAGGATATTCCACAGGAAATCAGCGCGTCGGATATGGGCCAGTTCATGCGCCAGCACCGCCTCGAGCTGCGCTGGCGAAAGCGCGGTCAGCGTGGACACCGGCACCACGATCACCGCGCGCACCACGCCGACGACGAACGGCCCGCAGGCCTCGCGGGACAGGCGCAGCATGACCGGACGGGTGATCCCCATCCGCATGCGCAGCCTCCGCACCGAAGCGGTGAGGTGCTCGGGGACATGCGGATCAGTCGCGCGAACGAAGCGACGCAGGACATGATATCCGCCCAGCGCGCGGATCGTCAGGCATAGTACGCCGGCCAGCCACAGCAGATCGAGCCATGGCAGCAGCGTCCCGATGTCCAGCGAGTCCCTCGCCGCGAAGGGCGCTCGGCCTGCAATGTTGAGCGGCGTCCCGTCCGGTGCCGTGATCGTCGACATGTCGAGGGCGGCAAGCGCGACCACGCTCATCTCATGGATCAGCGTAGCCGCCGCCATCACGGCCATCGTGAGCAGCGCTGCCACCGCGAACCCATAGCGAGTCCGGCTGCTGGCGCTCCGGAACGCCGCGTCGATCGCGCCATAGATCAGCCCGATCACACTTGCCTGCCAGCAGAAATGGATGAGCGTCCAGCCAAGCGCGTCGGGATGCAGGCTCATCGCGGCCGCCTCTTCGCATCGATCAGCCGCTCGATCTCGCGCAGCTCATCGGCATCCACCGCCTCCATCGACAGCGCATGCATGGCAAGCTGCGCGGCCGATCCGGCGAACAGCCTTGTGGTGAGGTCGCGGAGCAACTGGCTCTGCGTCTCGCTCTGCGTCGCGGCGGCGCGATAGACATGCGCCTTGCCGAGCTCGGTTCGCTCGACCAGCCCCTTGTCGGTCATGATCTGGAGCGTCTTGAGCACTGAGGTATAGCCGCGCGGCCGTTCGCGGCTGAGGGTCTCATAGAGCTCACGCACTGTGGCGGAACCCTTTTCCCAAAGCGCAGCGAGCAGCTCCAGCTCGGCTTCAGTTGGCTTGGGCAGGTCGCGATTGCTCATGGACAGGGCTTATACGAAGAGCTTCGTAGGAGTCAACGAAGACCTTCGTAGGTGGCTGTCAGACGTCGTACTGTACAATGTTCTGTACATGTCGATTTTGTCAGCGCCCCACATGACATTTCCAACACAGGCGCTCCGCTCACCAGCTTGATTCAATCGCGGCGAAACTTGCACTATCCGGCATGATCGCAGCGGGAAATTGCTGTGTCTTTCTCATTGCCGATGAAGAAAAGCTGGATCCGCGCGTAGCGTTGCGGCGCAGAAATCCTTCTCCCCTTGTGGGAGAAGGAGGGAGGAGCGAAGCGACGGAAGGATGAGGGGGAGTGAGGCTCGGCGGCGTCGACATAGTGAGAGT
>Ga0307508_10003956_pt1 | contig 14690 bp, 7 predicted proteins | sample 9_EM_MG_FD_203089 | JGI IMG/M metagenome (GOLD analysis project Ga0307508, IMG submission 203089) | Populus trichocarpa ectomycorrhiza microbial communities from riparian zone in the Pacific Northwest, United States - 9_EM | ecosystem: Host-associated > Plants > Roots > Unclassified | place... | reverse complement strand
GGTAATGGCGATGGTTGGAAACGAAGAACTTAGCAATCACAAAGTACACGTGACTTGTTCATACCCATTGCCCAGCACAACTGCCCCGGCCTGCCAGTCGATGACCAACACCGCCAACCACCAGACTCGTACTCTCAGCATGGGTGCGCGGCCCCTGATCCTTACCAACTCCACTTCGAAATCGGGTGTTTCGATTCCATTAAGCGGACACAACTCGAACACGATGGATGGGATAAGGGGGTTCGAGGAATGGGCTGCTTTACCCTTCCTTAACAAGGTACATTTTTTACTGAAGTTTGTGTATACTGATGGCGTCTCCTTTTACAGACAACCATGATTTGAGTGGTCATGGCACGATGGGACGACAAGTCCGACTATGACGCGATAAGATACAATAAAGGGCACGAAAGAGAGAACGACAAGGGTGGGAATGGGGCCGTTGTGCCCATCCCGAAACAGGTTCGCTTTCTTCAAAAAAACTGTTATATTCTACAAAATGCCCCTTGCCAGTTACGATGAAGACGCGAATTACCGCTGACCATCCACACGACAGGACGACTGATTATTGGCAGCCTCCCTGCCCATCCTCCAAGTTTATCCTTTTTTCATGCACGTGATACTATACTAACTTCAACAGAAAACCCAGATCTTCAACACCAGACTGCGACGATCGGAAGACACCGAAAAGCATCCTCTCTTAGCCACCCAGTGGCTCAGACCTTCCCGAATAACATGTTCTTAACGAACTTGAGCTAAAATTTCAGGCTTTATTGACGCCATGAGGAAGGTTTTTTTTCCTTATCGTGCCCTATGCAGAGGGGAATCAGGGGATCCCCTCCACGTAGTGTTTATATCTCCTTTCTTTGACTCAGCATGGAGGAGAAGCTCTCCGTGTCGCGTCTTGTGGGTTTTTTTCGAGGTGACATGAAGGGGTTTGCCCGTCGCGTCATGTTGTGTGGCCTGTGGGTTTTCTCTGACACGTTGTAAAGCGGTTCTCATGTGGAATTTCTCTGATGCGGTATGGAGGATCCTCTTCCCATTATGACCTGGTTCGCTTGTGAGTCTGCGACTGGGAGGGGAAATATCTCGGTTGTGTTCAGTATGACTTTTGGTGCACATTGTACATATTATAAATCAATAATGTGGTTCTCAGTTCACCTTAACACAACTTGGAGCAAAGACGATCAAAATATATTGTTTCCAAAGATGAAGACTTCAAACATGTGTGTTTAATGCGCGTGTCGTACTTGTCACGGAACTCCTTTGAATGAGCAATCGTTTGGGTTCCAGGTCGCGTAGCTGGGATAGTGGATAGGGAAACTCAGGATATTGGATGAATTGCTAGTACTATAGTACAAGATTCCTTCACTACTACATACCCGTGTCTCAGACTCTCCTTCGGCCACAATCCACCCTGGCCCGTTGTCGGTCTTCGCCTTAAAAATGCTGAAAGGGATATTGAGTACACTATTCTTGCCTTCGTACAAAAGACTTACATGGCCCAGATGGAATACTGGCTCAATTTTCCGTTATCGAGCTTCTTAAACTCCCGCATGCCTTCCTCCTCTTCCTGCCAGGCCCAACATTTGTTTATTTGTACATTGATCTCATCGCGCATTACCGGCATACTGCGATCCTCTTGATTGAGAGGCTGGTTTTAGGGTTTTAGGAGCCTGGCCATTCCACAGCTAAATGCCTATGACAAGGTCGGGGAAAAGAACCTCGGCTGAGCTCCGCCTTCCTGCGAACTGGGATGTTTGGTTCCCTTTGGCAACTTTATGCCAAAATAATCCTCATAGTATGCCCCACTGTGCTGCTCTGCAGCGATCTCGGCGAATTTCTCCTCGGTTGACGGCGGACTCGGAGGGGCAGGACTGAAAATGGTGCTCTGTAAGGGAATGTAGACCATACCCGATTTGTTGGCGGTGGCCATCGCTAGATTGATCTTCTGCTCGATGCCATTGATGGGCTCATTACCGTAGATCCTGCGAATCCTGTCAAGGTATAGGGACTGACTGGCATCAGTGCTCCATGCATTTGTTGCCACATCCAACGAGTTGGCGATATTGCTGTTCCAGACTTGATACCCCAAACCGGCCGTCTTGGGGAACCTTTCTGCAAAATAATTGGCAAAGTGAACGTTTCCAGGGGAAGCGCTGGCGATAGGGTAGGTTAGAACTGTGTCGGTTTTGGTGAATACGCCTGTGTCTGCCTTCAACCTGAGGGCGAGCGTGGGCGACAGTGTCCCTCCGAGGCTAAAACCGGTGAATATGAACTGCGACACAGACCCACGTGGGGCGTTCTTCAGGAAGACAGGGAGTGTCTGGCCGGCCCCTTCAGCGCCGGCAGGGGCAGGGTATGACTCAAGAGTATGCACGCCCAGCGCCGTGCCCAATGAGACGTAGGAACCCATGCTCGATACTGGAGTCGGAGTCGGAGGGGCACCAGTGGCCCAGGTTGTGAAGTCAACGACAGGAATGACCCCGATATTGTTGACTACATGGTTATAGATTGTGGCGGAGCCAGCAACAGAAATCACATATATATGTGCTCGTCTCTGTCGAACTTTTTTGCAACAAACCATACATGATCTGGGCCTGTTATGTTGTCGGGGTCGTTTTTCCACACTACTGGTCCCCAGACAACCTGCCATCCCACACTGCTGACGGCATAAGTGATCTTCTGGCGTGCACTGACTTCAAGGTTCTGGAGAGTATTCTGCTCCGCTCGGATCATATTCGAGAAGATCGAAATCATGAAGACTTGCTGATGGATGTTCATCGATTTCCAGGTTCCCTCCCCATTACCGTCTGTGGGATTGCCGAATCTGTTACCTAGAAGAAAACGGATTAGTTGAATGTTGATATCACATGAGTCGGCGATGACAATGTCAAGACACTCACCCACAAACTGGAAACGACGTCATTCAGTTCCAAGTTAACATGTTATAGTCAGCCAATTAACACACCTGTGTGTATGGTGAATCCTGGGCCGCACCTGGCGAGTAGAACTTGATCATAAGCCCCCCTTGGGTGACCGACCCGTCCTCGAGGAACCACTGTCGCTGGTGGTATATGCGGTGAAAGGTGACTGGAACGGGTGTTTCCTCCTCTAGAGTATATCTTTGAGGAAGTAGTGGTGCAGGGAGGATAACGATTGCTGGTGCCAAGCAATGGAAAGTAACAGTTAAGGGGTTGAATGTCGAAACCTCACGTTCCCTATCTTCCGAAGTAAGTACAAAGATAATAAACCAAAGATGTCGACTTACCGAATCTTTTACCGCGGTGTCAATCCCAGCTCTCAGCTACAACGCAACATGACCTTGTACCTGTTTTCGGGACGGACACGGTCTCGCTTCGCCACATTGTTTTAAGAATGTATCGACGGGCACCAGAAAATCGGGCATTCTATCAAACTGAGAATTTCCTGAAGGGCTTGCGAGAACTGAGTGAGTACAGGACTCCACGATCTGTAATGCGGGACACCTCCCGGGTTGCGAATGATGTGAGCTGACGCCTTGGAGGAAGCAGTGGCGAAGAGAGGACAGAAGAGCCGTCGCTGATATAGTAATGAATTACTGGTCTTCGACTATTCACGACCAGATTTCTTGATTTTGCGAAATGAGCAAAAGGAATTTCGAGCAATAGTGTTGACCTACCCAAACATATAATGATGCAAATCCCAAGCCTTGGTTTGAGTTCTCAGGGAATCGACTGGTGGATGCGGCAGGGCAAAGGAAGGGCATGTTAGAGTGAGAAGACGTATTTTAATTTCAATTTTAATTCTTTATTTGGGTCAGCTGACAGTACGATTTCTGGTTCTATAGAAGCCTACCACAAAATAGTGACTGCGGAACGAATGTCGTGTTGCTGTCCATTTCTTCTGCCTCGCCCAGACACCCTTCAGCATCAGCTCGCCTTTTGGCTTCCTCAGTGTAGGGATACCCGAGAATGGGATGGCGCGACATCTTGGATGAATCATCGTAATAGAGATGGATGGGTAAAATCCGTTAGGCTCCAAGCGGGTCAGGCAAATGGACATTGATTTATTTACGGCAATGTACCCTAACTTTCGAGGTGAGTGAAACAATGATAGAGGAGATGTTATGAGACATACCCGCAAGAAACTCCGAAAGCGGAGATCGCTTACTGTATCCGACACTTAGAAGGGTTAACGGTCGATGCGGAGGAGCCCAAGCGAGACGGCGAGATGGTAGATAACGGCGGCATCATCCACAAGTGGCTTTCCGTACAAAGGGGCAAGCGTGGAAAGTCGCAGGACGATCCTCCTGCGAGCCTTCGCCGCTGTTCAACCCTAACCTGATAAATATATGGAGCAGGCGCTCTTGGAGACTTGTGACCGTCTCAACTAAGGGTGGTTGCGCTCGTAGGTCCAGTTCGACAAGACGACAACATGGAGATTGCGGAACCTAGTTTACAGAGGACGACAGGTTCGGAAGGACGCCGCAGCTCGGGCGGGGGACAATTGAGGGGTAAAGCTTGTCGAAATGAGAACTGAAAAACGTTGAATATCGAATGTCTTCTTTGTGGTGTCATTCCACGATTGGTCCACTACCCATCCGTCTTGGGTCTTCCATACAGCCCTAAGGCGACATCTTCACTCCCACAAGGGTCAAGATCTTCTTCATTTCGCTCATACAATCCCAGCACCCTCCTGAACAAATCGAGGTAGAGAGGATAAATTGGAAGTCTTGGGTCGTCGAAGATGCGAGCTGGTGTTGAGGCAAATCAAATACCTAACAGCCAGAGGTAGAAGCTTCACTGCTGATGCAAAGTGAGTGACTCGGAAATCACAATCAAGCAAACGTTGGTATACCCACCTGTAAGAAACGCACCACACAAATTGGACACGCAATATCCGAGAGTGTTGAAATTAAAGCCAGTGGTGCTTCAGCGCTTCAGCTTTGAAGTTCCCTCTCAGAATTGTTCATATGCGAGCCTCAGGTTATCTGCGGTACGTCTGCGTCTAGCAAAGAACCTTGGTTGTAATGAATGAATTAGAAAAGAAAATCACTTAGGAATTTGAGCTTGAGCAGCCGAATTCGGCTGACACTCGTGAGAGTATGAAAGGGACGACGCCGCGACTGACGACGTGTCGTTATCGATAACAATCAGTTGCTACTCTAACTCTGACCCTCATCGACATTCGAGAATTTCTTGCGCGTGAGTCTAGGCAACAATGTCTGATGAAATCGGGAACAGGTGCGTTCAAGTAATGTCATGATTGCACTTCTATACTGATTGCTCCAATCGGTTTAGGAAAAAATTGATTATCCGAAGTGCGTAATGAAATCTGCTGTGTGCTTTATCGTGTCTCATCTATGTACTAGATATCGTCGTCGAACGTGACCCTGATGCGACAAACCCTGCACTGGACGGACTTGTGGTTACCATAGGAGAAACGGATGCCGAGTTCAAGCTACAGAAATCGTCCGAAGATTCCAAACAACAGTGGACGTATGATGGTAGACTGGAAATAATGTATGTTGAGAATATGAACTGTTCGCAACATACATCTGCTGATCGTCTTTGCATCCAGTCATCCTTTGACGGACGATCTGTCCATTCTACTTTTATCGGAGTCAGGGAAAGAGCTAGGCCATATTTCTGTTGGAATGGAAGATTGGGGTGACGAAAGCAGATCTGGGTACAGTAAGTGCCTGATGGTTGAATATAGATGATAAATTAAAGGGATGGCTTGCAGCTTTGAAACGGGAGATGCGTTCACTCACATGGGGCCCAAGACCACTTTGGATCGAAATCAAGGGTAATCTAGCCAATTGTGGAGATGATAAGTATAGTTGGTGTTCTGTTGCAATAACCTTATCTAATTTCTGCTTTCCTCATTCCAGGAAGCATATCATTATTGAGGGTATGAATTATGCTTTACATTTGAAGATTCAAGAATTTCTCATTTATTTCTGGATATTTTAGGTTCCGGGGGTCCGGAAAATGCTATGGGGGATCCAGGTCTACCAGTTAGACTGAATGATTTGGGCAACTCATTCCAAAGCTGCTTTGAAAGATCTGGTAACATGGCAGATCTGGCAGAAGCTATTCGGAATAAGAAACAAGCTGTGAAGCTGATATCTGAGGGCCATTCAGACCTGCCAAGATGGCTGAACAGTTTGGGAATTTTATATCAAACCTGCTTTCAGAAAACAGGGGACATAGGGGATCTGTTATCAGCTATTCAGAATTTCCGACAAGCTGTAAAGCTCACATCTGAGGACCATTCAGCTAGGCCCAATTGGCTCCAGAATTTGGGAACATCATGTTTAATGTGCTTTCAGAGGACAGGAAAAATTGCAGATCTAACAGAGGCTATCCAGCATCTTCAGCAGGCTGTGAATCTTATATCTGAGGATCATTCAGAACTGCCGAAATTGTTGAGCTATTTGGGTGTCTCATATCGAAGCTACTTTGACAGAACAGGAGATATGGCAGATATGGCAAAGGCTATTCAATATAATCTACAAGCTGTGAAGCTTACACCTGGGGACCATTCAGAATTGCCAGGATGGCTGACCAACTTGGGAAACTCGTATCAAAGATGCTTTTACAGAACAGGAAATCTGGCAGATCTGACAAAAGCTATTCAGAATTTTCAACAAGCTGTGAAGCTGACACCTGAGGGCCATTCAGATCTTCCAAGATGGCTGGGCAACTTGGGAATTTCACATCAAGACTGCTTTGAGAGAACAGGAGATATATCAGATCTGGCAGCAGCTATTCAAAATCTCCAACAAGCTGTAAATCTCATACCTAAGGGTCAGTCACCAATGCCAAAGTGGCTAAGTAATTTGGGAAGTTCATACCGAAGCCGCTTTGAGAGAACAGGAGATATGACAGATATAGCAAAGGCTATTCAATATACTCAACAAGCTGTAAAACTCACACCTGAGGGTCATTTAGATCTGCCAACTTGGCTGAATAATTTGGCAATTTCATATCAAAGCCACTTTCAGAGAACAGGAAATATGACAGATCTGACAAAAGCTATTCAAAATCTCCAACAAGCTGTAAATCTCACACCTGATGGCTATTCAGATCTACCAATCAGACTACACAATTTGGGAATCTCATATTTAACCTACTTTGAAAGAACTGGAGATATAACAGCTCTAATAAAGGCTATTCAGAATTCACAACAAGCCATGAAGCTTGTTCCTGAGGATCATCCAGATTTGCCAAGATTGCTAAGTCATTTGGGAGTTTTGTATCAAACCCAATTTGACAGGTCTGGAAATATAACAGATCTGGAAGAGGCTATTCAAAATCATCAACAAGCTGTAAAACTCATATCTGAGGATCATTCAGACCTGCCGGCATGGCTAATCAATCTGGGAATATCTTATCAAATCCGCTTTGAGAGAACAGGAAATATGGCAGATCTGGAAAAAACTATTCACAATTTCCAAAAAGCTGTGAAGCTCACCCCTGATGGCCATTTAAACCTACCAATTCTGAGCAACTTGGGAATCTCATATCTAAACCGCTTTCAGAGATTAGGTGATATGGTAGATCTGAAGGAGGCTATTCACAATTTCCAACAAGCTGTAAAGCTAACACCTGAGGGCCATTCAAGTCTACCAGCTGGGCTGAACAATTTGGGAATGTCATATCTAAGCCACTTTGAGAGAACAGAGGATATGGCAGATCTAGCAGAAGCTATTCAGAATCTCCAACAAGCTGTAAAGATTGCACCTGACGGCCATTCACATCTGCCAAATTGGCTAAGAAATTTGGGGATTTCATATCAAAGCAAGTTTCAGACAACAAAAAACATAGCAGATCTGAAAAAGGCTATTCAGAATTTTCAACAAGCTGTAAAGCTAACACCTGCAAGTCATTCAGGTCTACCAGCCAGGCTGAACAATTTAGGGTTGTCATATTTAATACATTTTGACAGGACAGGAAACCTGCAAGATCTTGCAAATGCTATTGGTAATCTTCAACAGGCTGTAAAGTTCACACCTGAAGGCCATTCAAATCTGCCAGTGTTTTTGGGTGATTTGGGAGACTCATACCAATCATATTTTCAGAAAACACAAAATATGGCAGATCTGACAAAGGCTATTCAGACTGTTCAACAAGCTGTAAAGCTCACACCTAAAGATCATTCACTTTTATCAAGCAGACTGATCAATTTGGGAAAATTATATGTGCTACATTTTTCCTGTAATCATGATGATAACAGTCTCGATTATGCTCTATCACACTTTCATCTTGCGGCTACATCTGAAACAGGTTCTTTAGCTATCCGTTTGTCTGCTATTCAATCCTGGATTCAGCTTTCTAAATCAAATTCCTGTTCTCCATCAGACCTGATGCCTGCTTATGATCTTGTTATTCATCTTCTGACTCTTCTTACTGGCTTTGATACTATGATTAATCATCGTTATCAACAACTTACAAAGCTCTCCAATGCAGAGCTTCCCTTAGCAGCAGCAGCTACAGCAATTTCTGCTAAACAGTTTCCCAAAGCAATAGAATGGCTGGAACAGGGTCGCTGTATTGTTTGGAATCAACTCAATCAACTTCGCTCACCCATTGAAATACTTCATTCACAATATCCTGATCTTGCTAAAAGATTGTCCTTCATTTCAACTGCATTGGAAAATGCAGGATTAAAAAATGATTCTTATATCAACAATAATTCACTGGATGAGATGATATCTTGGAAAGAAGAGACTTATCACTTTCTCAAGCTTGCTAGAGAAAGAAAAAATTTGATTCATACTATTCAAAATAGACCTGAATTCCAAGATTTTCTTCAGCCAAAAGAATTTGCTGATCTCATAAATGCAATACCTTCTGGAGGCCTTGTGGTCATTATTAATGTGTATTATGATCATTGTGATGCTCTTGTTCTTTGCAATGGCAAACAACCACTTCACATTCCATTACACATTTCTCATGCACACATTACAAAAATGACTGAAAATCTACATGACTATTTAAATGAAAATCATGTCATATCAAGAAGTTCATTGGAATTACGTGCAGCTCATGTTACCATTCCAGATAAGAACTCTGTGTCTAAAATTTCAATAGTTCTTCATGATTTGTGGACAAATCTTATTAAGCCAGTCCTAAATGCTCTTGATTCTTTGGTATGTCCAATTATATATATATTAAAAACTGGCACTCATATAATATTATAGCATGAATCTAATAAACCAAAGCGGCATATCTGGTGGTACCCTACTGGACCTCTTGCATTTCTTCCACTTCATGCAGCAGGAATCTATGTCAATGGAAAGGCCTCTCCTGGAGAATCTTTATCAGATTTTGCTATTTCATCATATATTCCAAATTTGAGTGCATTACTGTCTAAGCCCAATTCTTCTAAAGAGGCTAAAGATGGTATACTAATGGTGAGCCAACCATGTACACCAAATTTGGAAAAGATTCCATCTGCTAAGGATGAAGTTGAAAAGATCAAGAAACAACTGTCAGTATATGGAATCCAGCATCTGATACTAGAAAATGAAGATGGAACAATTAGTCAGGTATCACAAGCACTGGAGAGATTTACATGTATTCATCTTGCATGTCATGCATCTCAAAATCTCAAAAATCCACTAAAAAGTGCCTTTTATCTTCATAATGGACCACTAGAGCTACTATCCATTATAAAGAAAAATCTTCCACATGCAGATTTTGCATTTCTGTCTGCCTGCCAGACTGGCACTGGTGATCAAAATTTATCAGAAGAAGTTGTCCATCTTGCTGCTGGAATGTTAGCAGCAGGATATAGAAGTGTTGTTGCAACTATGTGGTCTATTCCTGATAAATTTGGACCAGCTATTGCAGAGCCATTCTATCAAAATCTTCTACAGAGTGGTAATGGTAAATTGAATAGTATCAAAGCTGCAGAGGCACTTCATGATGCAGTCAAATCTTTGAAAAACAATCCTGAAATTTACAACTTTTCTGATCCTCTTTTAGTTTGGGTGCCATATATTCATGTTGGAATTTGATGATTTAGTGAAGTGTAGTTGTGTTTTTATATGTAAAACCATGAAAGAAATTGTATAGTCTTGAATCTATAATATGCTGCTTATTGTGATCCCACTGAGTTGATTTTATTTCTTTTGAATGGAATTTGAATTGATAATTCATAAAGATCAACTTTGTTGATGGAGACCTTGTTGCAAAATCTGATACATTGTTTAGTTAAAAAGTTGGATTTTCTGTAGTACACAACTTGAAGAGGTTATGTGTTATATAATTTGTATTTCTTCAAATATGAGGGGTGCTTATTATTGTCAACTTGCAATTGACTTTTCACAGATCACTGACATATTATTATATACTTTACAAGTAAACTACAAAACATTAGAGTAAGCATATATTAAATGTGTTATATATATATATCTTAACTTGATTAAAATATCATTATAGACATTTTCATTTTCAAATAGTTTACTTGATAATATTTATTTAAATAAATCTTGAATAAAATAATAATAATGAATAACCAAGAATGACTCTTGCCTAGTCTATATAGATACATGCAGCTACTATTAACTGCTTGATCCAGTTTATCATCTAAAGTTGGAAGTCAGATTGTTTATTAAAAATGTAAATGGTTGCTACAGTATCATATGTATGACAAAGGAAAGGAGGAAAGATATATGTCTCAGACTTTCACACAATATTTGGACTTTGAATGCCAAATTTAATCTAGTGTTTCAAGAGTCTGGTCTTTAGTCTATTTTTGGCAAGACCAAGACTGAGACCAGTCTATAAATATCACTGAACTGAACTGGACTGAAAAAAAAAAAACTGGTCAAAACCAGTCTGGACTGTTTTTATAGTTATAGGATTATATTTTTGACAGTGAAACTTTTTAAATGGATATAAGGTAACAGGTTCAATACAAGCCCAAGAACATCTCAAATTGACAGAGATATATGAACTCAGAACTTTTGATGAAATTTAAAATATTTTAGTTGATTTTATATATTTTTGAATGTGTTTTGAAGGGATAATACCAGTCCAAACTAGTCCAAACTTGTCTTTTGCAGCTTTTTGTTCAAATTTGAAAGACCAAGACTGTTGGTTAAGTCTGTTTCCAATCTTGGTCTGGTCCAGTCTCAGTTTTTTAGTAGTCCCAAGACTGGACTTTCAAGCACCAACTTAATTAGACTTTTGAACACTACCACTTGGAGACAAGTCTTCCAAGATATTGACAAGAAATTTCTGATTGCTGTTCACTGGGTTCTGCACAGGAAAATTAAATCTGTATTATTGGAGTATGTTAGAGGTTCAGTCAGACATGTGCTGCAGATGTACAATTCTTTTCAGATAATATTTTTTTCAATTGATACCATTTTATTGGCAATATTGGCACTATGTACAGGTTATACTATGTATGTCTGCAATAATAGTTATCAACACATTGCGGATGCACTTTATATTTTAAATCAATAAGCAGGGGTCAATGTGTATTCACAAGACACCCCCACTTATTGTCCTTGAGTGGGGCAAATTAGATGTTTGCATCATGTTAAAGTTGATTTTTTTATTTATTTATAAAAGAATATTGCTTGAAAAAAAATATATACTGTCATCCAAGGCTGAGAAGTTGCCTATTAGATAGTCAATTATCAAATATAGTATTTTGCCAAAGTCAAATTTTCATCCAACTGCCAAACCATTCAGCAATACAAGCCAATCCTCCAGATCTCAGTTCACAGAACAGGAAACTGTTGCTGCCCTGTGCCTGACCACTGTGCCCCAGAAAGATTATTATTGATTTTTTTTAGTTCTGTTGCACCAAAAAAAACATTGAGGAAGGTTGGTAAACCAGAACTCATATGACTGCTGTGCAAAGCAGTGTGACCCTCACTGCATGTATGCTCTGTAGTGCAGGTCATGATGCCAGTGGAGGCATATTCAAGTCCAAAAGCAATACTAATAATAAGTGACATTAGAAAACTTAATCAGAAAATGAAAAAGGAAATCACAAGGAGGTAAAACAGTTATGATTCTATATAACCTGGAGGCATTTCTTCAGTCATATGTGGTTGCTGCTTTCCAGCCCTTAATATCGCATCCATTTCCTTCCTCAGTTGTTCAACCTCTCTTCTGAGACTTTGAACCTGTCCACTGGTCTGACCGCTCTCAGGTCGTAACCTTGGCACCCTGGGCGGAGGTAACGGTTCCTGCAAATCAGCTGCTAATTGGGGAACAAATCCCCTCTGCTGCTGGCTTGAATCCACTGCTGGTGTTCCAACTGGACGAGAACCCGGGTCTGATGAGGGCAAAACGGCGCCTCCACCATGTGTCATCACGGGTTGGGTTTTATCCCTGCTATTCGTGGTGTCGAAACCAGAACGACGAGCGTTCCTCACTGGGAGGGGAAGAGAATCTACGCGGAGCCATGGTTGTTGAGATCAGCGTTTCAGGAAACGTGTGGGAAATAGAAACGAACTTTTGTTCAAATCCAAGCGTTTCCTATTGAATCTCCAGACGAAGAAAGCAATGACACCAATGACGACTACGCCGCCCGCGACAGATATGCCGACGATAGAGCCGCCAGGGCCGGAGTCTGAGGAAGAAGAATGGTAGAAAGGTGTTGTGGTACTCGGCGAGGCTGGATTGGCGGAGGTGACACTGACTTCTGGGCCACTGGCTGTGGTTTGACTAGGGGTCGGAGGTGAAGGGGCGACTATCACGTCTGAACCGCTGATACTTGTTATGCGAATTTCTGAACTCGATGTGGTCGTAGTCGAGGTCGTGAAACGTATCTGGGCGGCCACGAAATATGGAAAAAGAAGGAGAGGAAGAAAGACAGACATATTTGGTCGGCGAAGGAGTGAGACGATCTGAGCGCTTTGAAAACCAAACAGGCTGTCCGAGCGGGATACCAAGGTGGCTACACCAATTACCGAGGACTAGGATGTATGTGGGAGAGAAAAATACGGGTCAAAATCTTTGATGCATGCTGGATGAAACGGAAATAGACAGATTCTTGGAAGCATGGATGATTGGTGATTGTTATTTCCGTTTTAGGCTGCCAAAGTGGACACCGATGAATTGGATGGAGGTGGACATAATATGATGAGGCCAACCGCTTCATACGCCCTCGCAGATGTCTGATAAATTTTCGCCAGTCTTCTTTCTCTGTGTTCGGAGGAGTTTGTGCCTTTGCTTCAAGGAGGCATCTCACTGAACGAACCACTGCAGGCATATTGCATTGTCCCCTTCGACATCGACATCAACGCAGACTTCGGCGCCGCGTCTTGCAGATTCGTCAACCCATCCTGTCTTCCGCTCCCTGCATTGGCACCCAAAGTCGCACATCCATCACCCCCCTCTCCTAAAGCCATAGCCCCCCAACTGCAAGAAAAGCGGGCTGCCGATGCTAAAGTCCGAATAGCTTAAGCTCATCCTGTCGAGGGAGGCGATTGGGAGGCGGAGGGTGCTGGACCGTCCGGATGCTATGGCGGTGGTGTGGAAACGGAGATGCTCCCTTCCCTGCATAGGTTTGAAGTTGCGGTGACCGATGAACCGAGATCAAGATCAGCTTTTGGAGGGGCATCGGCGTGCTCGCCGTCTACATCCGCTGCTTGTGCTGGTGCAGGGAATGAAGGAATTTTTTGCACGTGAACCACTTGCATCGGCGACAGTCGTGAGGGGAGAATCAACTTCTGCAGATGACGCTTCATCAATAAGCACCGTGAGGACCTGTCAAGTTCACAATCGCCAGTGCTTGGTAGTGGAGTCACATTTTTCACCTATCCCACCATACAAGAACGAAAACCAGCTGCGGAGTTTTCTCTTGGAACTGTATTGATGACGACACATTGCCATTTGTCATATGGGTCCACTCGACTTCGCGGTGTCTCTGCAGGACATGTGCCGGTGTGATTTTCGCCACAACATCTGGGTTGTGGGTTTAGCCATTTCGAACGATCGGTGCGTATCATAGGCATGAGCAAGTTATTCTCAAGTCCGAGTCGGAGTCCGAAATAAACACAAATATCATGATACGATCCGTGGCATCGAATTTGGTTTCCAACCATGGCCCTGCGGTCTTACTGTGTACCTGTTGCTTCCAGGCTTGCATTACACGTTCGCCTTCCAAACCTTCCACATGGCTGAACGCCCCATAAAATAAAAGACTGAGACTGACGAAAATAGTCGATCTTGCACATCTGATCGATGATCAATTTGAACAGAACCGTTTCGTCTTTCATTGACCACTGAAGTGCTGACGCGTCACAAATTACTCTTTGCACTCCGCGGCCAACGAAAGACAGATCTTGACGTTCAAGGCCTTGGATTACATTCCAATTGTACTCCTCCATATTCAACTTCACCTGATCGGCCAACAGCGGAGTGGAGCCAAGTCTTCGCGTGTTAGAAATTCTTCTTTACGATTTTCTTTCTCATGAACACGCTCTTCGATATTTCAGGTCGTTTCTCGATGTCTCTCACTCTCTGACCTTGTATTCTCGGGCCCAAGATATAATATCCTCAATCCCGAAACCCGACCTCGAAGTTGAAGGCTGCAACCAATTGTTGCCATCCTCTGCCCCATCTCGTCCTCAGTTACTAGCGCTATGCATTGAAACCGTTCTTCAAGGTCCGAAATTATATATATATTGACCCAAAACAATATCCTTGAGTCGATCTCGCTCGGTCAGTGTGGTG
>Ga0307508_10003955_pt1 | contig 14692 bp, 3 predicted proteins | sample 9_EM_MG_FD_203089 | JGI IMG/M metagenome (GOLD analysis project Ga0307508, IMG submission 203089) | Populus trichocarpa ectomycorrhiza microbial communities from riparian zone in the Pacific Northwest, United States - 9_EM | ecosystem: Host-associated > Plants > Roots > Unclassified | place... | reverse complement strand
CTTGTTTTTTTTTTTTTTTTTTTTACTGGGTTGCTATTTAGTTTAATTTTTAGATAATTGTTTAGATCATTTTTTTAATAAGAAAAATATTTAAATATTATTAACATGTTTTTAATAAAAAATTATTTAATTATAAACTTAAAATAAGACTTGTATTTAATATTTTTTTAAATACTAATATAAAATCATATTTGAAGAATTTTTATTTTAAATATTGATATAATAATATATTAAATCAACTCAAATTAACTTATCAAATCCACAGTTTTGATCATGAGACCGTGATAACCCTTTAAAAATTATGAGGATAAATTCTTAATTAATTCAATGTTAAAAGATAAAATTAAAAACAAATATATTAAATTTAAAAAATAACAAAAAAAAACTACTTGAGTAAACCCGGGTTAACATATCAAACCCTTAATCTGGTTTATGAGATAAAGATAAACTCATAGAAAGTAAATTGAGAAAAGTTACGAAATCTAATTTTCAATCAATTCAATATTAAAAAATAAAATCAAAAAAATAAATTAAAAAGAAAAAAGAAAAAAGAAAAACAAGTATTGTTGAAATACACTCGATTTTTGATTCCGATACACCTGATATTGTTGAAAAAAATCTTGGTGAGATGATTGTAATGACATATTGGAAGATCACCACAAGATGACTGAGTAAGCGTGATATGCCTCCTAAAAGAAATGGAGCAACCTACTTCCTAGCATCTGCATTGCATTGCATGTGTCAAACGAAAAAAATAAAAATAAAGTCGTATTGTTTGGGCTAGTAGTCTAAATAGGGTGCTTTCACCTCCTTTGGGCTGAGGCCCAAACAAGATGCCTTCACCTTGTTTGGCCTAACATCCTAAAAGAGGTGATTTTAGTCTGTTTGGACTATTGCCTAAATGAACTACTTTAAATCTTTTTAGCCCATAATCCAAACATAATGCTTTTTAGTTCATTTGGATTGCCTAGACTTTTTCTTCTTCTTTTCCTTTTCTATTTTTTTGATATGAGAAATTATTCAGGCCTCAACCTAGTACCACACAAAATTCTTAACTCCTACACATATTTGAACGTATTTTTTTGAGTTTTAAGGAGTTAGAATGCGACGTCGCACTGCCCATACACATGATATTTTTTTTTATGATTAACTGATATATTCTTTGATATATTTTCTACAAGTGTATATTTTTATATTGGGTCTGCGCCAACTTTTCTAGCCATGGTCGCAATGCAAACATGCTCCACACTCTATAAAAATCAGGCACCTCCTTTCTAAGCCAATGATTATTTCTCGCCAACATATCATTGACATTCACCAAACACTTCACAATTACCATGTCAGACACTACTTCCAATTGTGGGCACCAATATTTTTTCCAATCAATTTTCATGCAACTTCCGAGGTGAGCTAATGTTACCAAGATCTATAAATACCTTGGGTCACCAAGTAAACATAGATGTTCACACAAGTTACAATTTCCTCAAACTGAACATTTCACTCTCGTTCTTACATTTACTAACTTAAGCATTGAAGAACCCTTTATTCTATTAGGAACTTGTTTTTCAGGTATAATCAAGCCCAAACACCAAGACCATATTCAAGTCCACATGTCCTCACCCAGGATCGCAGCCCGTGAAAAGTTCAATTTCTATGTGAATTTTTTCATGACTTCATCACCGACATCATTTACGAGAAACTAAATAAAAAATTGGTTTATCACCTTCATCTCTCTCCAAAAAACTTTTTTCATAGATGACAAAACTTTTAAAAAAAAGTAATTGACCTCCTTGCTATAAGGACTCTAACTCTTTAGATCTCCTGTAACTCACTCATTAAGATTTTTTGACTATATAAGAACAACTTCACACCATTCCATTCCACCAACAAGAAATTCAACACTTAGATCCATTACATGCACCAGGTATATAAAGGCCACTCGAGTTCAATAAAAGAACTGGATAAAATAACATCTAAAATATGCATGACATTCTCACACTCCAAAAAAGCCGCTCTCGCCAGGGAGAGCACTCCTCCTTGGATCCTGGCCTTAGGAGTGATTATCTTCATCAATTCTCCTTTAACTCTTACTCGAATACTCCCTGATAAAAAAGAACCTAGACACGAGATAAGATCAGCTCCTAAGAGTGAACACTAATCCCACCAAATATGATATTCTCCACTTTATCACAAAGTGTTACACACTAATCTCTTCAAAGAATGTGTCCCTACGAATGTTAACTTAGATAACTATGATGGCCTTACAAATCATAAAGAGCACCAAATGACATATTCATGATCACTTGATATTTTCTAAGTTTTTGATAACCCATCTTACAACCACATGGACTAAGGTGCTACATGCTATTAGAAAGAGAATTTATGCAACATCCTTCTCCTATAAAATATAACGCGAACACCAGGAGCCTTAATACATTTTGCCTTTTTTACTGTGACCATGGGTATGACACCGAGGAATTGCATGCCTTGAAAAATAAGATAGAAAGATTAATCATTATAAGTTATCTCCACCAATTCATGAAAAAAGAAAGAAAACCTAAGCATGAAAGAAAAGAAGTCTGCATATTTAATGATTTACTTGAGATCAAATAATCTCCAAATTAGCTCCAAGAATTGTATCTCTATCTTTTGTACTTTCAATAAATGCAGTAACTTCTCTTCACATATTTAATATCTTCGACAAAAATCTCCATTGAAATCTCCAAATGTGTATCCATGAAAATCTTCACGACGAGATCTTCATGTCTCCAAATGTATTTCAATAACAAATATTTATGGCAAAATCTCTATAAAATATTTATACATATCTTTAATATCTTCTAAAGGATCAGAGATCTTTCTTTAGGTCCCCGTGACCACTTTTTTTAGGTCTGTATGACCACATTTCTCTAGGTACATGTTACTACCTGTCTTAAAAATAATCAAGGATCATTCTTCAGTTTTTATGGCTGCTCATGAAATATTTTCATCTATATACACAAACCATATTACTTTCAATTTTTTTTATCAGTACACTGCTTGTCTTTACAAGCAACACTATTGAATTCTCCTCTCTCACACAAAAAACTTAACAAAATTCATGAAGAAACTCTCATGTTGGGAACTTTGCAAAACATAAAAAAGCCAACATTCAAAAGTCAGTACCACTCTCATAGCCACAAAATATAACATCATCTATACAAAACAAGTAAGTTTTCTTTCCTAACTTATGCTAGTTAAGTATTTCAAACATGTATGTTTTAAAACCTCAGAGAGGCGGGGATTAATTGTGGTGTATGTACAGAAAACCACTTTGTTTGGGTCGTGGCCAAAACAAAGTGAAATAAAAGCCACTCCATTCGGGCCATGGCCCAAACAGGATGAAATAAACAATTACCCTGTTAGGGCTTTGTCCTAAATAGAGTGAAATAAAAATTAAAATATTTAATGGATGACATAGCAATGAGAGAGGAAAGATAAGATAGGAAGAAAAAAGCGAAGGAAATAATAGGTTATCAAGGACACACTTGATCTTTGATTTTGATACCTAGTATCGTTAGAAAAATCTTGACGAGACAATTATAATGGCACCTTGGAAGACCATTAAAAGATGGTGCGGGTCATACACGTTTCCTTAGGATAGAGAAGTAGTCCACTCTTTAGCACGTGCATTGCATGTACTATAGGGAACACACACACGCATGCACGTCATTTAAGCCAGCAGCCTAAATAGCCCCGTTTAGGCTCTTGCCCAAATGGACTAATTCCAATCCCTATAGACTACATTCCAAACAAAATGCTTTTTAGTTTGCTTAGACTAACCAAACCTGTTTTTTCTCTTTATTTTGAACCAAAAAATTATTTATGCTCCAACCTAACAAAAAATTCTTAACTCTTATACAGATCCTAATGTATTTTCAAGTTCTAAGGATTCAAAACACAACTCTACACTACTCACACATAAAATATTTTTTTTATGTTTAATTGACATAATTTTTGATGTATTCTCTGTAAATGCATATTTTTATACAGGGTTAGTGCCACATTTTTTAGCCAATGGTCGTAGTGTAAACATACTCAATGCTTTATAAAAATCAGACGTCTTTTTTATTGGCTAATGATTATTTCTTTTTAATATGTCATTGACATTCACTAAACACTTCGCCAATACTATGCCAAACATTACGTGCCCGTTTGGCTCTGCGGCTACGGCTACGGTTAATAAAAAAAACAGGAGCGAGATGTTTGGTTATTTTCAACCACACTTTTTATTTAACATGGCCCCACCAAAAACTGAGGTTGGACCTCAGTTTTGGAAAAGCAAGTAACACTTGCTTTTCACTCCATGCCATACACTTTTCACGGACACTTTTTTTCTTGTAAAACAACTTTCCTTGCCCGAGCTTAAGCTCTGTTCCCTTCCCCTCTGTTACAGATCTAGACGAGATTGATGAAGATTGACAAAGATTGACGCCAGAGACAATGTTCCATCTTGTTCCCCTCTGTCCATTCTCCTGTCAAACGAAAGATTTTAACACAACATTTTCCCAACCCGAGCTCGTCTCCTGTGTTCCCTTCCCCCCTGTTCCCTTGATCTGGACGAAGATTGATGCCAGAGACAGTGTTCGTCATCGTTCCCTGCTGTCCCTTTTGTTGTGAAGCGAAGATCAGATCACCTTCACCGAAATCATTTATGCCGAGCAGTCTCCATTATTTTGGTTTACAGGAATTTTCGGTTTGCAGGAAGCACAACAGTGCTGGGAACTTGTTTTTGAAATCTTGATTTTTTAATGGAAGTTGTCTGTTGAAGAAATTATGTAGTTGCCATTTTGGGTTTTGAGTACTGATTTGGAGATTTTGTATCCGATTTATGGATCAATTTCGTTTTTTATTTATCTCCTATGGGGCTCTTTTTGTTGTTAATCTGCCATTCAAACTTGTTGTGTTTTCCTTATACTTTGTTGATCAGTTTTCTTGGTAGTGTTGGCGGATTTCAAGATTTCGCTAAATTGTCTTCTTGTGTGTAGTTTTATCTGTTGGTGATCTTGATTTCTTGAGAGAATTGTGCTTTAGGTTTCGGGGAAGCACGATGATGAGGTTTTTTTCGAGTATGATCGCAATCTCAATTTCATTCCAGATGATTTTTTATCTGATATTGTACCTCACTCAGCTAATCAAGGATCACAACAGCTTTTATGTATGAATTTTGTATGAGATGGAATTATAAATAGTTTGATGAGATAATAAAAAATATTTTACATAAAGTATTATTTATTTCATGATGTAATAAGAGTAATTAATTCTACAATATTTAAATTTAAAACCATCAATATTAATATATATTTTGTTAAAATTATTTTATAATCTCAATTTTAAAAGCATTCTTAACCAAACACATTAAATTACTTTTTCTCCAACCTCAATTTCAACCACAGTTTTAACCAAACACCTATTTTTTCAAACCAACCTCAACTAAAAGTACTTTTTATAAAACAACTTTTTTCAAACCACAAACACAACAGCTACCGCAATACCAAACACACTCTTCTAATAGTGGACATTAAAGTCTCACCAATCAATTTTCATGCAACTTTATAGGTGAACTGATATGTCTAAGGTCTATAAATATCTTAGATCATGGCGTAAACAAAGAGGTTCACATAGGTTATAATTTCTTTAGACTCAACATTTCACTTTTATTTTTACATCTTTCTCATTTCTCTCTTGCATTTATCGACTTAAGCACCAGAGAGGCTCTTGTTAAACAAGAGACTTATTTTTCAAGTATAATCAAGTCTAAACACCAAACCTATATTCAAGCTCATATGTCTTGGTCTAGGATTGCAACCTGCAAAAAACCTAATTTTTGTGTGAAGTTTTTTGATGATTTCATCAAACTTATTAGTCATAGCCTCAAACATGCTACCAAAAGGTTTGATGGCCTAAGGCTTATTCAAGGCCTAAATACAAAGTTTGTGTTAGTTAGACTAGGAAATTAGAATATTATATTCATCAATCTACATTTGTTAGTTTGACTAGCAAGATAGAATATTATATTTCTCAATTTACACATCGCAATATATAAACTAGCGATCAATTAGGGTTGTCATGATTTGAGGTCTTGTTGATTTTTTTAGACAAGGGTTGGTTTCATTTTATTATTTAGAATACATTAGAAAATAGGCCACTTTAGCCACTAAGTCTTTTCACAAGTTATAGTTTTGTATTTTTTAATCATAATTAAAATTTAAATGTATTTTTTTTAAATAGACCATGTTATAAGTGTTAAGGAAATAAATAATGTAAATATGTTTTTAATCAATAAAAAAAATTAAGGAATCAAGTAATTCCAAACAATTAAGAAACTATTTCAATCATCCAGTTAAAGAAGATGATCAACCATTTTAAATAATTTGTTCTATTTTATTTCTCTATTAGTCATGTTATATGACTATATAAACCTTTTATAAGTTAAAATGTAACTCACATATATAATAAAATTATCAAATAATATCATTCTCTTTTATTTAAAATTTATGCAATAAGAAAAAATAAAACATATGTATTGGTTGAGGTAAATTTAAAACTTAGAGGAGAGGGGAAGGATTTTTAATTACATGCCATAAATTACAAAATTTTTAAATCTATATCACCAATAATTTTTAAACACGTGTTTTTTTGTGGTTGAACACTTGATTGATCTTTTAGTCAAAGTGCAGTGAATGATGATCAAGTATTTCCTATAATTCGTTTATTTTTTTTCCTTATAAGTCTTGTTATATGACTATATAAACCTTATATAAGTTGAAATTCAAATCACATATATAATTAAATTATCAAATAATATCATTCTCTTTTTTTTTTAAATTTCTACAATAAGAAAAAAAAATAAAACACATGTATTGGTTGAGGTAAATTGAAAACTTAGAGGAGAGAGTAAAGTTTTTTTAATTACATGCCATAAATTACAAAATTATTAAATCCATATCACCAAAAAATTTTAAACACATGTTTTATTCTTTGTTTACTATAATATAGCACTGAATTGATTAGAGATGACAATGGTTACTCACTAGTCGGATTTCTCTATATCCATACTTTACCTATTACCCATAAAGTAAAAAAATTAGATATCCATCGAGGTTAGGATATCCATATGAATATTCGTTATTGAACTATCATTTATTATTCAACATGCTACAGGTGCAAGGGGAAAAGCAATTAAATGATTACAATTTCAAATTCTATATTTTGATAGATACTTTATCATAAACAATATCCTCATTATTAAAAAGTTCAAGATCCTACAACATTATATTTCAAGTTTGATGTTGAAGTATATTGAAAACCAATGCAACACATATTGATGCATCATCGTGAACACCTTCACTTTGGTATAATGAACATGGTAAGCTCTTCCATGTCCAAAAAAAAAAAAAATCAAATTAAGTGTCGATGGTATTGGGTCTACCTCATCAATGCTTATCAAAACATAACCATGCTCCTTTATAGTTTCATCATCAATCTTATTGAAATTTATCAAATCTATAATTAAAATATAATTAAAGAATAAATATTACATGTTATATAATACTTTGTTTAAAACAAATCAATAAGTAAAGCATCAGTCATTCATTATCATCATTGAAAGTATCTTTAATAGTCACCGTTGATAGATCAAGGCGAAAACATCTTCTTTAGATGTTAATGTTGATGGATCATCTTCTACAACCTAATTATCAATGTCACAAAATACCTAAAAATTGATTGGATCATAATTTCACCATTTTCCAATAATTCCTACATAGTCAAAGTAAAGATAAACACAATATAAATGTCAATGATGCATCTTAATAAGATAAAATAATATTTGAAGAATTAGAGAAAATAAAATACTTTTATTTTAATCTCAAATTATAGTAGACATAAACAAGGTCATTAAAATTAAAAAAAAAAGAGAAAAAAAGAAAAAAATACATTTAATTTTTTAGTGATCTAATTGTAATTGCAGAAGGGAGAGGACCAATTTGAAAATTAGAAACCCTCTCACCACGCAACCCATCTTTTTTAATCAAATGGTCTACAATCAATTCTCTTTATTCAAGGGTCCATTTTTCTTTGATTTGTCTCCAAGTTAGCAAATGAATGGTTGTGATTTATTCTTGAAATCCAATGGTTGATCTTGGTTTGCTTTGCCTTCAAGCCAAAGAAGATTTTTATCTATAAATAAGTGGGTTACACACACACACACACACACACACTTAAGAGAGGGAGAAAATTTGAGAGATACAAAAAAAATAAAAAATACTCACACATAATCTCCCCATACCCATACAATACAAAAAAAAAAAAAAACTTTAGACCCTATCTCTACACTAGGACCTACCAACATAAAAAAGAAAAAGAAAACCAACAACACCTTTTGGCCGCCTCTCCTGATTGTCTCCCTTTATTATCCATACCATCTCATACCAGCCTCCCTTTCTTGACAAAAAAGAAAACCCCTGCATAGAGGTCTCCCTCTTTTTTTCTTTACCAGCAACCTCTTCCCCTTAGAGGCCACCCATCTTCCACCTTTAGTTGACTAGCAACCCTTTTCCTTGGTCGAACCACCATCCAACCGTCACCCACCATTCCTAGACCCACAAAAAAAATCCAAGCTGTGTCTTCTTCTCTCCGTGACAACCTCTCTTCTCTCTCCCTATCACTGCCAATGAAAATAACAACTTCCTCACCGCCTCTAACCACTGCAGCTTCATTGTCATTTTCTCTTTCTCATCGCTGGTTACCCTATATTTTCCACCCATCCTCTACCTCTCTCAACCACGGCTGAAAACCCTACCATGAGCCAATCATTACCTCTTGGTCAGCACAACCACTGGCCCCATCACCATCAATAACCATACCCATGACGCAACCCAATAACCTCTAAAGCTCCATTGACCATTGAAATAACCTCCAATAGTACCTGCAGACAGTGATATATCAGCACCGATGCTACCCAACAACTAGATCTGCCATCTGAAGAAGAAGAAAAGAAAGACAAACTAGAGAGAAAGATTGAAATAGAAAGCTTAATCAGATCTAAAAAAACAAAATTAAAATTGAATGTTTACGTTGTTTTTCTTTGTTTTGCAGGTAAAGATCAAGCTCACCGCCGGCCTAGGAAGAAAGAAAGGAAAAAAGGATCGAAGCTTTGGAAGGCCAAATCTCTCTCCGCTGATGGGAGTGTGTAGTTGTATTTTATTATATGTTTTAGAATGTTTAAAACTAAAAAGACAAAACAAAATAAATGTTTTTAATTGCAAACAATCAAAGTCTCTTAAAAACATAAACAAAATCATATCGTCTAGTATTTACATATGAAGAATTCAAAATATGTATTTTGCATACATTTTAGGATTTAATAACTAGTTTACTAAACCCATGAGAATTTGGCCAATATTTTAATAAATTCTTATTTTTTTAATTCATTAGAATTAATGGTTAAAAATCCTGGTATAGAACATTGGACCTACAAGTGAGGCTGATATTTGAAATATCGGTAGTTGACCAGAAAATTCTTAGAGTTATTCTAAATATTCACCAATTTTAATTTGGAGTATTTTTCACCATAATACACCAATTATGAATAATCTTTTTCTAAGAATTTATTTGGGTACACGAGTCCATAATAAATTCATAAACACCAAATTTATTTATAAGAGTAAATCTCAATCCTAGACCACAGATAGACCACCAATAAAAAAACCACAAAAACCTTTAAACCACATCAAATCACACAAAGCAACTTACTTCAGGTAGGGTACGCTAAGGGTGCTGATACCTTTCCTGGTCACAACTAGTCCTTTACCATTGAATTTCTGATAAGACAAATACACCCGAGTCAGTACACTCGAGTTTCTTAGCGACCCTGAACCAAACAACTACGTGGTGACTCTAAATAACCCTCTGACGCCGCGCGTCCACATGCGACAAGTTTATCCAAACATTGATCATTTTTTCTTTATAATTATACACTAAAAATATATATGTTTCACTTGAGAAATTTATAATCATTGAAGTTGATAGCCAAATCTTAGCTGCAATTATCCACTGTTAGACATTTTCTTGAGAGGATGGAGAACTAGACATGTGAGCTTGTTCTTACTACTCAAATATCTGTAAATAGACAAAAACAATGTCACAATTCACCATAGTAATCTTTGTAAAAACTTATTGTTGTAAATGTAAGAGCATGTTAACATACAAGATAATAAGATTTGGCAACAGTGGAAAGAATAAATTACCTATAATAGGAGATGATGAACTTTTAAAGCAGTAGTTTCAAAAATAAATGAAGAACAAAGGGAGCAAGAGTAGGGGATTGGACTGAGTTTTTTAGTTTTTTCTCATAGATGTAAACGATGTGAGAACAAAAGAAAGAAGAATGAAGAAACAAGGGAAGAAAAAGGGGAGGTCGGGATTTGTATCTCTAAAACAAAATGACACTGTTTTCTTAATGAAAATAAATATGCTGGGTCACTTGAGTTTCGAGTTGACTCGGCAGGTCACCTAGGTTTAGCCTGACCAATTGCAACTCTAATTTTCACCTATGTAAAACCGGCCAACGCTCTAAGTCAACTGGGTTCCGGATCAACCTGCTAAGTGAGGCCATGTTTTACAACTATGATATATACACAAACCAATTTATTGATTGTGCTCTCGTTGTGGCTTGAACTAAAAAAGCTTTTAGAAAATATAAATAAAATAATTTCTAGACCTTCAATTTTTTTTGGCATTGTCATTAAACTCAATACAACAATTCAAACTTTAAGAATCTCAACCCAACATTCTACTTAGCTTGAGTCTTAAATTAAATCGTGTAGAAATTGCTTTGACGTAACCTTATCAGCCAAGTAGGTTCCATAAAAAAACCAAAGAAAAAAAAAGATCAGTTTCACCATAGCCATAAAGGAGGCCAAAGAGCAATGGCAAAAGGAGGTTGGGTGGTGTCAAAACTCAAAGGATGGATTTAGTGTTAGGTTAATAAGAGAGAAAATGAGATAGAAGAGTAGAGGGGGCAGCTGAAAAGGAATAAAATGATTTAGGGTTAAAGATGTTTCCTTTTATACCTTGTTTTTTTAAGTCATATTCAGATTCAATAGAACCAATATGGTTTGATCCGGTTTAATCGACTTAAATTTTTTGAAACCGAAATCAAACTGGATAGAGTGATTTATCTGATTTTTTAATTGATTTATTCAGTTTTTTTTTATTAATTTAATTTTTTCAGTTTAATCCCTCGTATCAACTTTTTTGAAGAGCCCTAATCAAACCTTGTGCATTTTGGATGTTTAATGGTAATAAATTTTGAGGATAGGATCGTGTAAGAAACTACCGTGGCTTGGAGGCTCAATTACTTACGTCTATGGCGGAAGGGAACCAAGGTCTGCTAACACTGGTTTCAAGCTTCAACTAGGAGTGCAGTATTTCAATCTTCCTCCTGATGGCATTTGTGATCTCTCGCATCAAGAGGCCCTTGGATTGCTATACCTAGATTTTGTATTTCTTCAAGTTACTTTTCTTTTGTGTTTAAGCCGCCTTATTTACCAAGAAAAAGAAAATACTGTCCGGTCAATCAAATATTTCACTTTTCAAGCCTGTTATACTTTTTGGGCTTTTTGTATAGCCCTTTTCTGATTAGCGTTGTGGGATGGTGGTGGGCTCGAGGCATCTTCTCTTTATTAATGATGTGGGATAAATTAAAGTATTTATTTTTGAATTATAACTTCTTACTTTGAATCATAACACCAAGGCTATTTTTTTTAATAACATATGATAAAAATAAGTTAAACTTCTTACATTTGACATATTATTAGTTTAAATTGAGTGATAAACTATATAAAGGGATTATATTTGACTGCTTTTGCCAAGCAGAAAGGAGAAAAATAATGTATATGACCTAATACAAGTATTTTTTTGTATACACGAGCTTGAAAAAATCAGTAGTAGCTAGACTTGGTAATGGAATTTTCCCATGAACTCAATTGAAATTCCCTAAGCAATCGGATATTGTAGTCCTGTAGACGCTGGAAGCAGCCGTTAGCTCCTCTCTCTCTCTCTCTCTCTCGCTCGCTCGCTCGCTCTCTCCATGCATACGTACCAACAAAACAAATAGCTGAAAGACAACAAAACCAAGAACCTTAGCTTATTCATTTAGTGCTCTGTTTGATAAAATATTGCAATATCTAGATTCATTACTTTCGTCATGCTTGAGTGTAAAAGAGCTCACCAATTAGTCGTTGTCCTCTAACGAAAGCATACACCAACTAATCATAACCATATATTCAACCAATTTTTTTCTTAATAATAATCAGAGCCATATATATATATATGTACTAATAATTGGATTTATGCTTCCTTGAGTGATTTTGAAGTTTGGTCTACTTTTTGAGTGGACTTTCGTAAGGATTTTGACAATGGAGTCCTGTTCTTTCATGTCTGTTTTGACATGTTATAAATCATATAATAGCACACCGGTTGAAATGTCATATTAATATATGCTGCTGAGGGGTCACACATCTAAATGATTTGTTTGGATTTGAGTTCATTAGTGTTATAACAGACATGTTTATAACTCCTTCGAAGGTCCAAGTCAGAGGCTAGTTTTTTTCCCACTCTCTTTACCTAGCCACACGTTGATTTTCAATTCTTCGTGGAGTACTAGCTAGCCTTTTTGGATTTTGCGGAGTTTCCATTTTCTCCATGCTTTTTTATCATGTCTCGAATTCAACTAGGTTGTTTGCTTGTCCTCGTACCATCATTTCAATGATCCATTGCATCTTGAATTCTTTGAAATGTGCAATTAAGAATATCGGGGCTAGTAATTGTTTAATTTTTCTGAAGAATTAAGAGCTGCTAGCTAGTTGTGCCCCCGTTTTCTAAGTTGCTACAGGAATTCAGATTTAAAATGCGACGCCTCAATTCAGAAAAAAGCTTGCAGAATTACTCGTTGTTGTTGGAACCTTGTGGCTTACAGATCAGTCGAGTAAAGCACATGAGAGCTTGTGTATAACGTTAGGAGCTAGTAGGCTATCCGCTTGTTAATGTTCTTGGCTGATATGGGAATTAAACCATAGGATATATCCATCTTATATGGTTAGCCCGTCACCCATTATAGGGAATTTGAAACGATGGAATGTGTTCATGTATACATAGTAACTCATCGCCCATGACAGGGAGTTGATAAGATGGATTTCGTTGACTATTTTGGGCATCCAATGCTTTGGAGTGGGAAAAAACTGACGTTGGGGGAAAAATAAATAAACAAGTTTCTTCTTTTGAAAAGGGAAAATGACAGCTTCAATTTAAACATGGAGATTTGGGAGGAGTAGTAGACCGAGGAAGCTTCGTATGCCAAACTGTGTATATACATAGAAAATACAGTGTATTTGCAGTCAAATACGAAGGGTCACTTGACAAAATTAAGGATTTTCAAGCTTTATAAATGTACGTGGGGTCCTGTAAGGTTTTGAATATCGCTAATTTAGTAATTTACATGCTTTTGAAACAAGTCATCAATTTCCTGCTATTTGTATGTACCCACGTATATGGACCAAGAAACGCAAGGAATGTTGGCGTGATATATGCGTTGCGGGGCCACTCTTGTCTTTTTCTTTTTTTTTCCTGTCAAATATTCTATGTCATATAATGGGGCCAGCAGAATATTTTCTTTATTTTAGAGGAGGCAAGTGAAAATCCAATCCGCCAAATCCATTGAATTGATTGCAAAAATAAGATCCAATCCAGTATTTTTCTCTAAGAACTGAAATAATCCAAAATTTGTAGGTTGAGCTGGGTGAGCTTGTAAGTAACTCATGATTTTAAAACATGAGTGGTTTGGTGGCAGGAAAAAGAGAAAAAAAGAAAAAAACGTTAAGAGAAGGGAATAAAATAGACGAAGAAAGATAAATTTACCTCTTTTTTATTGAAACAAAGGAAAATTAAAGGAACAGAAATGGAGAATTTTTACCTTTTAAGGAAATGAGAAGAAGAGGAACTAGAAATTAATAACATTTTAAGTAGTAGTGAAACTAGTTGAGGCTCCACAATTGGAAAATTGAAAAAAAATTCATGGAAGTGTCAACAAAAAATATTTTGTCTTTATTTACCAATAGAATTTGTGATAGAAAATCTTCGTCAATAATTTTCATCGGACAATATTTACCGATTAAATTTGACAGAAAAAAAACTAAAGGAGAGTGAAATTGTAAAATAAATTCAATATAAAAATTGATTTCAAATAAAAATTAGTCAAATAAAAAAAATTAGCAATCAAAAGAATAATAATTAAATTTGATAACAAAAAAGACCAAAAGAGGGTGAAATCATAAAACAAAATCAATTTAAAAATTGATTCAAAAAAAAAAAAGCAATCAAAAGAATGAGAATCAAATTTGAAAGATGAAAAAAATTAAGAAAAATAAAATTGAAAAGGCATTCCAATTTTATAAATTATTAAAAATAAAAAACCCATAATAAAAGTCAAAGGGACCAAATCTAAAGAATCAATAAATTAAAGGTTTGCTTTTGAATTTTTAAAGGGCTGGCATGAAAATCTAGGTTGGGATAGAGAGAAGAAAGGAGAAAACGGTCACTGCTGCCAAACCATTGTGAATCTTGGGACATGCGCCATCTTATCGGGTCGGTG
>Ga0307508_10003954_pt1 | contig 14692 bp, 15 predicted proteins | sample 9_EM_MG_FD_203089 | JGI IMG/M metagenome (GOLD analysis project Ga0307508, IMG submission 203089) | Populus trichocarpa ectomycorrhiza microbial communities from riparian zone in the Pacific Northwest, United States - 9_EM | ecosystem: Host-associated > Plants > Roots > Unclassified | place... | reverse complement strand
TTCTCGCGATTGTGGACGCATTCAAACATTGGCGCCGATATTGTGAAGGGGCGGAGCACCAGATACAGGTATTCACGGATCACCACAACCTGGAATACTTCACAACGTCCAAAGCGCTCAACCGACGACAGGCCCGGTGGGCGGAGGAATTGGCCGGCATAAACTTCCGAGTATACTACCGGCCAGGAACACAAAACGGGAAAACCGATGCATTATCGAGGCGTTCGGAGTACCGCCCAGAAAAGGGGGGGGTAGAAAACCAGCCAATCACGACGGTTTTGAAGGAAAGCCAGCTAGAGAAAAGACGGTCTCAGATATTCGTTGCCTCTTCAGCAAGGCTAACATCCCTCCCGGCAAAGAAATGGAACCCGGAGTTCATGGGAAAAGTAAGGAAGGCGGCGAAAAAAGACGCAACCTACCAACAAGCATGGGAAAACAAGGGAAAAAAGGAAGCAACAGAACAGGCGCCGAAAGAAATCGAAAAACTCGACGACCTGTTATATCGAAGAAAGCGCCTTTGGGTCCCGGCGGAATTGGTCCCGCAGGTTATGGAATCCGAGCACGACACCAAGGTAGCCGGGCACATGGGGCAGGATAAGACTATCGAACTTATCCGACGAAACTTCTGGTGGCCCAAGATGAACGAGCGGATCACGGATTTTGTCAGGAGCTGCCCAGAATGTCAGAAAAACAAAGCCTCGAGACACCAACCGTACGGACTATCCTCACCGCTGGAACTACCATACGCCCCCTGGCAATCAATAGCCATGGACTTCATTACGGACCTCCCAACATCTGAAGGATGCGACCAGCTTTGGGTAATCATTGACCGATTCACAAAAATGGCGCACTTCCTACCACTAAAAGAAAAAACGGCAGCTGACTTAGCCAGAACATTCGCTAAGGAGGTATGGCGCTTCCATGGACTGCCCACGGACATCGTGTCGGACAGAGACTCGCGATTCACATTGGAAACCTGGAAGGAACTACTACAGCTCCTGGGAATCCGGCCCCGGATGTCAACGGCATTCCACCCACAAACGGACGGACAGACGGAACGACTCAACCAGACAATTGAGGCCTACCTCCGAGCATTTGTGGGACACGAGCAGGATGACTGGGTAAGGTTGCTCCCGATGGCCGAATTCGCCTACAATAATTCGGTCACATCGGGAAACAGAATCTCGCCCTTTTACGCCAATTACGGCTTCCACCCACGAACACTGGATCCCCCTAACCCTGAGGAAGAGCCGGTTAACCCCGCCAGTACCGTCTACGCCCACTGGATGAAGGCGGTACAAGACGAGGCCCGGCGGGGCCTGGAAGCATCGCAAGAACGAATGCGGCGATATGAGGACCCAAACCGAAAACCTCCTCCGGCATACCAAGTAGGGGACCTCGTCATGCTTAACGGCCGAAATATCAAAACCCGCCGCCCTTCGAGGAAAATGGATCACAAGAATCATGGTCCTTTCCAAATCGAGAAAATCATCTCCCCCCTTGCGGTACGGCTGACACTGCCCAGAAAGTGGAAAATACACAACGTTTTCCATGTGTCGCTACTGGAGCCCTATCGAACCAGTGAACATCGGACCCCGCCAGACCCGTTGAAAATACTACGAGAAGCTGACGACATTGAGCAATCCGAGGAATACGACGTCGAAGAAGTGATGTCATCCCGAAAAAGCGGTAGGCGCATCCTATATCTCGTCAAATGGCTCGACTATCCGGAGCGGAAAGACTGGACGGAAGAACCATACGACAACTTCTCGAAAGGAGGCCGGGAAAGGCTTCGGGAATTTCATCGGCGGAATCCCGACACACCAAAAGACTATCGGCTCACCAAAGCATAGTCCCACCACGAACGAACGGGTCCGACGGAATCAAGCGCTGAGACCGTGCAGGATAGACAACGAAGAAAGGCGACGCCCGGCGCGCCGCCTTCGCCCGACAAACCAGCTCACAACCCGGTTCACACCTTCACGACCCCGAAACCTGACAAACGAAGAAGAGCCATCAAAAGACCCGCTTCTCAGGCACCAAAGCTCCGGCACGACAAACCCGTCGTAAGGTTGCGTCGGACTCGATCGGACGAAAGCCGTAGGCGCTCGGTACGGAACACCTCTGTATGTACACCTACGAGGGCAAGAAGGGCGCCCGGGCACGAACCCCGAGTCGAGAAGGTCACTCGTTCCACGTGTCCCAGACCCGGAAAAGCGTCATATGCTCCCGTCCGCGAGTGCCCGACTCAGCCAAAACGACGAACGAACCCCGCGCGGGTTAATGACCGTGGAAGACGAACCCACCAACAGGCGGCGGACCCTGTCGGCCAACGGACACCTCTGTGTGCACACCATTGGCTCGTTCGGCTTGCTCGGGCTTGGTCACTCCTTTCACGTGCCCCAGCCAAAGGCCGACAGGATGCGCACTGGGAAAACTGGTACGTTCGTCTTCACGAACACGGCGGCCCGCAGAGGGAGATCGACAGTATGAGTACGCACTGGCCTACTCAGAGGGCCCAGCCATTCCGACGGATTACAGAGAATGATGCCCTGATCCGGTGGCTGGGAGGGCTGCAGGGGAGGAGGACTGCAGTCCGTGACGTTGAAGGGAACTCAGCGTTGAAAGAATCATACGATCAAGTAAAAGAGACGGGCTACTCACAGATAGTTAGCGCTCGGGACGAGGCTAAGGGAGAGGGAAGGTAGTGTTACACCTTAGCAATTGGCTAGAGTATGTAGCAGGGGAGACTCATCACGGGCCTTCGGAAGGACACTAGCCGCCTTCTGAAGAACGGGTCATGATGTCAGAGAGTCTAGGTCGGAGATCGAGGAGACGGAGATTAGCTGTCGGCCGAGAAAACCGGACCTAGGCTAACTCCGGAGATGAGGGGGTGAGTGCAAACGAACGGATCTCTTCCAGAGGGAGATTGCGTCACCTCAGGGTGATCGACAGGCTCTAGAACTTAGACCCCGCACGACTGCATGGCCCTCATACAGTACGTGGCTCCCCAGGGAGCTCTCACCTCAGGGAGAGACGGAGGACTCTGAGCCTAGGGTGCCGCAAGGTGCATGAAACCTCATCTCCCCTTATCTACACCCTGCTATGACCAATGAATCTCCCACGGGGTCCCCGCACCTCGGGGGAATCCAAGCCCGAGTCACCAAGCCCTCAAGCTGGTTCATCAGATCTCACGCTATGGCCTCTACCATAAAAGAAAAAGAGGTTTCTCTCAGAAAACAGAAAGGAACCAGCACGAACATCCTCACCAACACTACCACCGAACCCACACACAAGATCTAAGATTATTCCGCTGTGAATTATCAAAAGTAGCCTGATTACCTCTGATTCCCCTTACACTCCGGTTACGATACAACCCCAGTGTCACACATTGTTGGTCTGCGATAGGATCCTAGAACGCCGTTGGGTCCCTTTGCAGAAGCTCCCGAGGTGCAGCCCCACCCAGTGGTTCCAGAAATGGAAGTCGCGCGCATTGAACCTCCGCATACTGTTGTCCCACTAGGCCGTCCTACGAAAAAGCGCGAGCGGAAGGGAGCTTCGCAGTGGAATGCACGGTCCAAGCCCTGATGGTAGAGCGAAGCCGTGCTGCTCAACATGTAAAATGCCCGGTCACCATGCTCCCAAGTGCACTCAGAGGCACACTTGGAGTAGAATCAATAGCACTACCAATCTGTCTTACCTACTACTCTGTTTTCACCTACTACTATGTTTTTCATTTGTGCCGTTGCGACTATAATGAGCTGTTGCTAATTCGAAATTCTATCACTCGCAAAAACGGGTGGTACTGGAGACCCCCTAAATTTTGGGTGGTATCGGAGTCAATTCCACAAAAACAGGTGGTATGGGAGTCAATTGCCGTAAAAATAGAGAATATGCAAGGGAACATTTGGACATCGTTCTTTTTATTTTACGCGGTGTGGTTGAGTTGCTACTTAATTTCAAAAATAAATATAAAAAAAAGATTAGTATGGGGCCGGTCAGGGGAAGTCCAGCAGGGACAGGCACTAATAATCCCGATTAGGTAGTCTTGGCATACATGAATCTGAACTAATAACCGTGATAGGAAATATTAAGTACATACATACCATATAGGAGCCTGTAATAAAGTTGTAAGCCTTATGGAAGCCTTATATGAGGACGATTTTTCGAAACCCTTATGAAAATATTTTTAGTTATATTTGTATTTTTTTTTCCATTAGGCTTCTCGCTAAAAAGCTTTTTGGTTAATAAGCAATGTTATGAACTAAGGCTGAGGCAATCCTTATAAACATTAAGACTAGTCTCTTGCCGTAAGCTCTGTATAGATGATCCTTACCTGTCACCACACCTTATGAGCTCATAAGGGTTCCATAAGGATCCTATAAGGATTATTGATGCAGAAGGCTGAGTAAGGCCTATTTGTTCATAAGGGTTCTTGGACTCCAAAAATTATACTAGGACTACTTCTACAGGAAGCCTTTTCTCATGTAATACCTATTGCTTGTCGATTCTCTTTCTTTATGGACCCTTATTTCATCTATGCTACTCTCCTCTCCTCCTCCCCCCTTCCGATTCTTCCCTCTAGCCCCACTGACATGCAACATACAAAGATTCATGGATGCTGTATGTCAAGATCCTGCCTCGCCAGCCCATGCTGCTCGACAGGTAATGTAGTCTTCGGCGTTGCTCGGCGGTATCCGGCTTCGCCCTGATGGTATTCGGCTTCGCCCTGTGTCTCTTCACACCCGGCGTGGTCTGGTGTGGTATTCGGCTTCGCTTCGGCAGTATTCGGCTTCCCCCTGTGTCTCTTCACACCCGGCGTGATCTCGTGAGGTATTCGGCTTCGCTTCGGCGGTATTCGTCTTTGCCCTTGTCTTACTGGGTTCTTACAGGTGGTGGTCGTAGCACCGGTTCACGGGTGTAGAGAGGTAGGTCTGTGGAGAGAGATAATAGATTGCGTGGAGAAGAATCTCCAGACTAGCTACTGGGCCCTTCCTTTATACTTTTTCTTCCCTCTGTGGAATCACAGCTTGCCCGCAAGACTGACACAGTTCCTCCACCTAACATCATGACTCAATCCCCGCGTGCAAGGAAAACACATGATCACACACGGCCGCCACATGGCCACACTCTACTGGCAGCAACAGGAGAAAGGACGTGCAAGCAGTGACGGTAAGGGAAAGGGAAGAATGAAGTACAACACAATCAAGGGGAAACAATACTCATAACGATCATAGGAGAAGGACACGCAAGCTCAATCAACGGGAGACAACAAACGTAGCGGACAGGAGAAAGGATGCACAAGCATAATCAATAGGAAACCACATACGTAACGGCAACTGAGAAAAGGACGTACAAGCAACATAACGGAGACAAAGGAGAATGGCCTGGACCGGCCGGCAGTCAGGTTGAGGCTTCAAGGGATATCGCTACCGGAGTGATATCAGCGCGAGGCGCCTAGGCGCTGATGATGACCGTGGCTGCGGCAGCCGTGATGAGGCCAAGCCATCGGGTGGCAAGGGTAACGGCGGCCCCGGCCGCAGCGCTTACGATCCTATCGTACGAGATTCGTGACAGTACGTCCCCTGTCCAGACCGAAGCTCCGGCGAGGTCATGTCGGGTGGTCACAGTGCGGCGGCGGATGGGGGTGCGGTAGATGCAGATGGGCTGGCTAGTCTGCTGCCGGGCTTGGAGTTGTTCATTCATTCGCTGTTGTTCGATGATGATGGCTCCCATGTAGGAGGATGATTCCGGACACAGTGAATGCCACGCTGGTGTGCCGTCTAGGGTTGCGCTTAGGGCTTGTGGTGTGTAGTCACAGAGTGATGCTAGCAGCTAGCACTAGCGGCGGCGGACTTCCCTTAAGAAGCCGCCGCCCCGCCTTCTAGGAATACCATGCTTCTTGTTACCCCTCAACTGGTAGCAACACATCGACCCCCCTGGGTATTCCGCTAAGTCTGCGACGACCAACCTTTACAATCAGAACGAACGACCCTGAAGATTCAATCCCGCGAAAGGGTGCGATGGAGGGTTTGCAAGAGAGCATCATCACCAACGGATACCATGGAAAAGATGAGAAGACAGTGACTCGTGCAAAGGAGCCAAGTCTCGGAAGAGGGTCAAAAGAGAAACTCTCGCTTGAAAAGTAGCTACCAGGAGGGTAGCAAGCGGTAAGAGCAGGGGCCAGCTTTTCGGGGCCCATTTCTGAACGTCTCACCAAAGACTATCATACGAATTGCACTGACAAAAGTTAGACAAAGACCCCTACGAGCTCAAGAAAGCAGTCTATCGAGAAGACTCTTCCAACAAAAGTCATGACTACTACCGGTGTCATTTGGCCGGTTCCCGAGGAACTGTTCAACTGGCTGGGCAAATCCAACTTGTCCCGTGATGGTCAGGCGCAGCATGTGACAGCAGTGGAAGTCAATGCGGTTCAGGCGGCATACTCCCAGTGGCTTGAAGTTCACAGGGGAGCCTGCACAGAGCTCGAGACCCTCGAGAAGGAGATGACGACCATGAAAGGGGAGTTGACCAAGGCCCAGGAGAGAACCAACAGGCTCGTCGATGAGTCTCTACTATGTACACCCACCAGCCAGGGAGCGGAAACATCGGTTGTTCACAGGATCAAGCCCCGTCAACCGTCGCCATTCGACAGATCTCAGGATCTCGAGGTTGTAACACGTTTCTTGGACGAAGTCGAGCATTACGTGCGTCAGGGAGCGTCCCCGTGCCCATCTGCAACACTCAACAATCAGCTTATCGATATGGTCTGGAGATTCCTGTCAGTCAAGACATTCAGGTGGTTCGAGTTGGAGATGTCACGGCATGACATCCTCACCATCCCACTGGCGAACCACGATTACGGTATCACGTGGAAGAGTGTTAAAGCAGCATTCAGGGCGCAGTTCGTACCAGTGGTTGCCGTCTCGGTTACACAGAAGCAGTGGCATGCGCTCAAATTCAGCAGGAACGAGGTCCTGACATTCAATAGAAGGACACTGGAATCGATCGAAATTCTCGGGGGATCTTTGAGGATTACACGAGATGACCCCCTCTGGGAGGAGTACCTGCTGAAACTCCCGGAGATGTTGTCAAGGGACGTTACACAGCAGGCTCAAATGACACGGCGTATCAGCAAGGAAGATTTCACACTCGGAGATATGATGGAAGTTGTCACGGAACGGACTCTCCTGTACCTTCCGGCCGGCACCACGGGCTCATGTGTGTCTGGATCGAGCCTTGATGAAGGACTAGCTACGACTCCAGTCCACCAGAACCTGATGGACCTCAGCAACTTGGAGGAAGCAGAGCTCAACACAATCAACAGAAGTGTCAAGTGCTATCGTTGTCTTGGTTTCGGTCACGTTGTTACACCCAGTGCGCTGGTGACACCCCAAGACATGCAATTAGTATGACTAGCCGGACTCAATCTGAGGATTGAGGCCGAGTGATATTTCATGAGTGAAAGTCACAGGCTGGGGCGAGCTCTGAAAGAGAGGAGTATTACCGACCCAACAGCAGCCAGGTGGTAACTCAAGGTTCCCAAAGGGAAAGGGGATGAGTGGCAGCCTCAGACGGGGGTCTGGTCACATCCCTGGGAGGTGTCAAGGTTATCCTCCGCGAGACCCATACTAAAAGCTACTAGTTGCTGTATACCAGCAAAAATGTCAACTTTTTCTGGGTACAATATAACTCACGAGCGGTCGTGCAGGACGCGCGAGGCGGAACGGGTCCGGTGGGTATATGAGGGGAGCCAGACCATCTGTCAGTTGTTTGAAGAAGATCAGACCTTAACTTGTTAAGTTACAGAGACGTATTCTTCAGTTAACTGCGATTGCTGCGGCACTTGTACCGACGTCACCAGACATTCCTGGAAGCATCGAGACTCATAGATTGCGACCACGGATGCACCTGAGAGCATTTAGCCAGTAAGGACTGCAATCAGGAGCACGAGGGTGACGACGCCTACAACGGGGTGCAAACGAAGATTGTTCGCAAGCATTCAGATCGAAGATCTTCTGGGTCCATACCTATCAATCAGTGCCACGTCCCAATCAACCATATCTCCCTCGGACAAGAAGAAACGCTGCTGCGTAATACCGAGGTATTGCACTTCCCAAGTCAGCCCGAGGGAGGACGGCCAAAGAGTTGGCGCGATATTTAAAGAGCGCCAGTTTCCTACGTAGAGAGGCATCAGCAACGATCTGTCGGAAGTTGAGCCTTAACAACATTACATTGTTTCTGGGATCAACTCTCTAGTGATATTTCGAACGCGAATCTCTTAGTGAATTTTCCCACCCACTCCCGTGCGAATCCTTCAGAACTACACAGTCGCTCTGCTGCCATCATACAAGTGTTGCCCGCTTAAGGGTGATAGACTGTTGGTGACCACCTGGGCGATTGTGCCGTTGGTGAAACACCCGAGTGTTACACACGTCGCTCGCCATTGTGGAATGCCAAGCAGTACCGATCGTTCAGTCAAGTTTTGTGCAGGAAAGGAATCTGGTCTGCGTGATAACTGGAGACGTGACTCGACCGATTGTTACGGAAAATCCACCACCACCAGGCACCACAATGGCAACTCTCACATGCTTGCGAAAGAGAGCCGTGATGGTGACCAAGTCCAGAACCGTCGAATCAACACGATCAATGAGAACAAGGAGTCACACGCTGGATCCTACTATACTGGTAACTGGGTGGACGATTCATCGGCGGATTCGATTCGAGACGGGCCTGGCATCTTGCCCGACGGCTCGTTCGCGGCGCTATGGCGGATGGTTCGGTCGAGACGGACCCGGTGTCTTACCCGGCGGCTCGCTCAAATCGGTCCGGTTCGGCGGATCGTTCAACGCATTCGGTGCTGGCCCAACGGCTCGCGTGACAACTGCCTCACGGGTAAGTTAAGGAAAGGAATACGCTCACACACCAGACCCTCCTGGGTGCAGGCCGGAGCCCGAAGCTACTCGTCCTGGTCGGTCTGAAAATAGGATCCCCCCAATGGTATCACGGACCGCGCCATTCCCTCAGCTTATAGCTGGGTTCAAGTCACGAGCCCACGTCAGCCCTTGGCTACGGTCTCGGGGATTATACCCTCAACAGGGGTCCTATCCATGCTGACTGACGTGTTGCCCATCAGGCCCTGCCTATCTCCCGCCTAGACTCTCAAGCCCCTCACGTATCCTTCCGTCTCCTTCCTGATCCACTGTTGTCTCACTCGCCACGCTTAGGCGTATCTGCGCTTCGGCAGATGGTGCGATGTATGCCCGGCGGCGTGCCAGATGGCTTGCATATATCGTTTCAGTTCGAGACGGGCCCAGCGGCTTGCCCGGCAGCTCGCTCGTATCGTATAGGTCCGGTTCGGCGTCTGCCAAACGGCTCGCTCGACAACTGCCTCACAGGTAAGATAAGGTAAGGAATATGCTCACACACCAGACCCTCCTGGGTGCGGGCCGGAGCCCGAAGCTGCTCGTGCTGGTCGGTCTGACGATAAGGAAACAAGATTCTGTTTAGAACCGCATAACTCGCCCAACCCTTTCGGGGGTTAAGTCCCTCATGCGGCCCAGTGGATCGCGAAGTCTTTTCTCGTCCATCCCGTTAGATGATGTGGCCTTATCATCTCGTAGATGACACAGCCCAACTTCACTCGGTTTCCCACCAGTTGCCGGTATACCTTATCTCCCAAAGTTAACCCTCACGACCGCTGGCGGCCGTAAGCCTTGTTAACTCCACTTTTTATCTCCCGCCTAGACTCTCGAGCCCCTTGTGTATCCTCCTGTCTCCTTCCCGATCAACTGTCATCTCGCTTGCGGCGCTTGTAGGAGCGCTCGTAGGATCACTCGTAAGATCGCTCGTAGGATCGCTCGTAGGATTGCTGATAGGATCACTCATAGGGGGATGGTCGTTGACTCAATGTCTTCGTGACCGGTAGGTGGTCCGTTGATGATTGACCGTTCTGTGGTTCATAGTTCCGCTGATGATTCCGATGAATCTTCCGATGAAGACCGGTTGCCCACCACTCGTCGGCGGGTCATCGTATTAGTATCCAGCTCGACAGAGTCACGTGCTGCAGGGAAATTACCCTGCACCGCAACGTTAAAACTCTTCGTCTTGACATTAAACTTCATCAGCGTAACACAGATAATCTCTCGATTTGGATTGGAGAGCAGTGCTTCCACGTATCCTGAGAGTGGCCGGAGCAGGTCCTCTGTTCCCTCGTCGTGATTGGGTGATGCGATATGGGTTGTGTGCAGGGTTGATTACACTACTCGACCTGAGCCGGAGCAACGAACCCTCAACCGTACCAGCTATCCTTTCTTTGGCCGTGACAGCATCAAGGCATATCTCCACCCCATATCTTTCCCAATAGACTCTTGAACCTTGAGGTGCGGTTCTGTAGCGGCATTTGCACTTTCCCGAACACGAGCCAGTACTTGGTCTGGGGGCTACCCAGCGCTATAGGATTGGCTTGAAGTCAAGCCTCCGCTTCAGTATCTGTTCAATTCGACGTTCCTTACCTTGGTGCGGTGTGTGCCCTGCATCATAATCGTTGTAAGCATCTCAGATAAGTAGGGGATACGCTCACGCTGTCGTGCGCTGGCATGGGTGTCAATTACGAGGATGCGAGTGGTAGCATGATTCCTAGTGTCTCCTGACCACGGGGTGCAACGGTATCGCCTCGGGCCTTCGAGCTGTCTGCGACGATACAGCGATTCCCGACTCGTGTTGTTGTTCCTCTAGTCTGTGCCTCTGGAAACAACCCCGGTCCTATTCCGCGATCTAGACTCGCAGGTCATTGCGTTCCCGTTTTCCTTCCGATCGCTTGTCCTCCTTATGATGACCACCAAGGTTGTCTTCCTCTGCAGCAGTGCTTGCACTTTCCCGGTCGGTGCCGGTACTTGGCCCAGAGGTTTCCTGGTACTGCAGAGTCGGTTGACCCGAGCCGAGCCCTGACACTGTCGGTTGCCCGGTCTCGGTAGGCCGTCCTAAAACCATGTGACGAGTTTCCGATACCTTCCTGCCCTGTCTGTATCCGAATGTCCGACCCGTAATATTTAGGGTGTAACACTATCCCCCCCTTCCTAAGATTCGTCCCGAAGCTATAGGATGGTGTTACGCGTATAGTCCTTCAGCCCTGTACTATTGCTCGATTATTGAGATAAAAACCGCATGGGAAAAAGTCTCTCAAATCGGTGAGCCCGTAGTCCATTGACGTGTTAGGATCATATACCCTGCTACCGCTTGATCCTTGAGACTGAAAAACCCCGTGGGAAAAAGTCTCTCAAATCGTCGTGAGCCGGTAGCCCGTTGGCGTTTCAAATCGACGAAACACGTGACGGTTCTGTAAGGTGACCTTAGAATGTAGCCTCCCAGCCTACCGCTCTGGTTATCGAGAAAAACCCAGGGGGCAAAAACTCTGTAACCATTCCTTGAGCCGGTAGCTGTCGAATGGCGTGTTCGTCAGATCGTATCGGTCATGACATTGTATTGCTGTCGATGCCATCCATATTCCGGGGGACTCTTGATGTCCTGAGTCTGGTGCCTGGTGCTCACCTTCCAGTGAAGGCATCCCATTTCCATCCTCAAATTCCCGGCCTTTCAGTTCATCCGTCCCGGCGCTCGGCTCGCGACGGCGTTCTCCCTGACCTTTCAGTCAACCCGTTCCAGCACTTCAGCACGGAACGGCAGTCTCCCTGACCTTTCGGTCAACCCGTTCCGGCACTTTGGCATGGAACGGCATTCTCCCTGACCTTTCGGTCAACCCGTTCCGGCACCCAGCACGGAACGGCATTCTCCCTGTCTACCAGTTCCGGCCCTTCGGCACGGAACAGTATCTTTCCTCGACCTTCCGGTACCCGGCGTTCCAGCCGTGCTGCTGATATCGCAAGTACGGTGCCTTTGCCGCCAATACTGGCTAAGGCTGCCGACGCGGAATGCATGCCTGCTGATACCACAAGTACAGAGCCTTTGGCGTCAATGCTAACCACGGCTGCCACAAGGTGGAATGCATCCCTGATCGCCGCGATCGGGTGATCCTTATCCCCCCTTTTCCAGGGCGGTTCTCTGAACGCCTTCAATAAGCGTCAAGTTTGCCATTCCGGCTACTGGACCGTCGAGATGCATATTGATGTATTATGTATCGTCGATGCCAGCGGGTTGCGGTACTGTAGTCAGCGAGCCTGGCATCGGTTGAGTTCCCATTACCCGAGGTTTGCTCGGCATATGGTGTTCTGTGGGTTTGTTGACAGACTCGTATTTGCCCAGATGATGTGCGATTGGCGTTACGCTCCATCGAGGAGCTGCCTCACAATGGTTCGGTGAGGGTGATGTCGAGGAATAACTCCAGGTGTGAACTCCCGCACGTCGAACGCCACGAATGCCAAATTCCGCAGCTCAGAACAACTGGAACGGTACCCGGAACGTGTATTCTAACGTATCTGGAACGACCTTACTGGCTTCGAGTGCGGATTTCACATGTTGGATGCAGTGAATACCCGGTCCTACAACTAGGAGTAGCTGGAAAGGTGCCCGGAACGTGTATTCTAACGTATCTGGAACGGCTTCACTGGCTTCGAGTGAGAACGAGTGCTGGTTCCTTGGTGAGCTGGTGGCCACCAGGACCCAAAAGGACTGGATTTTGGGGATATTCGTCCGGTTTCGGTGAAAAACAGGAAAAACTAGATCCGCAGCACTCGAAGTCCATTGAAGCCCAGAACGAAAAAACCCTCGTCATTTGCCTGCCCAGCAGCTGTCGTGGACTGCGCCTCTGACGGAATTAGATGATTCTTCGCTGCCACGGGTGCAGTATGATGGACACCGTCATCGGAGCTGTTGCAGTGCGGTTCAGGCGGTTTCTGCGGTTATTGTCGACCGCTGTTTGGACCGACTCTCAATGCTCCTTTCTTGACCCAACCTCCCAGTTACGGCTCATAGGCCGGCTGGGGGTCTTTCTCTCCCTAGCCTTTCGGCTTGACCACGTCTCCTCGGCGCAACGGCCGGCAAGTGATCTTTCCTTCCTTGCCCTTTCGGCGCGTTACCAGGTCCCGTCAAGCTTCAACTCGCCCCCTGGCTACCCAAACTTCCTTACTCGTCGTTGGCATTGAGCAGGACCTTCTTTCTCTTCACACATCTGCCTCATGTCGACTGGAGGGAGAGTGAGTGGCTGACAATTAACGTCGTCTGAAGGTCGAAATTCTCGAGAAAGGTGACTTGAACCCAAGATTATAGTGTGACACTGGGACGTCCGGTCAACGTGGGAGTGACGGTAATATCGAACTAGTCAGGTTTCTCGATAGTCATGAAGGAGGTGGGGCGCGCGCGGTCTTTGCTGGCGTTCAATTATTATACAATAATAACTTCCCCAATGACCCTCCTGCCAAGTTCGCCCACCGTTAGGGGATTCACAGCGAATAATCTAAGTGGTTCGGTTCGGTATCTGCGGTGGCGGCTTGAGCGCCGGATCGCACGCGGCTCTGTGGCAGCAGCTTGCTTGACGGATGACTCGGTGGACGGCGCAGTGTGCGCGGCAGCTTGCGTGGTGGCGCATGCTTGGAGACGGGCCCAGCGGCTTGCCAGATGGCTCGCTCATGTATCGCTTCGGCGGATGGTTCGAGGCGGGCCCGGCGTCTTGCCCGATGGCTCGCTCGCGGCTCTTCAGCAGAGGATTCGATTCGAGATAGGCCCAGCGTCTTGCCCAACGGCTCGCTCGCGGCGCTTCGGTGGATGGTTCGAGGCGGGCCCGGCGTCTTGCCCGCCGGCTCACTTGCGACACTTCGGCAGATGGTTTGGTCGAGACGGGCCTGGTGTCTTGCCTGGCGGCTCGCTCGCATCGGTCCAGTTCGGCGTATTGTTCGACGTATTCGGTGCTTGCGAAATGGCTCGCGTGACAACTGCCTCACAGGTAAGATAAGGAAAGGAATACACTCACACACCAGACCCTCCTGGGTGCGGGCCGGAGCCCGAAGCTACTCGTCCTGGTCGGTCAGACAATAGCATCCGCCCAAGGTATCACGGACCGTGCCATTCCCTCAGCTTATAGCTGGGTTCAAGTCGCGACCCCACGTCAGCCCTTGGCTACGACCTTGGGGATTATACCCTCAACGGGGGTCCTATCCGTGCTGACTGACGTGTTGCCCATCAGGCCCTGCCTATCTCCCGCCTAGACTCTCGAGCCCCTCACGTATCCTTCCATCTCCTTCCCGATCCACTGTCGTCTCACTCGCCGTGCTTAGGTGTATCTGCGCTTCGGCGGAGGTGCAACGCATGCCCGGCGGCATGCCAGACGGCTTGCATATATCGTTTCGGTTCGAGACGGGCCCGGCGGCTTGCCCGGCGGCTCGCTCGTATCGTATCGGTCCGGTTCGGCGTCTGCCAAACGGCTCGCTCGACAACTGCCTCACAGGTAAGATAAGGTAAGGAATACGCTCACACACCAGACCCTCCTGGGTGCGGGCCGGAGCCCGAAGCTACTCGTCCTGATCGGTCTGACGATAAGGAAACAAGGTTCTGTTTAGCACCGCATAACTCGCCCAACCCTTTCGGGGGTTAAGTCCCTCATGCGGCCCAGTGTGTCACGGCACGTGCCAGCTAGGCCTCGACCCTTGGCGCCGTCAGGAATGCGGGAGGAAGGAATGTGGAGTGATGCCGAGCGGGAGGATGGAATGTGGAGTGACGCCGAGCGGGCGACGGATATCCT
>Ga0307508_10003953_pt1 | contig 14693 bp, 10 predicted proteins | sample 9_EM_MG_FD_203089 | JGI IMG/M metagenome (GOLD analysis project Ga0307508, IMG submission 203089) | Populus trichocarpa ectomycorrhiza microbial communities from riparian zone in the Pacific Northwest, United States - 9_EM | ecosystem: Host-associated > Plants > Roots > Unclassified | place... | reverse complement strand
ATCAGCGCGCGGCCCACGAACTTGGCGCCGGAGCTTACCAGCATCCGAATGTTGTCGTGCGGGTCGACCCCGCGCATGTCGCGAGGCTGCGCCAGGTCATCGTGAAGTAGCTCGGTGAACGAGATGGAACGCGACAGGTAGCGCTCGAGCACCTCGCGCGAGATGGTGGTGTCGAAGTGAAGCTCGGGCGACGGCATTGCCCCAGCTCCGGCTGCGCCGCCAGAGCCACCCAGCGCGATGCCGCCACCGCCCCCGCTGCCAGCGGCGCCGCCTGTTCCGGCGCCGCCTGTTCCGGCACCGCCTGTTCCGGCACCGCCGCCGCCCGAGCGCGCCATGCATCTCGCCCAAGCGCTGGCTTGCGTCGCAGTTCCGCCGCCGCCAGCGCTCGAGTCCGTGTGGGCGAAGCCGGATCGCCCGTCGGCCAAAGACATCGTCAGCTCGAGCTACGGCGACGACCAAGTCGTGTGCTGGACCTGTCACCAGTACTACGTCGGCTACGCGGTCGCGCTCGACCGCTACGACGAGCTCGGTCGCTACCGTGAAACGCTCGCTGCAAAGCCCATCGACACCAGCTACCGACTGATCAACTACGTGGGCGGATCGGATCTTTTGCCGCCGGGAGCCGACCCCAACCCCTACCTCGAATTTGGGACGATACAAGAGCTTGGGCAGGCCCTCAGCGGTAACGAGGCGGTGCGGGGTTGCCTCGTGCGGCAGCTGAACAGGTTCCTCGGCGCTCCAGATCTGAGCGACGCTGAGCTCGGCTGCGTGCTCGGCAAGCTGGGCGAGAAGAACGCCAGCTTCCTAAGCCTGCTCGCGATACTGGCGCCTCGCTACTTGGCTGTCTCGAGCCCTCATGGCGCCACGGGCGGCTGAACCGCGCAAATCTTGCGGGAAGCGCGAGCGTCCTCGCCGGCATGAACAACTCATGAAGCGAAGGCCGCTTTCAAGTCTGCCCATAGTCGCAGCGCTGCTAGGGGCGCTGTTGATCACTGGCAGCGTTCGAGCGCAATCCATCATCACCATCTCCATGGACGCCGCGCCGCTGATGCCGCGCTTGCACGGACCTTTCAGCGTCGGCGCCATGCCCGCGGCGTCGCTCGTTTTTTCAATCCCGGCCACGGGCCAGGCACCGTTGAGCTTCTCGGCGACTGGATTGCCAAGCGGCCTCAGTTTGGCGCCCGACACCGGGATCGTCGCGGGCACCACGCCTGCGGCCGGTTCGTATGCCTTCGTGGTCGGCGTCACGAACGGAGCTGGTAGCACCAGCGCGACTTACACCTTGACCGCCGGCGCCACACTCGCACTCACTCCGCCGATGGGCTGGAACAGCTACGACTCGTTTGGCGCCAGCGTTACCGAGCAGGACGTGCTTGACGAGGCCCAAACGATTCGGAAAGAACTGCAACCATTCGGCTGGGGCTACGTAGTGATCGACTATCGCTGGTACGAGCCAGGTGAGCCGATCGACGCCAATGGTCGTTACCTTCCCGCGACCGGCAAGTACCCGTCCGCCACCGGCAACGTCGGTTTCAAAATCTTGGCCGACAAGATTCACGCGTTGGGCCTGAGCTTCGGCATTCACATCATGCGCGGCATTCCGCGAAAATCTTTTGATGCGAAGCTGCCGCTCGCCGATTCGAGCTACACGACGGCCGACGCCGGCAACGCCGGAGATGCTTGCCCGTGGGACACGCACATGTGGGGCGTCCGCGGCGATACCGCCGGCGGGCAAGCTTGGTACGACGCGCTGTTCAAGCAATACGCGGCGTGGGGCATCGACTTCGTCAAAATCGACGACATGCTCAACAACGACACCAAGCAGTTTCATCAAGCCGAAGCCGACGCAATCCGCAAGGCGGCCGACAAGACAGGGCGCTCCATCGCGCTCAGCTTCTCTCCCGGTCCCGACGACCCTAGTTGGCTGCCGAGCTCGAGCGCCAACTTGAACAAGAATGCCAACCAGTGGCGGGTCGTGAACGATTTTTGGGATTTCAAGGGGCTCACGGACTTGCCCGGAGTGTTCAAGGCCGCCAGCACCTGGCAGGGCGTGACGGGGCTCGCGCCGGGGCATTGGGCGGACCTCGACATGTTGCCGCTCGGCTACCTTGGCCCGCGCAACGAATGGCATGCCTCCGGTCAGACCACGTTCTCCAAGAACGAGCAGGTCTCGATCATGTCGCTGTGGTCGATGCTGCCGTCGCCGCTGCTGTTCGGTGGCAATCCCGCGCGGCTCGGTAGCGATGCATGGACGCTGGCCCTGCTCACGAACGAAGAGGTGCTGGCCGTGAGCCAGGATGCGCTCGGCGCGCGGGGTGTCCGCAAGGCCGTGATGGGCGGCGAAATGTGGGTGCGCGATCTGAGCGGCGGGCGGAAAGCCGTGGCGTTTTTCAACCGCGGCACGAGCGACGCGACCATGTCCGCGACCTTCGCCGAGCTGGGTGTCGAAGGAAAGCAGAAAGTCCGTGATCTGTGGCACCGTGCCGATGCGACCGCGCTGAACGACGGCCTCTCCGCGAGCGTTCCTGCTGGTGCGGCGCTCGTTTATACGCTGTCGCCGGCCGAGGCAAGCAGCGCCGGCAACGGCGGAATGAGCGGCGCCCCTAGCGGCACCGTCGGTGACTCCGGCTCCGGGGGCTCCAGCGCCGGAGGAGCTGCTGGCGTCAGCACCGCCGGCGCCGGCGTGCTGACAGCGGGCGCGGGGGCAGGAGCCGACACTGCGGGGCTCAGCGCCGGCGCCAGCATCAGCGTCGCTGGCAGCACGAGCGTCGCGGGGGGAAGATCGATCGGCCCGCAGGGGAGCCGAGTTGGATGCGGCTGTTCGTGGCGGAAGTCCTCGCCCCTCGGGTTGGCTGCGGCGCTCTTGTGGAGCGCGGCGGGCGTCGGCGCGGTCAGAGGTCGACGGAAACGCCGCCGCTAGCTGAGGTCCGTCGGACGCAATGCCTAGTCTCTAGGCTCGCTCAAAACGCGACGTCAGCCTGCAGCTTTATCACGTTGTGATCGGGTGGTTTGCCCGAGTAGGGGCCGGCTTGGACGATTTCGTTGCCTGCGACCAGGGGCGCGCCCGAACGCGAGGTGCCGGCGAGCGTCATCTTGTCACCGTAGGTGTAGCGTGTGTACTGCACGTAGATTCGTTCGCTCGAAAGAAAGTGCGAAGAGCAGACTGCCCGCGCCGTAACGCCCGAGAAGATGTAGCCGCCGTGGTCGTAGTCCAGGTTGACGAGGTCGTAGCGGAGCATGAATCCGAGCCAGTCCAGCGTTTGTAGCGTCGCGTCGGCGCCGTACTTGAATTGCGTGAAGCTCTGTTGCGGAAACGTCGACCCAGCGGGCAAATCGAGCTTGGATTTCGTGAACAAGCCGAACACGCTCAGCGCCACATCCGGCAGCACGCTTCCGACCTGCTTGCCTTGGATGCTGGAGAGCGCGTTTTCGTAGAGAAAGCCCAAGTTGAGCAGCGAGCCGCTGCCGGTGGAGCTCGTGGGCGTGTTGGTCCAGCCCAAGTAGTTGGTGGCAATGCCGACGCCGCCGAGCCCGTGCATGACTTCGGTGCCGCCATTGGCGAGCGCCCAGCCGTTGCGGACGTGGATATAAGAAGGCGATATCCAGGCATGACCTGCGCGCGGTGCACGCAGGTTTGCTTCCGCGCCGACTACCGTCAGGTGGGCGACCTTGGCGTCTGAATAAGACTTACCCGGTGTCGTCTGCTGGGTGAGGTTCGGGTCTCGGGTCCACTCGGTGTTGTAGTGAAGCCCCACGTCGACGTTCTTCTTGTACGAGAGCGTGATGTTCTCCCAGGTCAGCAGATCTAGGCCGACGATGGCGCCGTAATACGCGGGCGCCAAATAGTTGAAGCTGCCGTCGCGGCCGCTGCCAAAGCCCTCGCTGAACACCGCAGTCAGGTCGGCATTGAACGGCACCGACAACTGTATTTGTTCGCCCATTTGGCGAAAGCGACCGAGCGTGTAGGTGTCGTATTTTTCGAAATAGCCGAACTTCGGCCACCACGCTCCCATCGTGAGCGCAACGCTCGGTTTGAGCCCGCCTGCGCCGAAGTCCGTGTCGAGCGTGAGGTACGCCATGCCCGGCACCCAGGAGGCATCGGGGTTCCGGAAGCCGACCGTCTGATACCAATATCCCATCCAGCCAACCGCGGCGTCGACGTGCTTTCTCTTTTCGTGGATGAAGACTTCCGCCCAGTCTTGCTCTTGCAGGCGGGTATACGCAAAGCTGTAGTAGCTCGCGTCGACCGTGCGATTGGGCCCGTACGAGACTTGCGTGCTGGACGGCCCCGACAAGTTGTCGGGGCCTGGGCGTGAGCTGAGCCCCAGGGCCATCGGCGCACGGAAGTAGCCGTGAACTTCCGTATGCCAGCCTTCCGGTTCAATAGCCTTGCTCGCTACGCCGGAAGCGGGAGCGCTAGGCTTCTCTTTCGCAGCCGCTGCCTCGCTCGACGTCGCGTCGGGGGTGGGCTCTTGGGCCGCCGCGGGGATCGACGCGGCGCATACGCCCAATAGCACCAACAACGCTCGTAATCTTCGCAGCACGGCAGTCCCTTTCTGGTCGCATGACCACGAGCCAACCGCGGAGAGCAGCTGCCGGCCCGACCCCGCTCGCTCACTCATTTTCCGTAGCCGGCGGCGACGATGTTTGCTTGGAGAGCGTTGATCGTCGCGGCGCTGGCAGCACCGCTCGCCATCACGCCTTCGTACCAGCGACCGCCGGCCCCGTTGCTGTTGTCGCCGCCGATGCCGAGGATGATCGAGCCCTGTTTGGCCATGGGGACATAGCCTTGTTTTGCCGGGCGAATGCCGTCGTACATGGTCTTCAGCATACCGCTCGTGGCATCTCCGCCGTACAGCGCGAAGCGGCCCTTTCCGCCGTTCTTGTCCCGCGTGTCACCGACGATCGCCGCGGTGATGAAGTCGTAGGCCAGGGGCGTATTGGTCGAGATGTTGCGGTCCTGGTTGTTTTCCCAACCGGCGAACAGACCGTTCTCGAGATCCGCCTCGACCCAAGGGCCGCCGTTGACGCCCGTGCCCCAAACGACGCCGAGTCCGAGATAGATCGCTTCCATGGTGCCGTTACCGTCGTCGTGCGAGTCGGTTTCGGCGTTGCCATAGTCAAAGCAACATCCGTTGATCAGGTCCTGCCGCCCGGAGACCATGTACTCCGTCTCTGCCTGATCGCCGGTGGCCGTGCCGTTGCCGATCAACTCGCGATAGCCGATACCGGGTTTGATCAAGATGCCGTACACGGCGTGGCCCGAGAGCGTCGTCTTGAGGGCGCCGGCGCTCGCCGGGTTATCGGGGGTGTTTTTTGCGCCGCCCGCCGGCGCGGGCTTGAGGTGATTTTCCTTGGGCGATTGATCGTAGATGATTGAGATGGTGCAGGCGCCGCCCGCGCAGAAGCTGTCTTGAGCGGCGGAATCGGCATAACCGTCGACCAGACCGATGTCCCGGGTCATCCCGCTCGTGCAAGAATTCGGTCCGGCTACAGAAGAACCTTTGCAGACTTGGTAAAGCGGTCCGGTGTAGCCCGTGTACAGCAGGCGCGTGGTGCTGTGCGCCGCCACGCACGGGTTGCCTGCGGTCGCCAGGATGTCGCAAACGCTGGGGGCGACGCCGCCGCTGCAGCTGCCGCTAGTGCACGTCTGGCCGGTCGTACATGCCATGCCGCAGCTGCCGCAATTGGCGGCATCAGTCATCAGGTTCGCGCACGCGCCGGAGCAGGCGGTGGTGCCGCCGTTGCACGTTGCCGTGCACGCGCCGCCCCCGCAAACTAGACCCGGCGCGCAGGCCTTGCCGCAGGCGCCGCAGTTCGCGGGATCGCTTTTCGTGTCGATGCACGCGCTACTCCCGGCGCATTGCAGGGTCCCCGCGGCGCAGCCGCAGGTTCCGCTCTGGCAAGCCTGACCGGCCGCACAAGCGTGTCCGCAGCTGCCGCAATTGGCCTTGTCGCTCGCGGGATCGACGCAGCTTCCACTGCAGCTGAGCGCGCTGCCGGTGCAGGCAGAGCCCCCGGCCGTGGCGCTTGCGCCAGCGCTGCCGCTCGAGCCGTTGCCCGAGCCGCCCGCGCTGCTCGGGCTGCTTCCGGACGCGCCGGGGCTGTTCTCCGTGCCGCCGCTGCCCGCCGCGGCTCCGTCCGCACCGGACGAAAACGAGCCACACGCACAGGCGACGATGGCGCCGACGGCGACCGCGACAGTCACGGGTATGAGCGAACGAATCTTCTTCATGGCGACATCTCCAAGACGCTAAAGGGCCTCCACCGCGGCACGCTCGATGGCGAGCCCCTTGCCGTGGCGCGCGAAAAACTCCGCGAAGCCCCGCACATCCTGCAGCTCCGGTTCGACTGGTTTGCCGATGCTGCTAGCGATTTGTGCCTCGAGGTAGTCGGGCAGCGACTGCTTTTTGTCAGGACGAAGCAGGTAGGCGGCGAGTAGGGCCATGCCCCAAGCCCCGCCCTCGCCGGCCGCCTCGGGGACACTCACCGGGACGTTGAGCGCCGCGGCTAGCATGCGCTGGCCGGTGTGATCCCCCTTGAAGAAGCCGCCGTGGCCGCGGATTTCTTCGATCACGACGCCTTCCTCTTCGGTGAGGATGTTCAAGCCGGTGCGCAGGGCACAGAGCGATGAGAAAGAGATGGCGCGCATGAAGTTGGCTAGGGTGAACCTGCTGTCGCCCCGGCGTACGAACAGCGGACGGCCTTCGCCAAAGCCGGTGATGTGCTCGCCCGACACGTAGTTGACGCTGAGCAGCCCGCCCGCGTCGGGATCCCCGCCAAGCGCCAGCGGCAGCAGCTTGCGGTAGAGCTCAGCGACTGGCTGCTCGGCGCCGAGCGCCTGCGCCACTTGACCGAACAGGCCGATCCAGGCGTCTAGATCCGAGGAGCCATTGTTGGCGTGGGCCATGGCCACTGGCGTGCCGTCCGGCGTGACGACGATGTCGATCTGCTCGCGAACGCGCGATAGCGCCTTTTCGAGCACAATCATCGCGAACACGGAGGTGCCCGCCGAGACGTTGCCCGAGCGCGGGCGCACCGCGTTGGTTGCGACCATGCCGGTGCCGGCATCGCCCTCCGGAGCGCACAGCGGAATGCCGGCGGCGAGCTGACCGTCGGGGTCGAGTCTCTTCGCGCCGGCGACGCTGAGCTTCCCAGCCGGGCGACCCGCGGGCAGTACGGCGGGCAGCAGCTCGCGCAAGCTCCAGCCCAGCTTGCGCGGCGCCAGCAGTTTTTCGAGCTTGGCGATGCGACAAGCGTCAAAGTCGCAGGTGCGCGGATCGATCGGGAACATGCCCGACGCCTCGCACAGGCCCAGGACGTGCTCGCCGGTGAGCATCAGGTGAACGTAGCCAGCCAGAGTCGTGAGGCGCGCGATCTGCGGAACGTGGGGTTGCTCCTCTAGAATTGACTGGTAGAGGTGAGCGATACTCCAGCGCTGGGGCACGGCGAAGTCGAGCAGCGGCGTCAGCTCGGCGCAGGCCTCGCGGGTGATGTTGTTGCGCCAGGTGCGGAACGGGACCAGCAGGTTGTGATCCCGGTCCAACGCGACGTACCCGTGCATCATCCCGCTAAAGCCCAGGGCTGCCAGCGTCTTCAGCTCGAGCGAGTAATTAGCGCGCACCTCCCCGGCAAGCGAAGCGTAGCAACTGCCGACCCCGCGCCAGACGTCCACGAGGTCGTAGGTCCAGATGCCTTCTTTGAGCTGGTTTTCCCAGGTGTGCGAACCCGACGCGAGCGGCGTGGCGTCCGGCGCGTTGAGCGAGGCCTTGATGCGCGACGAGCCGAGCTCCATGCCGAGCACCGCTCTGCCCGACCGGATCAGCTCCGCTGCGCTGTCCCGATTCGGCGTCATGGCTTCCTCATGCGGGCGGTCCTGACCGGTCGCACTTCCGATGCTCGTTGTCCGTAGTAAGCGTGCTCGCCGTGCTTGCGCTCGAAGTGCTTGCGGATCAAGCGCTCCGGCAGGCGCGCGGCGGCTGGATCGAGGGTTCTCGTGACGAACGCAATGCGTGCCAGCTCCTCGAGTACCGCGGCGTTGTAGATCGCCTTCTCCGGAGTCTCACCCCAAGCGAATGCGCCGTGGCCAGCCACCAAGACCATGGGCGTGTGCAGCGGATCGCGACCCTCGAAGCACTCGAGGATCTGCGCCGCGGTCTCGACCTCGTAGTCGCGGGCCACAGCTTCGTCCGACATGATGGCGGTGCAGGGCACGTCCTCCGCCAGGTGATCGGCGTGGGTCGTGCCATAGACGGGGATTGGGAGCCGAGCTTGAGCCCAGCCGGTTGCATAGCCCGAGTGCGTGTGGACCACGCTGCCAATGCCCGGCCAAGCCCGGTAAAGCGCCAGGTGAGTTGCGGTGTCGGAGGAAGGCCGAAGCGTGCCTTCAATGACCTGGCCCGAGATATCGACGACCACCAGGTCATCGGGCGTGAGCTCGTCGTAGGCCACGCCGCTCGGCTTGATGGCGACGACACCGCGAGCTGCGTCGAGCGCGGAGGCGTTGCCGAAGGTGTAGATGGCAAGTCCCCGCTGCGGGATCTGCTGGTTTGCCGCCCAAGCGCGTTCCTTCAGCTCGCAATAGGGAGAAGGCATGCGTTACCGCCCCAGCTTGAATGCGGCGTCGTTCCAGCGAAGCTCGTTGCGAAGCGCGCGCAGATTGAGGTCAGCGCCGAACCGAACGACCTCGAGACCGGCCATAGCTGCGAAGTCTTCCCACTCCGAGGACGTGACCGCCTGACAGAACGCCGAGTGGTGCCCACCGCCGGCTTCGATCCAGGCCTGAGCGCCGCGCTTGAAGTCGGGCCGCGGCACCCAGACGGCGCGCGCCGTGGGCAGGTTCGGCATCGGATGCTCCGCCTTCATCACGTCGATCTCGGCGACAATCATGCGCATCCGCCCGCCCATGTCCACGAGCGTCGCATTGACGGCCGGGCCAGGCCGCGCTTCGAAGACCAGGCGAGCCGGGTCGGACTTGCCGCCGATGCCGAGCGGGTGGACTTCGAGGGACGGCTTTCCATCGGCGACAGAGGGGCAAACCTCGAGCATGTGCGCGCCCAGGATCCGTTCCTGCCCCTTGACCAAGTGGTACGTGTAGTCCTCGATGAACGACACGCCGCCGGGTCGACCCGCAGTCATTACTTTACCCAGACGAACCAGCGCTGCGGTTTTCCAGTCGCCCTCGGCACCGAAACCGTAGCCCTCCGCCATCAGGCGCTGGCAGGCGAGGCCGGGCAGTTGCGTAAGGCCGTGCAGATCCTCGAACGTGGTGGTGAAGGCCCCGAAGCCGCCCGCGACGAGGAACGCGCGCATGGCGATCTCCTGACGGGCCGCGCCCCGCACGCTCTCGTGGCGTTCGCCGCCCTTCTTGAGCGGCCCGGCGAGGGTGTAGGACTCCTGGTACTCGTCGACCAAACGCTCGACTTCCGCGTCCGAGACCTCGGCAATGCGGCCTACGAGCTCTCCCACGCCGTGGCCGTTGATAGACCAGCCGAGTTGAATCTGTGCTTCCACGCGGTCGCCACCGGTGACGGCCACCTCGCGCATGTTCATGCCCCCGAAGCGCGCGATCTTGAGCCTGCGCGATTCGGCCATGGCCACGGCGGCGCGCCCCCAGCTCGCGAGCTCCTCGAGCACCTCGGGGTCTTGCCAGTGACCGACGACGACCTTGCGGCTTAGCCGCAGCCGGGCAGCGATGAACCCGTACTCCCGGTCGCCGTGGGCGGACTGGTTGAGGTTCATGAAGTCCATGTCGATTTCGGCCCACGGCAACTCGCGATTGAACTGCGTGTGCAGGTGTGCGAGCGGCTTGTGGAGGCGAGTGAGCCCCGCGATCCACATCTTGGCGGGCGAGAAGGTGTGCATCCAGGTGATGACGCCGGCGCACTCAGGCGTCGCGTTGGCGGCCAGACACACCTGCTCGATGACGTCGGGCCCGGTGAGGACGGGCTTGCACACCACCCTTGCAGGGAACGTTCCCGACCGATCCAGCGCCTCGGCAATCTGCCGTGAGTTGCGGGACACGCTCGCGAGCGTATCGCCGCCGTAGAGATGCTGGCTGCCGGTCAGCAGCCAGAGCTCCCGTTTCGCGTGTTCGGCTGCGATGGTCACCACATTCTCCTGGTTTGGATGCGCAGCAAAGCGCGACGAAGTGCTACGGTCAGGCTGCCTGCAGGCGCGCTGGTGCTCGTCTTGGCCGGCCCTGCAGATAGCGATTGTGAACGTTCACATGAGACACGTCAAGCCCAATAAGATTTCGAAGACAACGACTGTTCCGGAGCCAGCGCAGGGGAGACGCAAAGTCGCAGTGATGGCGGACGTTGCGGAGCTGGCCGGCGTCTCCTATCAGACGGTCTCACGCGTTCTCCATGAAAGCCCCAACGTGCATGAGGAGACGCGGGAACGCGTGCTCGCGGCCATCCGTCAACTCGACTATCGCCCCAACTCGATGGCGCGCGCGCTGGTGACTGGCCGCTCCAAGACGCTCGGGGTGGTCAGCTTCGACACCACGCTGTACGGCCCGGCCTCAACGCTGTTCAGCATCCAACAAGCCGCGCACGACGCGGGCTACGCGGTGAGCATTTCCAGCTTGCGCTCGATCAACCGCGAAAGCGTGCTCAGTGCGATAGAGCAGCTTCGCGATCAAGGCGTGGACGGAGTGGCGGTCATTGCTCCTCTGCGCGCGGGCGTCGACGCGCTGCGGCACGTCAGGGATGACTTCGCTGTGGTGGCCGTCGAAGCCGGACCCGACGCGTCGATTCCGGTGGCCGCTGTGGACCAGCGGGCAGGAGCGGCGGCTGCTACTCGACACCTGCTCAGCCTCGGACACAAAACCGTCTGGCACTTGGCTGGGCCGATCGACTGGAAAGAAGCCGAAGAGCGCATTGAGGGCTGGAAATCTGCGCTCGAGGCGGCGGGAGCCCGCATGCCTCCATTGGTTCGAGGCGATTGGACGGCGCGCTCGGGCTATGAGGCCGCGCAAAGTCTGCTGCAGATTGAGGAGCTCACGGCGGTGCTCGTGGGCAACGATCAGATGGCGCTCGGGCTGCTGCGCCGCGTGCACGAGGCCGGGCGCAAGGTGCCCAGCGACTTGAGCGTGGTTGGCTTCGACGACATTCCGGAGGCGGCGTACTTCACGCCCCCGCTCACTACGGTTCGTCAGGATTTCGCTGAGCTCGGCCGGCGTTGCCTCCACACCTTGCTCGGGCGCATCGCGGGTAACAAGGAGCCGCTGCGGGTAGTGGTGGCGCCCGAGCTGGTCGTGCGGGGCTCAACCGCGCCAGCGCCCAGAAGGTGAGGCACCCGCGCACGCGGGGGTGGTCTCCCGGCGCCTCGGGGTAAACCTGACCATCAAGAGATGTATTGTGAGCGCTCACAATTTCTGTAGGCGAGGGCTGCCCCACCGATGGCGTCGGGGAGAATGTTGGCGCGGCGGGGTTACGGCGCCGAAAATGCGTGTCCGAAATCGGACAGAAATTGTTCAATGAATTCGCAGGGGCGAACCCTCGCGCCGACGCTGTCCGATTTCGGACACGCATTTGGGACTGTGAAGGGCATTCACCGGAGTGGTCGGCGGCGCCGACTTCGTTGGTCCTGTTCAGCGTCAGCTGCCCAGCTAGGAGGTGTTGCCGGGCAGCGTTCGTGCCGGCGAGGGATGGCTTCGTTGGCCAAAGCTCCCCCAGAAGGCTGAAGCTCGCCGGGATCGCCGCCGGCACGCTGCGTGAGCACGCAATATAGAGTGTCGCTTTGTTATATCTAGTGTGGGCGATTCTTCTTGCTCGACTCAAAGTCTGGACTTGCGAGTAAGCTGGCTGGCGCTTGGGTGCTGCGCAATGGGGTGGCATCGAAATCGAAAATGGAGGCAGCCGTGAAGCGGATGGCGTTTGTCGGAGCGGCAGTGGTCGCGCTGGGCTTGATTGGTTTGGGCGCGTGCGGCTCATCTCACGCTGGGGCGGCGGCGCCGGCGAGCCAGGCGGGCGCGAGCGCTGGCGAAGGGCTCGAGGTTTGCCAACCGGGCGCCACGCAAGTGTGCGTCGGCCCTGGCGCTTGCAACGGCGGCCAGCAGTGCGCGCCGGACGGCAGTACCTGGGGTGACTGCGATTGCGGGAGTGAGCCGGGAGGCGGCGGCGGCGAGACGGGCGGCGGCGCGAGCGCCGGCAGCGCGAGTGGCGGCGGCGCAAACGGGGGTAGCGGTGTCGGAGGCAGCGTGGCGAGCGGCGGCGTCGCGGGCAGCAACGTGGCGTGCGGAGCAGCGGGCGGCTCGAGCTGCCAACCGAACCTGCGCGCTTTCTTGGGCACGACTATCAGCGACTTCTCGGGAGACGAGCCACTCAAGGTACAGGGAACGCCGGACGGCGGCTCGTGGGTGGCCGAGAGCGACGGCACCGGCACGATCGCGCTCACCATCGAGCCCAGTCCCTATGCGAATGCGAACGGCGAGCTGGCGATGCACTTCGTGGGCTCGAGCCACACCGGTTGGGGCGGCGACGCGGCCGTCTTCTTCGTCGACGCGTCGACCGCCGTTTCGGCTGCCGCCAACTACGCTGTGAAGGTTCAGGCCGCAGGCACGATCACGGGCGGCGCCTTTTACGCCAAGCTTCAGAACCCAGACTCGCTGCTTCTGGGTTGCGGTTGTGATCCGAGCCCGGCGGCCACGGACGCGACAGCCTGCTACGGCGGCTTCATCCAAGCAGCGTTCTTGTCGCCCACGTTGAATGACCACCAGCTCCCGTTTTCGATGTTCGAGCCGAGTCCCTTCGGCTACCACGCGCGGGCGACGGTCGACATCAACAAGCTCATGAACCTAGCCTTCGTCGTCCAGAACCTGGGTGCCTCGGTGTCGTGGGACTTGTGGATCACGCGCGTGTCCTTCAGTTGAGGCTCGCGCGGGCGCTGCCGCGCGGCTCAGCGCTTCGCGACGTAGATTTGGTAGCTGCCCGACGCTCGGTTGGATGACAGATAAAGGCGGCAGTTGTCTTCGGACAGCCAGCCCGGGTAGTCAGTGGCAGCCGTGTTCAGCTCGTTCACGTTGCTCGGCGGGTCGAAGACGGCGGTCGGATTGTGCCGCTGGGCGCGCCAGGTATCGGCCTTGCCATGCGCGCCGCCGTCATCGCGAAGCGAAGCGTAGTAGATTGTCAGCTTGTCGGAGCTGAGCAGCGGCCAGTTGTCCTCGGTCGGGCTGTCGAGCTCCATGACGGGAATGGGGGCGGCGTAGCCGGTTCCGTTGCGTGGAGCCCGGCGCAGGTGCAGCGCGCTGTTCAGGCCCGGCTTTCGGTATGCAAACCAAAGCTCGCCGTCGGACGTGGCGAACGGCTCGACCTCGCTGCCCGTGGAGTTGACGTCGGGCACCGCCGAGGCGGTGACGAACGGCAAGCTCGGCGCGCCGCGGCTCGCTTGGTACAAGTCGAACTCACCGAGACCGTTCGGACGATCTGACGAGAAGAACAGCGTTCCACCCTCGATGGTGAGCATGGGGTCGCCGTCGCTTTGGTCCGTGCTGATCGAGAGTTTTACCCCATCGGTGAACGGAGCGTCGATGTCCGGGCGTGTCGCCGCGTACAAATCCATTGCTGCCGCGGGGCTGTTGACGATGCGGCGCGCGAAATAGATAGTCAGCTCGTCTTTCGACAAGCGCGGGCTCAGCTCGTCGCTAGCGGAATTGACGCCGCCAGTGACGGGCGCGGGCTCACCGAATGGCGCGATCGGATCGCAAGGGGTGGCTTCTGGCCCGCCTGCGGCCCCCGCCGCGCCCGCCGCGCCCGCCGCCGTGTCGCTCGGCTCGCCCGCCACGGCTTGTGGGGCGGAGCCGCCTTGGGCGGCGCCGCCTTGGGCGTTGCCCGCGTGGGCTTTGCCCCCGCTGCCCGCCGCGCCGGCTCGCCCGCCGCTTGCGCCACCAACGCCGTCAGTCTGTGCCGGCATGCCCGCCGTGCCGGCTCCGCCGGCAACTCCGGCATTGGAGAGGAAGTCTCGTCCGCCGCAAGCGCCGAACACCAGGCTCGGCAGCCACGCGAACAAAGACCATCGCCGATGGTTCATCGCTTGGCTACTAACACGGCAGTTCGCGGGCAGATAATCGGAGCCAGCGAGTCCACTAGCCCAATTGGCAATTGCTCAAGGCCTTTGGCGCGCGCATGCTCCCGCTAGAATCTGTCTGGCGGGCGACCCTGCCGAGCCGCTTGCGGCGACGAAACTTCGGCAACTCTGCGTACTTGTCTCAGAGCGCCCGCGGCGTGCCGGTGCTGTCGCCCAGCTTTGCTCCGCTGACGCCCGCGGCCTCGAGCATCGTCAGGAGCAGATTGGCGACCTTTTCTTTGCCGTCGTTGGTTGGCGTGAGCAATCCAGCTTGGGAGAGGCTGTTTTCCGCGCCGCCCAGAGGACCAGTCGCGGTGTAGGGAGGCGAAATGCTGGAGCTGAGCCGGCGCTTTGTCGCCTTTCCCCAGTAAAGTGCTCGAAGAAGGCCGGCATGGGGATCTCGTTCGGCTCGAGCGCCGCAAGCATCTGCTTCAGTGATTCTCTTTGTCCGAGACTCGCGCGGCGAAACGCTTTGACCCGTTCACGCATGCTCCGCGGAATACCGGCGCGCGCGCGCACGTCTCCCGGCTTAGTCAAACCAGGATTTCTGGCACTGTTTTATCGGTCTTGTCCCAGCTGCCGTAAGTAGTCACGTTCATGCCCATCACCTGCTGCATCGTGAG
>Ga0307508_10003951_pt1 | contig 14695 bp, 10 predicted proteins | sample 9_EM_MG_FD_203089 | JGI IMG/M metagenome (GOLD analysis project Ga0307508, IMG submission 203089) | Populus trichocarpa ectomycorrhiza microbial communities from riparian zone in the Pacific Northwest, United States - 9_EM | ecosystem: Host-associated > Plants > Roots > Unclassified | place... | reverse complement strand
GACGGAGCACAGGAGCGGGGCCGTGGCCTCGACCTGCCCGGCCTGGTGCTGCTCGGCGCCGCAGTGTCGCTGTTCACCGTGCCGTTGGTGCTCGGGCAGGAGGAGGGCTGGCCGCTGTGGTCCTGGCTTTCGCTGGCCGCCGCCATGGTCCTCTTCGCGCTGTTCTGCGGCTACGAGTCGCGGCTCGCCCGGCGCGGCGGCGCCCCGCTCATCGCGCCCCGCGTGCTGCGCCACCCCGGCATGGGCCTCACTGTTTTCCGCATCCTCGCGGTCATGGCCGTCAACGGCGGTTTTCTGTTCGCCCTCACCCTGCACATCCAGGGCGGCCTCGGCTACAGCGCCCTGCGGGCGGGCCTCACCTTCGCGCCGACCGCGGTCGTCTTCGGCACGGTGGGTCTGACCTGGCGCCGGTGGCCCGCGTCCTGGCAGCGCCTGCTGACCCCTGCCGGATTCGTGCTGACCGCGCTGTCCGTGGCGGGCGTGGGCCTGGTCCTGAAGGGCGGTGACGAAGGGGGCGCGCTGCTGTACGTGGCGTATGCAGGCGTCGGCGTCGGACTCGCGCTCGGCTTCAGCCCCACCCTGACCCGGGCCCTGGCCACGGTCCGGCCCGAGGACGCGGCGGACGCCAGCGGGCTGCTCGCCACGGTCACACAGCTCGGACAGCTGACCGGAGTCGCCGCGTTCGGCACACTGTTCCTGAACCGGCTTGAGTCACTTGAGGGCCCGGAGGCGTATACCTCTGCGGAGGCGCTTTTGGTGTGCATGTTCGCGCTGGCCGGGACGGCCGCGGTGGGTGCCGTGTCCGGACTGGTACTGAGGCGTCGCTGACCGTATTGGTCCGGCCGTGGCAGAATCAAACGGGCCGGAAGGGGGCGCGGCCCGACGGGAGGGAGCAGTGATGCCTGCGAGCATCCTCGAGGAGGTCGGCCACCTCCTCGAAGCGGCGTCGACACGGGATACGGTCACCCGTCTGAGCTGCCCTTCCTGCGGTTCCGTCCATGTCGCCCAAGTCCTCGGTGACAACGGCGGAATCTCCTACGTGTGCACGGCCTGCGGCCACAGCTGGAGCTGATCGATGGGTGCACACAGGCGGAAGTGCGATTGGTGCGGCAGCGGTACGCCGATCGTCCGTGACATGGAACCGGTCAACCCCGACTACCAGTACTGGTGCGAGGAGTGCGCGCGAGCGCTGATCATAAAGGGCGACCCGATCGAGACATACCGCGAACTGGAGGGTGAGCCGATCTACGGCCGCCTCCTCGAGGAGCACTGCACACTCAAGCGGTTCTACTCGTTCGTCACGGCTTGAGGCCCGCCCCGGAGGCGGGCCCGGGCCTGCATCGGGGGGAACGGAAACGATTTGGTGTTCCACCCGGTGGACCGTGTAATGTTGGCGTCGCCGCCGGGGGAACCGGGCGACATGGTCGATATGCGGCTCCGCCGCAGGACCACAAGGGGCTATAGCTCAGTTGGTAGAGCGCCTGCATGGCATGCAGGAGGTCAGGAGTTCAATTCTCCTTAGCTCCACAGAAGTCGAGGGCGGGTCATCCGATGGATGGCCCGCCCTCGACGTGTATGAGCAGCGCAACGTGAGGCGGGCCACCCCGAACAGGGTGGCCCGCCGTTTCGTTCTGTCTCAGCGGCCCAGTGCGCGCCGGCCGCGGCCCTGCGAGAGGACCGGCAGGTTGCGGGCCGGTGCCCGGTCGCGCGGTGTCTCCTCCTCGAGACGCAGGGCGAGAGCCGGGCAGCGGCGCACCGCGCGCAGGGCCTTGGCCTCCGCGTACCGCGGCACCTGGGCCTGGGCGACGGTCGGGAAGCCGTCGGCGCCGAGTTCGAACACCTCGGGGAGGATGTCGGCGCACAGGCCGTGGCCGCGGCACAGAGTCCAGTCGACGTAGATCTTCTGTCGGCTGGGGCCGTTCTCCTCGGGCTCGCCGGCGGCGGAGATGCCCGCGGGCATCTGGCCGCCCTCGAAGAGCGGCAGAACGCCCTCCACGGGCCGTCCGCAGCCGTTTCCGAGGACGTGTGCGGCCAGGTCGTCGGTGAACGCCTTGATGGTCGACTCCAGGAACATCGCGGAGCCGTCCGGATGCGAGCACGCGCCGCGCCGCTTCACGTTCTTGGCGACCTGCTTGAGTGCCTCCAGGGCGGCCGGGCCGCCGCCGTTGAGGATGTCGGCCATGCCGCGCGCGGCGGCGGGCAGGCCGAGGTAGCAGGGACCGCACTGTCCCGCACTCTCCTCGGCCAGCCACTGCGCCACGCGCAGCGACTCGCCCAGCGGACAAGTCTCCTGGGTGATGGGCAGGATGGCGCCGGCGCCGAGCGAACCGCCCACCGCGTCCAGGGAGTTGCGGGAGACGATCGCCTCGTTGACCGTCGCCGCGTCGATCCACTTGCCGTGGTAACCGCCCGTCAGCACGCCCTGCGGAACCGGCGGCGCGCCGGCCAACTGCAGTACGTAGCGCAGCGGAACGCCCGTGGGGACCTCGATCACCATGGGGCGGGCGACCGCGCCGGAGACCGTCAGCAAGACGGTGCCCGGCTCGTCGTACAGACCGGTGTTGCCGTAGCGCTCCGGGCCGATGCGGGCGGCGATCGCCAGCTGGGCGAACGTCTCGGCGTTCGACAGCAGCGTGGGCGCGCCGCCGACGCCGTTCTGGGAGGCGCTGACCTTACGGCCGGGCGGGATTGCGGGGCCGCCGTCGATGGAGCGGATCAGTGAGGCCGCCGCTCCGGTGACCATGCGGACGGGGTTGCGCTGCACGCTCGCGCGTATCGCCGATCGGCGGCTGTTGCTGAGGCCGCGTTCGGCGAGCGCGGCCTCCATCGAGCGCTGCGTCGACTCACGGGTGACCCCCACCACGAGCGTGCGGGCACCCAGCGCCTCCGCGACCAGCAGCGCGCCGTCCAGGATGAGATGCGGGGCACGGTTGATCAGCACCGTGTCCTTGCGGCAGGCAGGTTCGTCCTCGCTTCCGTTGACGACGACGACCGGCCGTACGCCGCGCTTGATCGCTGTTTCGGCGACCGAGCGCAGCTTCTTGTGGAAGGGGAAGCCCGCGCCGCCGCGGCCCTTCAGGTTGATGTTCTCGGCGAGCTTTGCGAGCTGCTCGCCGCCCAGGGGTTCGAGCGGCCCGTGCACCTTGAGGTGCATGGGCAGATCGAGTCGTTCGACAAGGTCGAAGCCAGACGTGAGTTGCGGAAGGCCGACCACGCGGACTTCTGGGACGTCGGGCAGGGCCTCGTTCACCTATAGCCTCCGGAAGGCGTGTTCCAAGGTTCGCCCGAACCCGGCGCGTCGAAGGAAGCACCGGGCGATGGTTCATTGGCGGGACCGCTGTTGTACGTGTCATTCGGGTTGTACGTGCCGTAGGCGGCGTTCGTCTCACCGGTGTCGTACACGTCACTTCCGGCGTAGCCGCCGGCGCCCGGATTGCCATAGGTCGGGATGTTGTATCCGGTGTCCTGCATCGGGTCGTACGCCGACGGGGGCGCCTCGCCGACCGGCGGGGGCGAGGGGACCGGCCAGCTGCCCGAGGTGTTGCCGCCGTCCACGCGCGGGATCGCCTCTGTTGCCTGCATGTCCAGGGGCAGGTCCATGCGCGCGGTCTGGTCGGCCGCGTAGGGCTGCTGGCCGCGCTGCTGCTGCGGGGTGACGGTGCGGTAGGCGGCCGCGAAGCCGTTCGCGGACTCCGGGGTCATGGTGCGCGCGGCCGGGGCCTCGTAGTAGGGGGCTGCGGGGGTCGTCATCGTGTCGGCGGGGGACGGCTTCGGCGCCCGCGCCTTCTCGTAGCCCGGCAGTGCGGAGGAGGTCTCGGCGGCCCGCGCGCGGCTCGCGTCGAGCTCCTCGGCGCGGGCGGACACCGGCTCATTGCCCAGGAGTACGGCGAGCCGGTCGGCGACCTTGCGCTTGAACGGACGGGGGGCCGCGCGCAGGGCGAGCGCTCCGGCAACCGCGACCAGGCACAGCTCGTACGAGATCATGAAGAACGGCTTCGCCGCGCGGCCCGCGAACAGGCCGTGGACCAGCGCCGCGCACCAGGCCGGGTAGGCCAGCATGTGCATGGCGCGCCAGCGCGCCGCGACCGGTGCCGGGGAGGCGAACCGGTTGCGCAGGGCCCCCGTGACGCCCACGAAGATCATGAGCAGTCCGGCCAGCGAACCGAGGCCGATGAGCCCCGCGCTGCCCTTGACGCCGAGGCTGAAGGGGATCAGCGCGGCGATCAGGACGGTGTGGTCCAGCGCCAGCTTGACGGTGATGTGCACCAGCAGGAACGCGATCGAGGCGACGGCGGTCACCCGGTGGATGCCCTGCGCCACGATGCGCTGGCGCGTGTTCAGGATGAGCCTGTCCTGAGCCACCAGGCCCCAGATCACCGAGCAGGTGAGGGACACGAGTGACAGCACGCCGGCGCCGAAGTTGAGGAAGTCCTGGAGCCAGCTCCCTCCGAGCAGCACGACGACGGGTATGAGCAGCAGTACGACAACCGACGCCACCCCATAGGCCGACCGGCCCGGTTTGGGGAGCGAGGTGTTACTACGACGAGGGTTCATGGGGGCAACTCCGAAGCAGTTCGGGAAGGCGGTCCCGCTGCCGAACTCTAAGTGGCTCCATACCGATCGGTACGAGGTTTGAGTTATTGCGTTGTTATCAAAGGGCAGCGCGCTTGTTGCGATGTCCCGGTGTTGGGTGTTACGCGAAGTAACTTTTGACCTTGGTTCAGTTTTTGTCGGGTGGTGACAGTGGTGCCAAGGAGCCATACGGAAGCGCGTCGCATCGTGCTCAAGCGCTGCGGTACCCTAACGCCATGCGTGCCGTACGCCTTCTGCTTAGCGGGCCGCGCTGATCAGTCCCGACCACCGGTGACCGGATGGTTCGGAATCGGCGCGGCGTCCCCTCCTGTGCGAGGGGATTTTTCGTTTCTCGGAACGACACAGCTGCCGGCAGAGACGATCGATGGAGCTTAAGGATCATGAGCGAGACGAACCCCGCTGCCACCGCCGAGGTGGCCGCGCCGCACCGCTACACGGCTGCCGTCGCGGCCGAGATCGAGGCACGCTGGCAGGACTTCTGGGACGCCCAGGGCACGTACGCGGCGCCGAATCCCAAGGGTGACCTGGCCGGTGACCCCGAGGTCGTCGCCCGGCCCAAGAAGTTCATCATGGACATGTTCCCGTACCCCTCGGGTGCGGGCCTGCACGTCGGCCACCCCCTGGGCTACATCGCCACCGACGTCTTCGCGCGCTTCCAGCGGATGACGGGCCACAACGTCCTGCACACCCTGGGCTTCGACGCCTTCGGTCTGCCCGCCGAGCAGTACGCCGTGCAGACCGGCACGCACCCGCGCGTGTCCACCGAGGCCAACATCGAGAACATGACGGCACAGCTGCGCCGGCTGGGCCTGGGCCACGACAAGCGCCGGTCGTTCGCCACGATCGACCCGGACTACTACAAGTGGACCCAGTGGATCTTCCTGCAGATCTTCAACTCCTGGTACGACGAAGAGGCCGACAAGGCCCGCCCGGTCTCCGAGCTGATCGCCCAGTTCGAGACCGGTGAGCGCGCCGTACCGGGGCACACGCGCGCGTGGCACGAGCTGAGCGCCACGGAGCGTGCCGACGTCCTGAGCGAGTTCCGCCTGGCCTACGCCTCCGACGCGCCGGTCAACTGGTGCCCCGGCCTGGGCACCGTGCTGGCCAACGAGGAGGTCACCGCCGACGGCCGCTCCGAGCGCGGCAACTTCCCGGTCTTCAAGGCCAAGCTGCGCCAGTGGAACATGCGCATCACCGCGTACGCCGACCGGCTGCTGGACGACCTGGAGGCGCTGGACTGGCCCGAGGCGATCAAGCTGCAGCAGCGCAACTGGATCGGCCGCTCCGAGGGCGCCCGCGTCGACTTCCCGATCGACGGCGAGCGCATCACGGTCTTCACCACGCGCCCGGACACCCTGTTCGGCGCGACCTACATGGTGCTGGCGCCCGAGCACCCGCTGGTCGAGAAGTTCACCCCGGCCGCCTGGCCCGAGGGCACGCACGAGGTGTGGACCGGTGGTCACGCGACTCCGGGGGAGGCCGTTGCCGCCTACCGCGCGCAGGCCGCCGCCAAGTCCGAGGTGGAGCGACAGGCCGAGGCCAAGGACAAGACCGGTGTCTTCATCGGCGCGTACGCGACCAACCCGGTCAACGGCGACCGGGTCCCCGTCTTCATCGCCGACTACGTCCTGATGGGCTACGGCACCGGCGCGATCATGGCCGTCCCTGCGGGCGACCAGCGCGACTTCGAGTTCGCGCGCGCCTTCGAGCTGCCGATCCACTGCATCGTCGAGCCGACCGACGGCCGGGGCACGGACACGTCGACCTGGGAGAACGCCTTCGCCTCGTACGAAGCGAAGATCATCAACTCGTCGAACGACGAGATCAGCCTGGACGGCCAGGGCGTCGCCGACGCCAAGGCGCGCATCACCGAGTGGCTGGAGCGCAAGGGCATCGGTGAGGGCACCGTCAACTTCCGCCTGCGCGACTGGCTGTTCAGCCGCCAGCGCTACTGGGGCGAGCCCTTCCCGATCGTCTACGACGAGGACGGCATCGCCCACTCGCTGCCCGAGTCGATGCTGCCGCTGGAGCTGCCCGAGGTCGAGGACTACTCGCCGCGCACCTTCGACCCGGACGACGCGGACACGTCCCCGGAGACTCCGCTGTCCCGCAACGAGGACTGGGTCGACGTCACGCTGGACCTGGGCGACGGCCCGAAGCGGTACCGGCGTGAGACCAACACCATGCCGAACTGGGCCGGTTCCTGCTGGTACGAGCTGCGCTACCTGGACCCGCACAACAGCGAGAAGCTGGTCGACCCGGAGATCGAGCAGTACTGGATGGGGCCGCGCGAAGGCCAGCCGCACGGCGGCGTCGACCTGTACGTCGGCGGCGCCGAGCACGCCGTGCTGCACCTGCTGTACGCGCGCTTCTGGTCCAAGGTCCTGTTCGACCTGGGGCACATCTCCTCCGCGGAGCCGTTCCACAAGCTGTTCAACCAGGGCATGATCCAGGCCTACGTCTACCGCGACAGCCGCGGCATCGCGGTGCCGGCCGCCGAGGTGGAGGAGCGCGACGACGCGTACTACTACCAGGGCGAGAAGGTCTCCCGGCTGCTGGGCAAGATGGGCAAGTCCCTGAAGAACGCGGTCACTCCGGACGAGATCTGCGCCGAGTACGGGGCGGACACGCTGCGCCTGTACGAGATGGCGATGGGTCCGCTGGACGTGTCGCGGCCGTGGGACACGCGCGCGGTGGTGGGTCAGTTCCGGCTGCTGCAGCGGCTGTGGCGCAACGTCGTCGACGAGGCGACCGGCGAGGTCACCGTCGTCGACGCGGAGGGCTCCGACGTCGACGACGAGACGCTGCGCGCCCTGCACAAGGCGATCGACGGCGTGCGTCAGGACCTGGAGGGCCTGCGCTTCAACACCGCCATCGCCAAGGTCACGGAGCTGAACAACCACCTGACCAAGGCGGGTGGCGCGGTGCCGCGTTCCGTCGCCGAGCCGCTGGTGCTGCTGGTCGCGCCGCTGGCCCCGCACATCGCGGAGGAGCTGTGGCGCAAGCTGGGCCACACCGGCTCGGTCGTCCATCGGGACTTCCCGGTCGCCGACCCGCGGTACGTCGTCGACGAGACCGTGACCTGCGTCGTACAGATCAAGGGCAAGGTCAAGGCGCGCCTGGAGGTCTCGCCCTCGATCACCGAGGACGAGCTGGAGAAGGCCGCGCTGGCCGACGAGAAGGTCGTCGCGGCGCTGGACGGCGCCGGGATCCGGAAGGTGATCGTGCGGGCGCCGAAGCTGGTGAACATCGTTCCGGCGTAAGACGGCCGACGGCCCGGGCGGGAGCGCCTCGGGGTAGTCCCCTACGGGCAGGTTCGGGGTTTTTCTGGAACTCCGGACCTGCCCGTTGCGTTTACCGTTGAAGAGCGGCGCGGCGCGCGTCGCGACCCGCCGGAGGAGAGCGACGTGGAAGCAGTGATCGCAGTGTTCGCCCTGCTCTTCGTGCTCTTCCTGGCATTCGGCGCCTATGCCACGGTGAAGGTGGTCGGTGCCGCCAAGCGCGGCGTGGACCGCACGATCACCCAGGCCCGCCGCACGGTCGAGGACCACACGCTGCGGGCCAAGTCCTTCGCCCAGCCGGGAGCGGCGGGCGAGCTGGCCCAACTGCGGCTGAAGCTGCGCACGTCGATGCGTGCAACGCAGGACGCGCTGCACGCGGGTGTGGCCGAGGACGAGTCCCTCAAGGAGTCCCTGGGCCTCTTCGAGCGCCTCAGCGTGCACGGGCACGAACTGGACGGCGAGCTCAAGCGCCTGGAGGCCGAGCCGGACCGGACGACGCTCGCCGAGCGGCTGCCCGCCCTGCGGGAGCGCACCGAGCGCATCATTCAGTCGGCGGATTCACTGCGCTGGGCGGCCCGCGACCGGGCCCGCCGCTTCGCCGACGACGACCTGGACTCGCTGAGCACGCAGATAGACGTCGAGGCGGGTGCCCTGCGGCACTGGACGACCGCGGAGCCCGCGTCGACCCCGCCGCCATGGCCCGAGGCCCCGACCGCGGACGGCGAGTCATCCCGGCAGACGTGGCCGGAGACACCCCGGTCGGACACGGCCGAGGAGCCGACACGACCCGCCATCACCCCGCCGGTGCGGCGCACCGTCTATCCCTGGCAGAAGAAGACCCGCCCCGAGAGCACTACTTGATCCGGTCAAGGGCATACCAGGTGAGAGGGGTCGGGCTGCCGTCCGGACGCTACGGCAGGTAACCTCCAGCTCATGTCCCGCCATGTCGCGATCGTCACCGATTCAACGGCCTACCTGCCGCCGCGGACGATGGAGCGCCACGGCATCACAGCGGTGCCGCTGACCGTGGTCCTCGGAGACCAGGCGCTGGACGAGGGCACCGAGATCTCGACCCGTTCCCTGGCCCAGGCACTCCAGAAGCGGCGGCCTGTCACCACCTCGCGCCCCAGCCCCCAGCTCTTCGCCGAGACCTACCGCAAGGTCGCCGAGTCCGGTGCGACCGGCATCGTCTCCCTCCACCTGTCGGCCGAGCTGTCGGGCACGTACGACGCGGCGGTCCTGGCGGCGCGCGAGGCGCCGGTGCCGGTGCGGGTGGTGGACACCGGGGCGGTCGCGATGGCGCTCGGGTTCTGCACGCTTGCCGCGGCGGAGGCGGCGGAGGCGGGCGGCACGGTGGACGAGGCCGTCACGGCCGCGGAGAAGCGGGCCTCCGGCACCTCCGCCTACTTCTACGTCGACACCCTCGACTATCTGCGCCGCGGCGGCCGGATCGGCGCCGCGCAGGCCCTGCTGGGCTCCGCGCTCGCCGTGAAGCCGTTGTTGCAGCTGGACGGCGGCCGGATCGAACTCCTGGAGAAGGTGCGGACGGCGTCGAAGGCGATCGCCCGCCTCGAGGAGATCGTGGCCGAGCGCGCCGGCAGCGCACAGGTCGACATCGCCGTCCATCATCTTGCCGCCCCCGAGCGGGCGTCGGCCCTCGCCGACCGGTTGCGGGCGCGGGTTCCCGGGGTGGCGGACCTGCATGTGAGTGAGGTGGGGGCCGTGATCGGGGCGCATACCGGGCCAGGGCTGCTGGGGGTTGTGGTTTCGCCGCGCTGACGGCGCCCGCTGTGGTTGGCGCTGCTGGGAGCCGGCGGGTCGTCTCACTCGTGCGGGTGTCGAAGTTATCCACAACTGGCCAGTAGTCCCCGGGATTTGAGCAAGATCATCGCGGTGTCGGTGAGGTGTCCGATCCTCGTCGCATGGCACTTCGATCACGTTCACGTACAGCGACCGTCACCAGCGGCCCGGGGCGGGGACCCGCCTCCGACGGCCGGATCCGCCTTCGCCGCCCACCGCTGCGGAGCCGGACCCGGCACCGGCATGCGTCGGCGGAGGAACTCCGTCGGCGCGCGGAGGCGCTGTTCCCCGAACGCACCGGTGAGCGACGGAAGTCGGGGACGGGACCGCCGGTGCTTCCTGTGGAGGAGGACGAGGAGCGCGTCCTGCCACCGTCGGCTGGGGGAGTGGCTGCGGGTCCGGGTTTTCCGCCGGTCGGGGGAGTGGTTGCGGGTCCGGGTTTTCCGCCGGTCGGGGGAGTGGTTGCGGACCCGGGATCTCCGCCGGTCGGGGGAGTGGCTGCGGACCCGGGATTTCCGCCGGTCGGAGGAGTGGCTGCGAAGCCGGGATCTCCGCCCGTCGGGGGAGGGGCTGCGGGTCCGGGTTTTCCGTCGGCTGGTGGAGTGGTTGCGGATCCGGAGCTTCCGCCCGTCGGAGGAGGGACTGCGGACCCGGGATTTCCGCCCGTCGGAGGAGTGGCTGCGAAGCCGGGTTTTCCGCCGGTCGGCAGGGTGGCCGAGAACTCGGTAGTTCCCTTGGCCCGGGAAGCCTGGTGGGCGCGGGCCGGGCTTGCTCTGCGGGAGCGTATGCCGCTGTGGATTCAGGCGAGGTGCGGGCTGGAGCGGCGGAGTGTGTTCGCGCTCGCGGTGCTGCTTGTCCTTGCCGCCGTCCTCGCCGTTCAGCACTTCTGGGTCGGGCGGACGCAGTCCGTGCGGGCGCCCGAAGTCGTGCGGGCGGCGGTTCCGTTCGGTGAACGGAAGGGGAGCGGGGAGCCGGAGCGGGACGGTTCGGCCGGGGCGCCGAGCGCCGCGGGCACGGCCGGGGCCGAGATCGTCGTGGACGTCAGCGGCAAGGTCCGCGACCCCGGGATCCATCGCCTGCCCGCCGGTTCACGTGTCGTCGACGCGCTGCGCGCGGCCGGCGGGGTGCGCCCCGGCACGAGCATGGACGGACTGAACCGGGCCCGGTTCCTCGTGGACGGAGAGCAGGTGATCGTCGGCGGCCCCGCCGCTCCGGCGCCCGGTTCGGCCCCTGCGGCCGCAGGCGGTTCGGCCGGCTCGGCGGCAGGTGCTGCTCCCGCGGCTCCGGTCGCCCTCAGCACCGCCACCGTGGACCAGCTCGACACCCTGCCGGGCGTCGGCCCCGTGCTCGCCCAGCACATCATCGACTACCGCACGCAGCACGGCGGCTTCCGCTCGGTGGACGAGCTGCGCGAGGTCAACGGCATCGGCGACCGCCGCTTCGCCGACCTCCGGAATCTCGTACGGCCATGAGGCGCACCCCAGCTCTCCCGCCCCGGCGCGCCGCCGTCCACGCCGCCTCCGGAGGACGGCTCGGAGCCGCTCACCCCCGAGAGGAAGGACCGACGGACCTGCGTCTCGTACCGCCCGCGCTCGCGGCATGGGCTACGGCGGCATTGATGCTGGACGCGACGTCCCGGTGGGTAACGGGTGTCGCGGTCGTGTGTGTGACTGCGGCGGTTGTCCTGCTGGTGATGCGGCGACGGGGGGTGCTAGCCGGTTCGCCGGGGCCGGGAGTGTGGCCGCGTGCCTCGGTCGCCGCCGTGCTGCTGTGTGTCGCCGCGGCCGCCGTCTCCGCCGGGCTGCATGGAGCCGACCTCCGGCGCGGACCCGTGCCAGGGCTGGCGCGGCAGTACGCCACCGTGACCGCCGACGTCGAGGTCACCTCCGACCCACGGCTCACCCGGCCCCGGATCAGAGGGGACCACGCCGCTCCGGCCTCCGTGTTGATGGACGGGGAGGTACGGCGGGTGGAGGCGGCGGACGGAACGGCGGTCGTCACGCGGGCACCGGTGTTGGTGATCGTCGACGTGGCGGCACGCGGGGGCGGAACGGAGACCTCCGCCGACGGGCGACGGCGGTCGCCCTGGCTCGAGTTGCTGCCCTCCACGCGCGTGCGGGTCGTTGCGAGGTCGGCGCCCGCGGCGGTCGGCGGCGACCGGATTGCAGGTGTGCTGCGGGTGCGGGGGCAGGCCGTGCCGGAGGTGGTGGGGCAGCCGTCGGGGGCGCAGCGGTTCGCGGGGCGGTTGCGGGCCGGGCTGCGGGCGGCGACCGACGGTCTGCCGGCGGACGCGCGGGCTCTGCTGCCCGGACTGGTCGTGGGGGACACCTCGCGGATCACTCCGGAGCTTGACGAGGCCTTCAAGGCGACCGATCTCGCGCACACGCTCGCCGTGTCCGGGAGCAACCTCACGATCATTCTTGCTCTGCTCATCGGACCGCCGGGCATGGCACAACTGGTGGAGCGCCGGGGGCTCGCGCCCCGGCTCGGCATCCCACTGCGGATGACCGCGCTGCTCGGGGGAGCGCTCACGCTCGGGTTCGTGGTCGTGTGCAGACCGGATCCGAGCGTGCTGCGGGCCGCGGCCTGCGGGACCGTCGTACTGCTGGCCCTGGCGACCGGACGCCGCAGGTCGCTCGTCCCGGCGCTGGCGACGGCGGTACTGCTGCTCGTGCTGTACGACCCGTGGCTGGCCCGGAGTTACGGCTTCCTGCTCTCCGTGCTGGCCACCGGCGCCCTGCTCACGCTCGCGCCGCGCTGGAGCGAGGCGCTGCGGCGGCGCCGGGTCCCGCCGAGGCTGGCCGAGGGGCTGGCCGCGGCGGCCGCGGCGCAGGCGTTGTGCGCGCCGGTCGTCGCCGTGCTGTCGGCGCGGGTGAGTCTGGTGGCGGTGCCGTGCAATCTGCTCGCGGAGGTCGCGGTGGCGCCTGCCACGGTGCTGGGCTTCGCGGCGCTGGCGACGGCGCCGGTGCTGATGCCGGTGGCCAGGGTGCTGGCCTGGTGCGCGAGTTGGCCCGCGGGCTGGATCGCGGGCATCGCGCGGACGGGGGCCGCCCTGCCCGGTGGGGGAGTGGACTGGCCGGGCAGTTGGAGCGGGGCGGGACTGCTCGCCCTGGTCACGGTGGCGGTCCTGCTGGTCGGCCGGCGGTTGCTGAGACATCCCTGGCTGTGCGGTGCCTGCGGGGTGCTGCTCGTGCTGGTCGTCGTGCAGCCGCCGCCATTGACCAGAGTGATCACGGGATGGCCGCCGCCGGGATGGCGATTTGCGGTGTGCGACGTGGGGCAGGGCGACGCGACGGTGCTCGCGGCGGGGGACGGCAGCGGCGTGGTGGTGGACGCGGGGCCCGATCCGAAACTCGTCGACCAGTGCCTGCACACGCTCGGCATCACCAGGATCCCGCTGGTCGTGCTGACCCATTTCCACGCCGACCACGTGGCCGGGCTGCCCGGGGTACTGCGCGGGCGTTCGGTGGGGGCGATCGAGACGACGGGTTTCGAAGAGCCCGCGGACCAGGTCGAGTTCGTACGGAAGGAGGCGGCGGCACGGCACATCCCGCTCACCCGGGCTGCGGCCGGGGAGCAGCGGCGTACCGGTTCGCTGTCCTGGCAGGTGCTGTGGCCGCCACCGCGCCCGGCACCTGATCCGGACGGGCCGAACGACGCCAGCGTCGCTCTGCTCGTCAGGTCGGCCGGGCTGCGGCTCCTGCTGCTCGGGGATCTCGAACCCCCGGCCCAGCAGGCGCTGTTGAGGTCGCCGCAAGGAGCGCTGCTGGGTGGTGTGGACGTACTCAAGGTCGCCCATCACGGTTCGGCGTACCAGGACCCGGAGTTGATACGCAGGGTGGCACCGCGGCTGGCGTTGATCTCCTGCGGAAAGGACAACCCGTACGGCCATCCCGCCCCCAGCACGGTCGCGGCGCTGCATGCCGAGGGCGCGGTGGTGCTGCGGACGGACCGGGACGGGGCGCTCGCGGTCACCGGGACGGGTGGGGAGCTGCGGGTGGCGCGAGACTGAGGGCATGGATATCCAACAGGTCGACGCCTACCTCCGCCGTTTGGGAATCGGGCCTGCGGCATGGCCCACTGCCCCCACCGTCGACGTACTGCGCGAGCTGCACCTGCGCCACCTGAAGACCGTGCCGTTCGAGAACCTGTCGATCCACCTGGGCGAGGAGATCGTGCTGGAGGAGAAGCGGCTGCTGGACAAGGTGGTGGGGTCGCGGCGGGGCGGGTTCTGCTACGAACTCAACGGGGCGTTCGGGGCCCTGCTCGGTGCGCTGGGGTTCGACGTCGCACTGCTCGCGGCACGGGTGCACGGGGACGAGGGGCGGCTCGGGATTCCGTACGACCATCTCGCGCTTCGGGTGCGGACGGCGGACGGGAACGAGTGGCTGGCGGACGTGGGCTTCGGGGCGCACAGCCACTATCCGCTGGCGTTCGGGGAGCGGGGTGAACAGGAGGATCCGGGTGGCCGGTTCCGGATCGCCGAGGCGGGACCGGACCTGGACGTCGTCGTGAACGGCAGGCCGCAGTACCGGCTGGAGGTGCGGCCCCGTGAGCTCGGTGACTTCGTGGCCGGGGCGTGGTGGCACAGCACCTCGCCCGCGTCGCACTTCGTGCAGTCGCTGGTGTGTTCAAGGGTTTCGGAGGACGGAGGAAGGATCACGCTCAGTGGGCGCACCTTCAAGGTGACGGACGCCGACGGGGCGCGGGAGGAGCGCGAGTTGGGCACGGACGAGGAGGTGCTCGGGGTGTACCGGGAGCGGTTCGGGATCGAGCTCGGCCGCGTACCGACTGTGCGAGAACCCTGACAGGGGTGACCTGCGGGAGTCTCCCGCCGGTGCCGGACAATGGCTGCCGTGAGCGATGTGAGACATGTGCTGGTGCTGCCCGACCGTGATGCCGCGGAGGAGGTGGCGGAGGCGCTCGGGGAGCGGTTCGGGTTGTCCGAGGAACCGCAGCTCGTACGGGATGCGCTGGCCGGCGAGGACGATGCGGAGGACGCGCAGTGGCTGGTCGTTCTG
>Ga0307508_10003950_pt1 | contig 14696 bp, 11 predicted proteins | sample 9_EM_MG_FD_203089 | JGI IMG/M metagenome (GOLD analysis project Ga0307508, IMG submission 203089) | Populus trichocarpa ectomycorrhiza microbial communities from riparian zone in the Pacific Northwest, United States - 9_EM | ecosystem: Host-associated > Plants > Roots > Unclassified | place... | reverse complement strand
AGGGGGGGGCGGGCTGTGCTGCCTTGCCGGGGGGTTTGGGCTCGGTGGTTGCGGGGCTCTGCCCCGGACCTCGGGTGCCCTCGGCGCGGTGGGCGTCGGGGAGACCGGCCCGCCCGGCGGCGTACGCGATCCCGCCCAGCGTGCACAGCCCGTGCACCGGCGGGGTCCGGGGCGGAGCCCCGGTTCTGGGAAGGGGTGGGTAGGGGACAAACTCCCGGCTGGGCTCCCTCTCGCCGCGCCCGGGCCCCGTGCTGGTTGCGGCCGAGGGGGCGCGCAGCGTGCGGTTCGTGGCGCCCGGGTGGGCGTTCCCAACCGAGTCCGGGGCGGGGGCGCGGACGCCCGGCTGGGGGCGCCTCCTTGCCATGTTCGGGTCCCGTGCCGGGTGTCTCCGAGGGGCGCGCAGCGTGTCGTTCGTGGCGCCCGGAGGGGGCTTCCCAACCGGGGGGGGCGAACTCCCGGCTGGGGTTTGGCCCCTCGGGTGGTTCGATCGGCGCTGAAGGGGGCGTTGGGGGTTCGCAACCGGGGCTGGGGGAGCCCCGGTTGCGGAACCGGTTATGCCTTGTGGAGGCGGAAGGTGAGGCCCAGGGACGGGTCCTCGAAGGGGGGGCCGTAGGGGGCGTCGGCCTCGCCGGGGGCGAAGTCCGTGGCGAGGACCTCGTCCGCGATCAGGGTCGCGTGGTCCGTGAGGGCCCGGCGGAGGTCCTCGTCGGACGACTGCCAGCGCAGGGCGATCCGGTCGGCGACGTCGAGGCCGCTGTTCTTGCGGGCCTCCTGGATCAGCCGGATCGCGTCCCGGGCCAGCCCCGCGCGCCGCAGCTCCGGGGTGATCTCCAGGTCGAGGGCGACCGTCGCGCCCGAGTCCGAGGCGACCGACCAGCCCTCCCGTGGGGTCTCGGTGATGATGACCTCGTCGGGGGAGAGGGGGACGGTCTCGCCGTCGACCTCGACCGAGGCCGTGCCCTCGCGCAGCGCGACCGAGAGCGCGGCCGCGTCGGCGTCCGCGATGGCCTTGGCGACCGGCTGGGTGCCCTTGCCGAAGCGCTTGCCCAGGGCGCGGAAGTTGGCCTTGGCGGTCGTGTCGACCAGCGAGCCGCCGACCTCGTTGAGCGCGGCGAGCGAGGAGACGTTCAGCTCCTCCTCGATCTGGGCGCGCAGTTCGGCGCCCAGGGTCTCGAAGCCGGACGCGGCGACCAGCGCCCGCGAGAGCGGCTGGCGGGTCTTCACGCCGGATTCGGCGCGGGTGGCCCGGCCCAGCTCCACCAGGCGCCGTACGAGCGCCATCTGCGCCGAGAGGGCCGGGTCGATCATGGCCTGGTCGGCCTCCGGCCACGAGGTCAGGTGGACGGAGTCGGGGGCGGCCGGGGCGACGGGGACGACCAGGTCCTGCCAGACGCGCTCGGTGATGAACGGGACCAGCGGGGCCATCAGCCGGGTGACCGTCTCGATGACCTCGTGCAGCGTGCGCAGCGCGGCCGCGTCGCCCTGCCAGAAGCGGCGGCGCGAGCGGCGCACGTACCAGTTGGACAGGTCGTCCACGAACGCCGACAGCAGCCGTCCGGCGCGCTGGGTGTCGTACGCCTCCATCGCCTGGGTGACCTGCTCGGTGAGCGTGCCCAGTTCGCCCAGCAGCCAGCGGTCCAGCATCGGGCGCTCGGCGCGGGCCGGGTCGGCGGCGGACGGCGCCCAGCCGGAGGTGCGGGCGTACAGGGCCTGGAAGGCGACGGTGTTCCAGTAGGTGAGCAGCGTCTTGCGCACGACCTCCTGGATGGTGCCGTGGCCCACCCGGCGGGCCGCCCACGGCGAACCGCCCGCGGCCATGAACCAGCGCACCGCGTCGGCGCCGTGCTGGTCCATGAGCGGGATCGGCTGAAGGATGTTGCCCAGGTGCTTGGACATTTTCCGGCCGTCCTCGGCCAGGATGTGACCGAGGCAGACCACGTTTTCATAGCTGGACCGGTCGAAGACGAGCGTGCCGACCGCCATCAGCGTGTAGAACCAGCCGCGGGTCTGGTCGATGGCCTCGGAGATGAACTGCGCCGGGTAGCGCTTCTCGAAGATCTCCTTGTTGCGGTACGGGTAGCCCCACTGCGCGAACGGCATCGAACCCGAGTCGTACCAGGCGTCGATGACCTCCGGCACCCGCACGGCCGGAAGCGAGCAGCCGTCGGCGGGGCAGGTGAAGGTGACCTCGTCGATGTACGGGCGGTGCGGGTCGAGCCCGGTCTGGTCGGTGCCGGTCAGTTCGGACAGCTCGGTGAGCGAGCCGACGCAGGTCAGATGGTTCTCCTCGCAGCGCCAGATGGGCAGCGGGGTGCCCCAGTAGCGGTTGCGGGAGAGCGCCCAGTCGATGTTGTTGTTCAGCCAGTCGCCGAAGCGGCCGTGCTTGACCGAGTCCGGGAACCAGTTGGTCTTCTCGTTCTCCCGCAGCAGCGCGTCCTTGACCGCGGTGGTGCGGATGTACCAGGACGGCTGGGGGTAGTAGATCAGCGGAGTGTGGCAGCGCCAGCAGTGCGGGTAACTGTGCTCGTATGCCAGGTGCTTGAACAGCAGACCGCGCTCGTCCATGTCGTGGACCAGCGCCTCGTCGGCCTTCTTGAAGAACTGGCCGCCGACGAGGTCGAGCTCCTCCTCGAAGGTGCCGTCCGTGCGGATCGGGTTGACGATCGGCACGCCGTAGGCGCGGCTGCTCTTGAAGTCCTCCTCACCGTAGGGCGCCTGGTGGACCAGTCCGGTGCCGTCCTCGGTGGTGACGTAGTCGGCGTTGACGACGAAGTGCGCGTCGGGGATCTCGACCAGGTCGAAGGGGCGCTGGTACGTCCAGCGTTCCATCTCCGCACCGGTGAAGCTCTGCCCCGTGGTCCGCCATCCCTCGCCGAGCGCCTGCTCGACCAGCGGCTCGGCGACGACCAGCTTCTCGTCGCCGTCCGTGGCGACCACATAGGTCACCTCCGGGTGGGCGGCGACGGTGAGGTTGGCGACCAGCGAGAACGGGGTGGTCGTCCACGCCAGCAGGGACGCCTCGCCCGCCAGCGGGCCAGAGGTCAGCGGGAAGCGTACGTAGACCGAGGCGTCGACGACGGTCTCGTAGCCCTGCGCCAGCTCGTGGTCGGACAGACCGGTGCCGCAGCGCGGGCACCAGGGGGCCACCCGGTGGTCCTGGACCAGCAGGCCCTTGTTGAAGATCTCCTTGAGCGACCACCACACCGACTCGACGTACCCGGGGTCCATCGTGCGGTAGGCGTCGTCCAGGTCGACCCAGTAGCCCATGCGCTGGGTCAGCTCGGCGAAGGCGTCGGTGTGCCGGGTCACCGACTCCCGGCACTTGGCGTTGAACTCGGCGATGCCGTACGCCTCGATGTCCTTCTTGCCGTTGAAGCCCATCTCCTTCTCGACCGCCAGCTCGACCGGCAGGCCGTGGCAGTCCCAGCCCGCCTTGCGGGCGACGTGGTAGCCGCGCATGGTGCGGAAGCGGGGGAAGACGTCCTTGAAGACGCGGGCCTCGATGTGGTGGGCGCCCGGCATGCCGTTGGCGGTGGGCGGGCCCTCGTAGAAGACCCACTCCGGCCGGCCCTCGGACTGTTCGAGGGTGCGGGCGAAGATCTTGTTCTCGCGCCAGAAGTCGAGCACGGCGTGCTCAAGAGCGGGCAGGTCGACCTGGGCGGGCACCTGGCGGTACTGCGTCATCGGAATGCGTCCTCCGGCGGATACGTCTCGTCGTTTCCGTCGGAGGGACGAGAGCCGTCAGCGCTCCCGCGGTACCACCCTCCTTGGCCGCGAGCAGCGCGCTCCCGGCCCCCTCATTGGGGTCGCGATGCCGGTTCTACTGGCCCAGTGCGGGTGTTCTTCCGGCGGCTCAGGGGTGATCCTTCACATCGCGCTCGCCCCCGGGCTCACACCGTCCCCGGGTCGCTCGTGGCCGCCTGCGACGCTACTCGTCCCCATCCACGCCTTTCGCTGCGCCCAGTGTACGGGGCCGGGCGGACAGCGGCCGACCGCTTTTCCCCGCTGCGCCGACTGGGGGAGGGGTGGACCCCGGATGACCCGAATGCCGATACGCCGGGTGCTGTAGTGCGGGAGCCGTCGCACGTCACTCTCCGGTACCGGTTCCCGGCCGGATTACCGGGCGGCGGGTGGGGCACAACGCTGGAGACCGGATTGTCGTACGGGCAAGCCGGGCGAATCGGGCGGCGTGCCCCGTTGCCGCGTGCCCGGAGTCGATTTATCGTTCCGGAACGATTCGCGAGCAAGATCACAATATGTGAAGGGGCCGCGGCCATGGTGGCTAGGAAGACCGCCGTGCAGAAGAGCACGGCGAAGGCGACGAAGGCCGCGTCCGCCAAGAAGAACGCCTCGGACGGGAAGGCCACGTCGGCCGCCGCACCCGACGAGAAAGCCGCGAAGGCCGCGAAGGCTGCCAAGAAGGCCACGGCCAAGAAGACCACCGCCAAGAAGACCACGAAGGCCACGGTCAAGAAGGCCGCATCGGCCGCACCGGCCAAGAAGGCGGTGCCCGCCAAGAAGACGGGAGCCAGGAAAGTGGTTGCGAAGAAGACCCCGGGCAGCACGCCGACCGCCAAGCAGGCCGCACCGTCGTTCCCGCCGTCCGGCGTGCCCAAGGCCCGTGGGACCGGTGGGCCCGTGGACCCCGCTGAGCTGCCCGTACGTCCCGGTGAGGACCCCTGGTCGGCCAAGGAGGTGGACGAGGCGCGCACCGAGCTGCTGACCGAAGCCGGCCGGCTGCGCACCGAGATCCTCGCCTCCGAGCAGGCGATCACCGGGCTGATGCGCGACTCCGGCGACGGCGCGGGCGACGACCAGGCCGACACCGGCACCAAGAACATCACGCGCGAACACGAGATGGCCCTCGCCGGGAACGCCCGCGAGATGCTGCAGCAGACCGAGCGCGCCCTGGAGCGGCTGGACGACGGGACGTACGGGCGGTGCGAGAACTGCGGGAACGCGATCGGCAAGGCCCGGATGCAGGCGTTCCCGCGCGCCACGCTGTGCGTCGAGTGCAAACAGCGTCAGGAGCGCCGCTGACCGTCCGTACGCCTGTGTCGTACCCTCGTCTGAGCCAGGGGGAGACTGGCCCGGACGATGAGGGACACACGTTGACAGAGGCGGAGCAGGCCATCGGTACGCCAGATGCGGGGAGGGCCGAGGAGGGCGCCGGGACCAGCGCCTCCGGGGCCGTGGCCGGTGCCGGGAAGAGGCGGCGGATCGGGGTGCTGGTCGCGGTCGCGGCGTTCGCGTACCTCCTGGATCTGGGCAGCAAGCTGGCCGTGGTCGCCAAGCTGGAGCACCACGCTCCGGTCGAGGTGATCGGCACCTGGCTGCAGCTGGAGGTGATCCGGAACCGCGGTGCGGCCTTCGGCATGGGCGAGGCGATGACCATCGTCTTCACGGTGATCGCGGCCGCGGTGATCGTGGTCATCGCGCGGCTGGCCCGCAAGCTGTACAGCCTGCCCTGGGCGATCGCGCTCGGCATGCTGCTCGGCGGCGCCTTCGGCAACCTCACCGACCGGGTCTTCCGGACGCCCGGCGATCTCCAGGGGGCGGTCGTCGACTTCATCGCGCCCGCCCACTTCGCGGTCTTCAACCTCGCGGACTCGGCGATCGTGTGCGGCGGCTTCCTGATCGTGATCCTTTCGTTCCGCGGGCTGGACCCGGACGGCACGGTCCACAAGGACTGACGCGCGGCGCCGCCGTCACCGGCCCGCCGCTGGACGGGCGTACGAACCGGTGCGCGCGGTCCGTCATACTCGACGGGTGAGTACGATTCCCGAGATCCGCACCCTGCCCGTACCCGACGGACTGGAGGGCGAGCGCGTCGACGCCGCGATCGCCCGCATGTTCGGCTTCTCGCGGACCAAGGCGGCCGAGCTGGCCGCCGCCGGGAAAGTGCAGGTCGACGGCAGCACCGCCGGGAAGTCCGACCGGGTCTCCGGCGGGGCCTGGCTCGAAGTCGAGATGCCGCAGGCCGCGCCGCCGGTCCAGGTCGTCGCCGAGCCCGTCGAGGGCATGGAGATCGTCCATGACGACGACGACATCGTGGTCATCGCCAAGCCGGTCGGCGTCGCCGCCCACCCCAGCCCCGGCTGGACCGGCACCACCGTGATCGGCGGGCTCGCGGCCGCCGGTTTCCGCGTCGCCACCTCGGGCGCCGCCGAGCGCCAGGGCATCGTCCACCGGCTGGACGTGGGCACCTCCGGGCTGATGGTCGTCGCCAAGTCCGAGCGCGCGTACACCCTGCTCAAGCAGCAGTTCCGGGAGCGTACGGTCGAAAAGCGCTACCACGCGCTGGTCCAGGGCCACCCCGATCCGCTCAGCGGCACCATCGACGCGCCGATCGGGCGCCACCCCCAGCACGACTACAAGTGGGCCGTGACCGCGGAAGGCAAGCCGAGCGTCACCCACTACGACCTCATCGAGGCCTTCCGCGCCGCCAGCCTCCTCGACATCAAGCTGGAGACCGGGCGCACCCACCAGATCCGGGTGCACATGTCGGCCCACCGCCATCCGTGCGTCGGCGACCTCACCTACGGGGCAGACCCCACGCTCGCCAAGCGGCTGAAGCTGACCCGGCAGTGGCTGCACGCGATGCGGCTGGGCTTCGAACACCCGTCCGACGGCAGCTGGATCGAGTTCGAGAGCACCTACCCCGACGATCTCCAGCGGGCGCTGGACATCGTGCGGTCGGAGAGCGCGTGAGCCTGCCGGTGGCGATCGAGGTCGTGACCGACGGCGACCTCACGGCCTGCCATGCCGTGCGCCACGAGGTCTTCGTGGCCGAGCAGGGGATCTCCGTCGAGGAGGAGATGGACGCGTACGACGTGCACGCCGTCCACCTCCTGGCCTCCTCGGCGGGCCGCCCCGTGGGCACCGTCCGGTTCCTCCACGGCGCGGCCGCCGACAAGAAGTACGCCCGCGCCGGGGTGAACGGCGCGACCACCGCTGTCCTCGGCCGTCTCGCGGTGACCTCCGCGGCGCGCGGCACGGGGCTGGGGGCGGCGCTGGTGCGGGCCGTCGAGGCGGAGGCGGGGCGGCGGGGGCTGGCCGAGGTCTACCTGGAGGCGCAGACGCACGCGCTCGCCTTCTACGAGCGGCTGGGGTACGAGGCGTTCGGGCCGGAGTTCGACGAGGGCAGCGGCATCCCGCACCGCGCGATGCGCCGCCCCCTGCCGGAGGGTTAGCCCCCCTTTTTTCAGTGCTTGCGCAGGTTTTCAGTGCTTGCGCAGGCCGTTGTCGAAGCGGGCGAAGTGGTCCTCATGCTCGCGGCCGGTGCGGGCGGGCGCCGGTGCGGGCGCGTGGGCCTGCGCCGCCGGGGCGGTCGTGATCCGCGGCAGCGCGTACGGATGCTCCTCCCGCAACCAGGTGATCAGCCGCTCTCGCACCTCGCACCGCACCGTCCACGCGTCGTCGGAGTCCCGCGCGGTGATCAGGGCGCGGACGACGATGGTGCTCGGGCTGGTGTCGGTGACGACCAGGCTCCAGTCGCGGCCGTCCCAGGCGCGGGACTCCTGCACGATCTCGCGCAGCTTCGTCCGCATCTCCTCGATCGGGGCGTGGTGGTCGAGGTGGAAGAGGACCGTGCCGGTCTTCTGGGCGCCGCCGCGCGACCAGTTCTCGAACGGCTGGCTGGTGAAGTACGACACCGGCATGGTGATCCGGCGCTCGTCCCAGGTCCGCACGGACAGGAAGGTGAGGGTGATCTCCTCGACCGTGCCCCATTCGCCGTCGACCACCACCGTGTCGCCGATGCGCACCATGTCGCCGAAGGCGATCTGCAGCCCGGCGAAGAGGTTGCCCAGCGTCGACTGGGCGGCGACACCGGCGACGATGCCCAGGATTCCGGCGGACGCCAGCATGGACGTGCCGACGGCGCGCATCGCGGGGAAGGTCAGCAGCATCGCCGACGCCGCCACCACCCCGACCACCGCGGCCACCACGCGCTGGATCAGCGTCACCTGGGTGCGCACCCGCCGCACCCGCGCCGCGTCGTGCGCGCTGGCCGCGTAGCGGGAGTACGAGGACTCCACGATGGCCCCGGAGCCGCGGATCACCAGCCACGAGGTCGCCGCGATCAGGACCAGCGTGAGCAGCCGGCCGAGCGCCGTCTGGTGCGCGGTGACGGCGGGCGCGTGGATCGTCTCGTACGAGCCGCGCAGCAGCGCCGTGCATACCGTCACCTGGAGTGGCAGCCGACAGCCGCGCAGCAGGTCCCACAGCGGCGTTTCCGGGTGTCGGGCGTCGATCCGCCGCAGCAGCCAGTCAGCTCCCCAGCCGATGAACAGGGTGATGGCGAGGGAGCCGCCGATGACGATGAGCGGACGCAGCACGTCCTCCATGAAGATCTTCCTCGTCCTTCCGCCGGAGGTTCTCGGTTCCGCCTTCCTGGGCCGTACCTGGCACGATGGGCGGAGCGCGTTCCACCCACCAGGAAGTGACTACCGTGTCCCGTTCCCCGATCCTGCTCCTCCATTCCCTGTACGGGCTGCGGCCCGCGGTGCACGCGGCCGCGGACCGGCTGCGCGCCGCGGGGCACGAGGTACTCGTACCCGATCTGTACGAGGGGCGGACGGCGGATACCGCCGAGGAGGGCATGGCCCTCAAGGAGGAGATCGGCGGGGACGAGCTGCTGAAGCGGGCGGTGCGGGCCGCGGCGCCGGTCTCGGACCGCGGTCTGGTCTACGCGGGCTTCTCGCTCGGCGGCTCGATCGCGCAGAACCTGGCGCTGGCCGACGACAAGGCACGCGGGCTGCTTCTGCTGCACGGGACCTCGGACATCGCCGACGGCACGACGACCGACGAGCTGCCGGTGCAGCTGCACGTCGCCGACCCCGACCCGTTCGAGCCACACGACTGGCTGAACGCCTGGTATCTGCGGATGGGGCGGGCCGGGGCCGACGTGGAGGTCTTCCGCTATCCGGGGGCTGGGCATCTGTACACCGACCCGGAGCTGCCGGACTACGACGAGGAGGCCGCCGAGGCCACCTGGCGGGTGGCGCTCGGCTTCCTCGACGAGGTGGGGTAGGGGGTGTCTTGTCGGGAGCCCGGCATGACCGGCAAGACACCCCCTCCGCGTCAGATCACCGGCTTGTCGGCGCGCTCGACGCGCTGGGTGCCGGAGCGGGTCAGATAGGACCGGGCCCAGGACGCCGTGGCGTGCGGGTCGGTCTTGTCGGAGACGGCGTAGTAGTCCATCTGGGCCCGCTCGGCGGTGACGTCGAGCACACCGTAGCCGTGTGCGTCCATGTCCAGCCACTTCACATGGCGGTTGGCGGCGCGGAGGGCGGCGGCTGCGGCCAGGGAGACGGTGTGCGCCGGTAGGTGGAGCAGATCGTCCAGGTTGTCCGAGGTCACCGAGGTGACCACGAACTCGGTCGCGGCCGATTCCGAGAGCGGGTAGGTCGCGGCCTTCACCGGCACGTCGTTGGCCCACGCCATATGGATGTCGCCGGTGAGGAAGACGGTGTTGCCGATGGCGTTCCCGGTGAGGTGGGCGAGGAGTTCGCGCCGGTCGTCGGTGTAGCCGTCCCACTGGTCGGTGTTGATCGCCAGGCCCTCCTTGGGCAGCCCGAGGAGTTCGGCCAGCGGGGCGAGCAGCTCGGCGGGGAGCGCACCGAAGGCGACCGGTGAGATCATCACCGAGTTGCCCACCAGCCGCCAGGTGGTGTCCGAGCCGGAGAGCCCGGACTTGAGCCAGTCGAGCTGGGCGCGCCCGGTGACCGTGCGCTCCGGGTCGTCCACCGCGCCGCTGCCCACGCTCGCCTGCTGGGAGCGGAACGAGCGCAGGTCGAGCAGGTGGAGGTCGGCGAGGGTGCCGTAGCGCAGCCGCCGGTAGGTGGTGCCCGCGGTGGAGGGGCGCACCGGCATCCACTCGAAGTACGCCTGTTTGGCGGCGGCCATCCGGGACGCCCAGGCGCCCTCGGTGCCGGGGGTGTGGTTCTCGGCCCCGCCCGACCAGGCGTCGTTGGCGAACTCGTGGTCGTCCCAGATGGCGATCATCGGCACCGCGGCGTGCAGCGCCTGGAGATCGGCGTCGGTCTTGTATCTGCCGTGCCGGGTGCGGTAATCGGCGAGGGTGATGATCTCGTGGGTGGGGGCGTGCTGCCGCAGGACGCTCTTCGTCTCGGGGTATTCGCCGCTCTGGTACTCGTAGATGTAGTCGCCCAGGTGCAGGACCGCGTCCAGGTCGGTGCGGGCGGCCAGATGGCGGTACGGGGAGAACCAGCCCGCCTCCCAGTTGGCGCAGGAGACCACGCCGAAGCGGATTCCGGCGGCCGTGGCGCCGGCCGCCGGTGCGGTGCGGGTGTGCCCCACGGGGGAGTAGGTGCCGCCGTCGGCGCGGAAGCGGTAGAAGTAGTCGGTGGCCGGGCGCAGTCCGCGCACATCGGCCTTGACGGTGTGGTCGGCCGAGGCGGTGGCCTTGGCGGTGCCGTGGGCGACGACCGTACGGAACTCCCGGTCCGTGGCGACCTCCCAGCCGGTCTCGACGGCCGGGCCGAGACCCGAACCTGGCACGGCGTCGGGGGTGGGGGTCACGCGCGTCCACAGCAGGACGCCGTCGGGCAGCGGATCGCCGGAGGCGACGCCGTGCGCGAAGGCGGGGCCGGTGTCGGCGTGGGCGGCCGACTGGGCGGCCAGGGGCAGCAGGGCGGCGGTGGCCGCTACGGCCGTGACGGCGCTGCGGCGGGATATGTGGTTTTTGGCGTCGGTCACGGCCGACGAGATTACTGGCAAGTAGGGCCGGAGGGCAGGGCTCCGGGGACAAGTTCGCCCAGGCGTCGCCGCCCGGTCACCGCCGGGCCGGCGGGCGTGCCCCCGGGGTGTTCCCGTGGGGGCGCGCCCGCGCGGACCGGGCGGTGGACCGGGCGGTGGACCGGACGGTGTGGACCCGGGCGGTGCGGGGCGGTTACTTCTTGAGGTTCTGCTGGACGAGCGGGGTGAACTGGTCCGGCGTCATCGGCGGGTTGCCGCCCGTCTCCAGCTTCTTGCCGTTGAGCTTGAAGGACGGGGTCCCGGTGACGCCCTTGGCCTGGTCGAAGGTCTTCGACATGGCCAGCGCCCACCGGTCGTAGGTGCCCTTCTTCACGGCCTTCTCGAAGGCCGCGTTGCCCTTCAGCTCCTTGACCTGCTGGGCGACGTCGAGCAGCTTCTGGTTGTCGGCGAACGCGTCGTCGGTCTCCTCGGGGTGGTTCTTCGGGGAGTACAGCGCCGTCTTGTAGTCCAGGAAGGCCTGCGGGCTGACGTTGAGCGCCGCGCCGAGCGCGCTCAGGGCGTTCTTCGAGCCGGCGCCGGGCATCTGCTTGTTGTCGTCGAGGAAGGTGCCCATCGTGAACTGCGCCTTGAAGGTGCCGTCCTTGATGTCCTTGAGCACGGTCGGCCCGGTGAACTTCTCGAACTGGGCGCAGACCGGGCAGCGCATGTCCTCGTAGACGTGCAGCGTGTTCTTTGACTTCTTGTCGCCGATGACGACCGTGGTGCCCTGGGGACCGCTGGTGTTGGCGGGCTTGGTCAGGGGCTTCTTCTCGGCCGCCGCCCGCCACTTCTGGTTGACGTCGTCGGTGTTCATGTTGGTGACGGCGTAGCCTATGCCGCCCGCTATCGCGAGGACCGCGAGGACCGCGCCGCCGACGAACAGCTGGCGGCGCACCCGGTCCTTCTTGGCCTGACGCTCGCGCTCGGCGCGCAGCCGCTCACGCGCGGCCTGCTTGTTCTGGTGGCTGTTGCGGTTGCTCATAAGTGATCGATCTCCGTCGTCCTACGTTGGTCGTGAGTGCGTACGTGGAAGGGAAACGCTGTGCTCAGGCGGCGCTTGAGCAGGGCGGTCCACGACGCACGACGGAGTGCACCAGAAGGGGGAGCGCGGGGGCCGGACGCGCCGGGCGCGTCGTATGCACGGCCGGGGCCTGCGGCCGCAGGGCCGCGGTGACCACCGCGACGGCCAGCAGCAGCGGCCGGAAGGCGAAACCGGTGAGGGACCACAGCAGCCGCCCGAAGGCGGCCTCACCGCGCCGCAGCCAGGCCGAGGCGGTCAGCCCGACGACCACATGGGCGGCGAGCAGCAGCCACGGGGTGGCGGAGCCGACGGTGGCGGACAGCGGCGTGCCGCCCCCCGGATGGGTGATCCCGGCCAGCGGAGTGCCCACGTCACCGCTGCCGCAGAGCAGGTCGACGCCCATGGAGCGCAGGGGCCCGGTCACCGGGCCGCCGGACTGCCCGTAACAGGCGTCCTGGCCGGTGGTGAAGATCGTGTCGGCGGCCAGCTCCAGCGGGACCAGCAGGGCGGCGATGCTCCAGAAGCCCCGCTCCCGGCCCGCGAGGGCGTAGGCGAGGGCGAAGACGGCCACCGAGAGCACCGCGACCGTGGACAGCGGCAGCGGGACGCGGGAGAGCAGTACGTGGGAGGCCGAGGACAGGGTGACGCACAGCGCTGTGAAGAGCGCCGCGCGCAGGGCCCTCAGCTGGGGCCCGGTGCCGCCGGTGCTGACGGCGCCGCCCATCCCGTCCATAACGTCGGATTGTGTCACGTTCGCCTGTAGGAGTGATATCAAGAGCGGCATCAGGGCGCGGGGTGCCCGTCCGGCGAGCACCCCGCCGCGTTGCTCAGAGGCCCGGGATGCGGCCGTTGCGGAAGAGGTCCACGAAGATCTGGTGGTCCGCGCGGGCTCGGGCGCCGTAGGTGTGGGCGAAGTCCACCAGCAGCTCCCCGAAGCCGTCCTCGTCGGCGGCGATCACCGCGTCGATGGCGCGCTCGGTGGAGAACGGCACCAGCGAGTGGCCGCTCTGGTCGTCGGCGGCGGCGTGCATGGTGGCCGTGGCCCGCCCGAGGTCCGCGACGACCGCGGCGATCTCGGCCGGGTCGTCGATGTCGCTCCAGTCCAGGTCGACCGCGTACGGCGAGATCTCGGCGACCAGCTGCCCGGCCCCGTCCAGCTCGGTCCAGCCCAGCCACGGGTCGGCGTGCGCCTGGAGCGCGCGCTGCGAGATCACCGTGCGGTGGCCCTCGTGGTGGAAGTAGGCGCGGACCTGCTCGTCGGTGATGTGCCGGGAGACCGCCGGGGTCTGCGCCTGCTTCATGTAGATCACCACATCGTTCTCCAGGGCGTCGCTGTTGCCCTCCAGGAGGATGTTGTACGAGGGGAGCCCGGCGCTGCCGATGCCGATGCCCCGGCGGCCCACGACGTCCTTGACGCGGTAGGAGTCCGGACGCGCGAGACTGGACTCGGGAAGCGTTTCCAGATAGCCGTCGAAGGCGGCCAGCACCTTGTAGCGGGTCGCGGCGTCCAGCTCGATGGAGCCGCCGCCCGCCGAGAAGCGGCGCTCGAAGTCGCGGATCTCGGTCATCGAGTCGAGCAGTCCGAAGCGGGTCAGCGAGCGGGCGACGCGCAGCGCGTCCAGCAGCGGGCCCTCCGCGGTCTCCAGCGTGAAGGGCGGCACCTCGTCGTTCTTGGCGCCGGTGGCCAGCGCGTGGACGCGCTCGCGGTAGGCGGCGGCGTAGACGCGCACCAGCTCGGTGATCTTCTCGTCGCTGAGCGCCTTGGTGTAGCCGATGAGCGCGATGGAGGCGGCGAAGCGCTTGAGGTCCCAGGTGAAGGGGCCGACGTACGCCTCGTCGAAGTCGTTCACGTTGAAGACCAGACGCCCGTTGGCGTCCATGTAGCTGCCGAAGTTCTCGGCGTGGAGGTCACCGTGAATCCACACCCGGCTGGTGCGGTCGTCCAGGTACGGCCCGCCGGCGCGCTCGCGCTCCACGTCGGAGTAGAAAAGGCAGGCCGTGCCACGGTAGAAGGCGAACGCCGAGGCGGCCATCTTCCGGAATTTCACCCGGAAGGCGGCCGGGTCGGCGGCGAGCAGCTCGCCGAAGGCGGTGTCGAAGACGGCGAGGATGTGCTCGCCGCGCTGTTCCGCCTGGGTCTGCTGGGTCGACATCGCGGAGCGCCTCCTGGGGCATGGGGATTACGGCGTGGTGACTCATACGACAGGGTGTCTTTCATCCCGTCCGACATACGTTCCGACGTACGTGACGGGCCGGACGATCCCTATGAGGATCAACGCCTGAGGCTACTCGCCCGTGCCCGTCCGCTGTCAGTCCGGAGGGGTAACCTTCGGTCCTGTCCCACCCAGCTGTCATCGACCGTTCGCCGGAGGTCTGCCACCGTGACCAAGCCGCCCTTCACGCACCTGCATGTCCACACCCAGTACTCGCTGCTGGACGGTGCGGCGCGGCTCAAGGACATGTTCAACGCCTGCAACGAGATGGGCATGACGCACATCGCCATGACCGACCATGGCAACCTGCACGGTGCGTATGACTTCTACCAGCAGGCGACGGGCGCCGGGGTCACCCCGATCATCGGCATCGAGGCGTATGTCGCGCCGGAGTCGCGGCGCTACAAGCGGCGTGTCCAGTGGGGCCAGCCGCACCAGAAGCGCGATGACGTCTCCGGTTCCGGCGGTTACACCCACAAGACCCTCTGGGCGACCAACAAGACCGGTCTGCACAACCTCTTCCGGCTCTCCTCCGATGCCTATATGGAGGGCTACTTCGTCAAGTGGCCCCGGATGGACAAGGAGACCATCGCCCAGTGGTCCGACGGGCTGGTCGCCTCCACCGGCTGCCCGTCCGGTGAGCTCCAGACCAAGCTGCGGCTCGGCCAGTTCGACGAGGCGGTGAAGGCCGCCTCCGAATA
>Ga0307508_10003949_pt1 | contig 14697 bp, 21 predicted proteins | sample 9_EM_MG_FD_203089 | JGI IMG/M metagenome (GOLD analysis project Ga0307508, IMG submission 203089) | Populus trichocarpa ectomycorrhiza microbial communities from riparian zone in the Pacific Northwest, United States - 9_EM | ecosystem: Host-associated > Plants > Roots > Unclassified | place... | reverse complement strand
AACCAATTGAACAACTTGGCCTGATTTGGATCAATAACGCTGAGTGGTCTAAAATTGGCTCATTGTGGTTCAGTTTGGATTTCCCCTGTTTTCACTGGGATTGAGGTTTGATCAGGAATCGGTGGAAAGGGGGATATATCCATGACAAGCGAGTTGTTTGTGGGCCATAGAGACTGTGCTCCCTCTGAACACCATCAAGGTTTTGCAGACGTTGCTGCTGAGTCCAGGCTTCAGCGAAGGTCAAGTGTATCCAGTCAGTATCATTAGCCTGCACACGCGATGTAAGTTTACATATTTTTCGAAGATAGTAGAATAGACATACAGCTACGCTATAGGCGTACGGAAAGGTTGTGGCCATGGCTTGAGTCACGGTGATAATCTGATTCCGCGTTGATCAACTTCGCACGCTTGTAAACAAAGTTCAACCACGTACAAGAGGTCCGCTACTCCTTACGACAATTACCATTTTTACACACAGATATAGATGTTGAAAATTGCTGGATGGATTATCTCTGACACTGCCGTGGATGCTTGGAGGATTGCGCACCCTGAGGTCAAACACCGACAGACAATGTGGGCAACTAGCTTCAAGGTTTTCGAGGTTCTTCAGCAACGTCATGTCAAGTTTCCGTTCAGAGAGGATAAGGTTGTAGAAGTTTGTTGGCCAAAGGTCGGGAATTTATCAATGATCGATTGTTTGTTTGTTGTTAATAATCTTTTCTAGATGACACCAGAGCATCCTGGCAAACCAGTGTGCATTCTTGTCCGCCAGGTGCAATTCAATATAAAGAATGAAACATGGGACACTTTTTCGTCTATTCCAGAGAAACCACACGATGGGATAGTAGACTGGTTGGAACGCGACGGGTTAAAACTCGGTGAATGGGTAACCATCCCTGAACCATTTGAAGAGGTTTGGCCTTTTAGGAGTCGACATCTGGGTAAACGTTGCCCACCCGACCCTGACGCTGATCAGCCCTGTCTCAGACTCTGGTAGAGAAGACTTGGTCAGTACGTTATCCATCTCTATCACACTTTTAGCTGATTTCCATGGCCGCTCCAAAAGATCTCATATTCATTAGGTTGTATTCCTGGTTCCATCTCTTAGGCAGTTCACCAACCCAGCATCTATCTAGTATATCATACCAACTTGATATATTTCTCTGTAATAAAAGAGAATGCAAGGGCCGCCATGTATATTGCTCGGCTGTCCTCTTTCAGTTTGGCCCTTATCAAATTCAGTTTGCTGTATGATGGTTAAAAAGGTGTAAATAAAGCGAGCTATGCAATATGCAATGAGGGGAAAACGCGTTGGCTATGTGAGGACCTCCAGGGACGTAGACAAGTTTTGATCATTCGAAATCAATGCTGCGACCAAGAATGACAAGAACATTCAGTGTTCCAATCTTGAAGCATCCATCAGCGGCGTGAAGGCACCGCTGTCGCGTAGACGACGAAGCGGACAGCAATACAACCCGACCAAAGAGGAGCTTCTGGAGGGGCGACGAATTTGAAAGGGCAGAGTGGGAGGCTGGTAAAGGTTCAGAACCTCATTGCCCGAAGCAAGTGGTGGTGGTGGTGGGTGCAGAAGGTCCTGTTTCTCCAAACAAGTGTAGGCGGTCGTGGTGCAAAGTGCAGAACCTCGTCATTGCTCGAAACGAGAAAGGTTTGGTAGTGGAGGGCGCCGAGCTTCTTCAACGTCCTCGTTGCTCGAAACGAGTGGGGTTGGTGGAGTTTACCAGATACGCCCAGGACTTCCTTGACGAGTCCTCATTACTCGAAACGAGTGAGGTGGTGGTGTGGTGGTGGAGGGTGCAGAAAACCCTTGTTGCTCGAAAATGAGCAGAGGTGGCGGTGGAACCGTTGCTCCAGACGAGCGAAGTCGTGGTGGTAGGCCCAGAACCTCCTCGTTGCTCAAAATGAATGAGGTGGTGGTGGTGTGGAGGGTGCCGAGCATTCCCGTTGCTTGAAACGAGTGAGGTGGTGGGCGAGCTTCCCCGTTGACCGAAACGAGTGGTGATGGTACTGGTAGACACATAACCTCCTCGTTGCTCGAAATCAGTGAGGCGTTGGCTGTGGTGTGGGCAAAACCCCCTTGTTACTCGAAGTGAGTGGTGGTGGTGGTGATGTGGAATCTCCTCGTTGCTGGAAGGAGTACAGGTGCCGGTGGACCGCGGTGGATGGTGCAGAACGTCCTCGTTGCAGGATGAGTGAGGCGGTGGTGGTGGATGCAGAACCTCGTAACCAGTTCCAACTTCCCAGGGTTATGTCTTCAATTGACGTCGGTCAAACAGGAGCTTCTGGCGGGGTGACAAATGTGGAAGGGGTACAATAGAAGGTTGGTACATGGAGGGCAAGCCCTCCACTCCGGGTCCAAGAAATGGCACAGGACGTGGGCAGGCTCCAAATCATGATGGGGAAGGGTCTTGGCTTCCTCACCATGCCTGCATTTTAATTGAAACAGATTATCTATAAGATTTACAATCTCAGACTTACAGTTTTCAGGAAATGGACGTGCCCCATCCTTATCTACCGGAGCGCCCACATTCCCAGCTAGAATCGACTTGAAGTGGTGTCGAAAGGCCACAACATATGGCTGCTCACGTTGGAAGGCCAGCTGCACTTCAATTAGTAAACAAAAATGCTATCTACAATAAACAAACGTACCATTGTGGAGAAATGGGTAGTGCACCCCTCTGCCGCGTCAACGAGACTGGACAAGAGGATCTTGTCGACGTTGTCGTACGATCTTCAACGTAGCATGTCCCTTCATGCCACGTTCCAAAATTATACGTGACATGACAGGGAAGTAAAGCCTCTCCGTCGCGCGATCCTCTTGTCTACATATCAGGGTATCTAATCCTGTTCCCAAAGACGACGCATGCGATCGTCGCGATCAATCTGAGTGGTTACAGCTTGAGATAGGGTGAATACCCATATCAAATTATCGAGAAAATAACGTACCCTCTGTGTAGCAAAAACTGTCCACGCGAGTTTCGCATACAGATGAATCTGGGGAAGGTCATTAACGCGGGTCTGACAAAAGTAGGTTCCGAGTCCACTCACATCGCTGATGATTTGTCCAACTTGGTCAAAATTTCGAGAATATTGATGACGTTCTGTGTAACGTCTGGATCATCAGGTGTGGCGATTTTGGGTACAACTTCTCCTTCAACAAAGTTTGTAAGGCAGGAGACATCAGCTCGACCGCCGGCCGTCCGTCATGAGGTGCAAGAATAAAAAATAGTTGCATTGCCTGGTGGGGTATGATCAGTTGGCGAAACAAGGGACAAGGTTTATCAACTGAAAGAAAATGGGTTATGAGTGAAATTTCGAGAGAATCCCTTTGTTCTCCAACTCAGGGATGGTACCTTGTACCTTCCCGCTTTCATGCTCCAAAACGAAGTTTTGAGGGGCTACTTTCAGTGTTTCAGTGGATATAAAGATCGCGCGAAGCGGATGGGTCAATATTTACCGAGATGTGCCAACCCTTCTACCCTTCTCCTCCCTCAGGCTGGAGAAAAGATTTCTCAAAAACAGCACAGTCGTTTTGGGCGTATTTTGAAGGCCTAATTAAGGTGTTTCAGTGGGTATAGATCGTACGAATAGGGCCACTGCATACCGAGAAAGTGTGGATCCCGTCTGCTTCCCCTTCTCCTCAACAGGTACACCCGGAGTTGCTCGGCAGCGGTTGCACCATTTTCCGTTGTCTACGGCACATTTCGAAGAGCTGATTTCAGCATTTCAGTGGATATAGAAAGTGAGTAGAACGGCTCGGTACCCACCGACCAGTCGCACTCTAGCACCTCGCGTGATAGCCACAGCATCGGGGGGAGAAGGAGAACAGGACTGGCACAAAGGGAAGGGAGGCGTGTTGCAGAGGAGGGCGAGTTGTAGAAGATGACAGTTAGTAGCGAGATTCCCACATCAACACACGGCGGGCAAGTGACTGTCCAATTGCGTGACCCTGCGTCATGTCCATTATGTAATACCTCTATTTATTTACGGGTCAACCCTCGACTCGGAAAAACGTAGAGATAGGTCGTTTGTGTACCTGACGGTGGACCCTCATCGGCCATTCGGAGTGTTAGATTCGGATGGTGCATCGGCGATTTCCCTACGACCACATGCACGAAGACGATCATATGGCACCTATGCGATCTCAACAATTGAGGAGGCCCCATTGGATGGGCACGGAGAACTTGAGGAAGAACAAGATGGTACCCTGGTCGAGAGGCGAATGTCCGAAAAACTCCTTGGGAGAGCCAGACCCGATGCCATACGAAGAAGATGAAGGTAAGTTTGTATACTGGTTCGCTTTACTATGTATTCATGTGCTAGGTGTTTCAACGACTTAGATCTTCGAGCCACCCCTCCAACACCGGACATGACCATCGACCACCCTCAGGCATTCCAGCATTGAGAATCAAGCTGGATTCAATCAACCAATTCCTTGCAGCCGGGAAGTTGAGAGTTCTCTGAAGAGGACTCTTCTCGCCGTTTTACGTATGTCCAATCTTGAACCACGAAACCTCCGTCATCGAGTGCAACACCAGTGAGCACAGAGCGACGCGAAACCTCCGTCCTGATTACAACCGTACTCTCAACGGCAAGTGTGTTTTATGTGGCGAAGCGAAGGGACCTCAGAGCTTGGAAGATCCGAAGGAAGAGCTAGTTTCCAAACTGGAATGGGTGTATGATCCTGCCCCTTACGTTTTTGGTAAGTTCGCACCACCTGGCTTTTCACGGCTTGTAATTTTAATATTTTCTTTGACAGGTTACTATTGCAAAGGGTCGAAGGTGACTCTATGTGCTCTCATTCGCCCAGTTTTGACAGGTCGGCGTCCAGTTGTCCATGATCTGGTCACCGTCGAGCTGTAATTAACCAAGGACCGCATTTCGAATGTGCGCCATTTGATTAACCTGGCTAGTCTCCTGGCGCCTCTCAAAAAGGCACGTTATTATTCTAATCACAGTATAAGTATATAAATACTAATCACCATTTCCCCTCCGTACAGATAAATCTTCGCATCCGTTGCCTTTCGATACGAGGAGGAGAGACCTCCTCTGCGTCCTTTGTCTTTCGACGCGAGAAGGGGGAGGTTGTAAATGAGGGCGAACGTTCGTTTTCGAACACGATTGAGTAAGCAGAGGGGTACAGGGAAATGGGTGTGCTTCACCAATTCCCCACACAGGTATGTTTTGTATGCGAAACCCTAACTTTACACACATATTAACTAACCTTTCACTCTTTACAGAGACATTGGGCAACAAACCGCGTCACGCCCATCGAAAACCCATTTCGAGGGTAACGAGGAGAAGTTTCTTCCCTGCCACGCACGCTCGCCTCTTCCTCGACTACCCCTTCCTCGGCATGCTGTGGAGGTGGAACTATGATGTGATACCTTTGTGTTCCCTCGTCGGCTGTGGGGGTTCTGTGCCGTCGAGTGGATAGACATCAAGATCGACGGAAGTTGGAGCTGATGTAACAGGTGTAGCATCATCGTCCGGTCCAGCTCTTTCGTGTGAGTAGTAAGCATTTAGTGTTTTCCCCTCGTCATAACGAGGGGTTTTCCACAAACCTTGACATGAATCCGTCCAGACAGAACCCTTTCTTGATTGAGATCTGTGATGGACGCTTCGGTAACCAACTCGGTAAGTAAGGCTTCTGTTTCCTTGATCGGTATGTGTACTATCAGTTCCAAAAGAATGCGTAGATGACCACCGCGAGTGACTGCCACGCTCTTGAGTAATCGTGAAGCGGAATTGGGGCGTGGGGGTGAATCTGCAACCGTAGGGTATTTCAGTGAGTACGTGCTCTGTTTCCGTGATCAATACTATGTGTACTAACCCTTCCAAAGGGACCGATTTCAACGCATGAATAACCGCCATGAACAACTGCCGCATTCGCAAGGCGGATGTGGGATGTTGGAGGTGTATCTGCAGAATGTGCATCGGTAAGTACATACTCTGTTCCCGCGATGGATATACACATTGACACTTTCAAGGGGGCCTATTTCAGTGCATGAATGACCACCATGGATGACCGTAGCATTTTCGAGTAGTCGCAAATTCTGGGGTTGTCTAGGGGCCAGGTTTGCAAAACAGTGGGTTGACCCTTGTTCTCTGTGATCGATGTACGTTCTAATACTTCCGGGCAGACCTTTTTCATCGCGTAAATAGCCGCCTTAAACGACACGGCCGTTCTCGAGTTATTGCAAGGTGGGTATGGAACTCGGAGGTAGATCTGCAAATGATTGCCTACCTTTATTATCTCTTGAGAGGTAAGAAGATTCCGACGTTTATATGTGAAAAATATTGAAGGATAATAACTCAATGATGCCTCGACTCAGCCCTTGACTTGGGAAGGAATAGATTTAGATGTAGAAAACACAATAAGAGATATACCGGAGTCAAGTGTGTGTTAGAAATTATTAGAAAGAAAGGGTGCCGAATTAACTTTGATAATTCCAGTTTGTGATTGAGATCTCACAGAGTTCACGGGTGAACTGATCACCAGGGGCTGACATGGCAAATGTCTGCTCAGCCATCCTAACCTCCACCCCATCCCCGTCATCCTGTAACCAGAATATGCGTACCATGTCACCCATGACCAGATATCCCCGGAGGCTTTCTTCTCGCTGAGGCAGGTTTGCTGCTTGTTCCATATAAGTTTCCATTTGTTCTTCTGCCTTTGCTTCAGTGTCATTGCTTCGCTTGACTTCCACGACGCAGACGATATGATGATCACGGTCTATTCCCGGCTGTGGCGTCACCTTGACAGTCACGAAGTCAGGGAATTTTTTGAAGTGTTCTACACCGGCTACCATATCTAGAGTTTAGAACTGTTGAAGGGAAGTGTTTGAGTCACTAACCGAGATCTCTCGACTCATGAAAAGCACCAGTAGAACCAATCGACACATTTGCTAGATCCTCAGCAACTTCTCTGTCGCTCATAGCTCTACGAAGTATAGCCTGAGGAATGAGCATATATCGCCGTCTAGATGGAAATATCAATGTGAGGAATGAGGATATTGGTCCGTAGAGCTGATTCTCATAATGGATATTGGACTCCAGGGTTCTCAAAAGGTGATAGATAACCCAATCGTCTATCTGGGCAATCAAGTTGTCCACGCTGGGGGGTTGTTCAGGCCGTAACCTAGGAGGCATCTGTGCAGGAGCGTCGAGAGTGGCCATAAGTGACTTTGTTTTGTGACTGCGATAATCTATGTCACGACCAAACGATTGCCACCCCAACTGGGCCCAACATAGCAACCACAATTCCTCCCAGTACGTCGACATTCTTCCACGTATCTGATAGCCCTAACAACCACAGATCAACATCCATGTCTGCCATTTTCCACAACCCACCTGCACGCCACTATCGTCTGGGAGGTCTTCGTATAAATAACGACACTGCCATCCAGTGGGCGTCACGTTTGAAGGGCAGAGAACTACATCCAGTGATAAACCGTCCTACTGTCAGGAAGGCCATATTCGACAAAGTAATAGCCTCTCGTGTAATCTTCAGACAAGTTGGAGAGGTCGCCGGTGTTCACTGGATGCTTGTCACCCAAAGCACACCATTCAACGGGTATAAGGACATGGATGCATCTGAGATTCCGCAGTTCGAGGCGGGTGAGAAGGAAGCAATTGCACGAAAGTTGCTTGAAGAGGCGGGTACGTCGAGTCATTATGAGTAATTGTTCAACTCAATGATTAGACATATTAGGCATCCAGGAATATGAATTTGCAACTGTCCTTGACTAAGATGTGTAATGGTCCTACAACACCCATTCCAGTTTACCTGATTCAATTCATGTTATATTACTACCAGTTCATTTACCCAACGCGAACCACAGGTATCAATCTAGCACCAATACATCAACGTCTTTACCCGCTATCTGTCTTTTCCATGGGCAGGAGGAATCCATCTTTGAGAATCCATCTCGCGGCTAGTTGCCCAAGAGTACAGGGTTGTTAACAATTCTCGCAGTTCCTTATTTCGGCTCGACAGCTCTGAAGCATTGAACCACACCGACTGCCATGAAGGCAACTGCTCCCACATATCCCGACCACGACTCGACTCGAGTCTAGCGACCAACGAGAACGGCGAGGATAATTAAGCATGGCGTATGATAAGTTCCCCACAGCATGGCTCGTCGCGTCTTCATCAATCTAGGAATTGGGTCATGAACAGGGTTAGGATATGGTTAGCGTCGGTGTCGAAGATTGGGACCTTGTCCCTACTTATACTTTCGCTGTTGCTCACGGCGACTTGTCTCATGATCGCGTTCCTTGTCCCTCTGGGACCTGTTCATGTCAATCCGTTATTAGCGAGCCTTTCGTGCACTGAAAAGTCGTGGTCAATATACCCAGATGACTATTACCCAAGTGGAGGTTACGTAGAGTTCCAAATGGAAAGGTGTATTTTTGATGACCTTTTTTTTTTTCAATTTGTACGCAGATGCCAACTTGTATCATCTTAGGTTCGATATTGGCTGTTCAGACCGAAAATGTGAGCGTATATTTTGTTATCCCTATGCATCATTTATCACTAGGTCGTCCTAATACATGTGCTTTCTATTCCTGCAATTATAGGGAAAGATGTCACTCCAGCGCTTGCAGACATTGGTTATTGCGCGTTGGTTTATGGTTGCGTGATGCCACCTGCATTATGCTTCCTCCCTCCATACTTATGTCGCACGGATATGGCCACATCTATATTTGGATGACAATGGACCTTGAAGAGCAGAGATGATGGAATAACTGGAGGACTGACAGGAACAGATTCGAAGGACATGAAGATGATGGCGAAAGAGCCTAAGTGAAGTACCAACGTATGTAGTAGTATCTCATTCATTTTTCTGCAATTCAAATTGATGACTTTCATCATTCAAGACGAACATACCTCACAATTTCGCTTTCCCCTCGTCCCACTGCTGATGTCGATTTTGAAGCTGCAAAACACAGTGGCAGATTACAGCACTCTGGGCGAGAAGGATCTGAAGGACCTGGGGTTACTGGCACTCATTCTTTTTGTGAGTCGCATTTCTACTTATCAGTTTGACTCACCCATTAATCGTTGCATCCCAGCCCAGGTACGTAGCTTCCATCGGTGTCACCACAATGCCCCCACCGCCCATTTTGGCCCTTGAATAATCCCTAGAAGCTCTCATGTCGGCGCCCTCGAAACATGGTGTTTAAACTGTCCCCTTCAACAACAGTGAGTTGTTTCCAGTCTCGAACGGCGCTTTTTTGAAAATGAGATGTTCGTAGATAATTGTAGAAGTGCACGCTGCCGTCTTTCCCATCTAAGCGCTGTTTTACAACGTTTAGAAGGTCTCTCTTGCTGTGTAACGCCGGTGGCCACAGATGCAGGTTTTCAGGGAGACTAGAAAGGATTAGATAGTTCAATTTGCATCCCTAGAGGTGCGTAGTATATATTCATTCCTTTCTTTTTCTTAATTTTTGACGTTTTAGCACGTTTCGGCGCTTCAGGGCCCGAACAACCGAACATTTCATCCCAACACCCCAGCATATCGTCCACACCTCAGCAACGTGCCATTTCCCCGCGTTTTTGGACCTTCAGGCACCTAGACAAACCAATCGTTCCTCCCAACATATCGGCCACGCCTTGACAACGCGTCGTTTTGTTGCGTTTTCGGACTATCAGGCCCCCAGATGACCCAGCCATCCCTCCTAACACCCCGCCACATCGTCCACACCTCAACACCCCGCCATTTCGAGCCCCCAGGCGAGTCAAGATGTCCCAACACCACCACATCATCCACAAATCAGCATTGAAGCGCGTTTTCGGGGCTTAAGGCCCCCAGACGACTCAGCAAACCCTCACGACGTGTTGCAACACCACCATATTTGTCTGCACATCGAAACCGCGATGTTTTCGGCATATCAGGCCCAGATGGATGACCCAGCAATCTGTTTCAACACCCTACTACCCAGGCCAGACATCGAAAACGCATCATTTTTGCGCGCGCTTTCGGGAACGTTAGACTTGCGTTAGACCCAGGACCGTGCCTGAAAGGGCACTGATCTTTCATTGACACAACGAGGAAGGATAATCCATCCTTGTCGTGTTGTTCTCTACTATTAGTCACTTATTTTTGATGCCCTCGCATCGAAATCTGTACTATTGTGTAATCCATAGACAATATATTAAATATCATATTTAAAATGAACGGAAAATATCAAATGTTTAGCTGGCTGACCGGCTACCAGCGTAATCGGTTACCCGATGTTTAAACATTCCTACAATGAACGGGATGCTGTCTATGACATATGGGCGTAGGCGTTCGGCCAGTTCCTATTACACATTTTGAATGAAAATTCTTGCTCTGCAAATTATCTGGAAGTTATCTGTACCTTGTAACGTACGATCTCGCCTTCGGTATCATATTCAAAGTGCCCATATCGCTCGAAGTGACCTTCGACATGCTTCCTGAATTTCTGAGCAAAGGTCTCGTGGTCAAAGAGATGGTGAACACAAAGGCCAGAGTGAGAGGCTTTTCTGGAGTAAGCCGGACCAATTCCTTTCTTAGTAGTTCTGATGCTGTCGAAAGTGTTACAAGCTGTCTTATGAAGTTATGGGGTTCTGCTTACCTTGAACCACCAAGCTCAATCTCTTTCAATCCGTCGACAATTTGGTGGAAATCAAAGATGAGTTGAGCGCGATCTGAAACGGAGAGGCCATTGCAGTTCAATCCTGTGACACTGCTTTGAAAAAAGATGTCAAGGTAGTGAATAGGAAACAATGACCTTGCTCTTGAAGGGCGTCTACCTCCTTGAAGAATGAAGGCAGGTGAATGACGACGCCGTTTCCGATCAGGCCCGTACAAGCAGGATTGATGATCGGACCTGCAAATACGATCCATTGGATGACATGGTTATGGGTTTTAAACTATGCGCTCACTGCTCGGAATAAGATAAAAAGCAAAAGTCTTCTTTGTGCCGTTGACATTCACAACAATCGTATGTCCTGCGTTGTTGCCTCCAGCACAAGCACATAGATTGACGTTCGCCGCTAAGATGTCAACAAGCTTTCCGCATCGCAAACAGAGAACAAGGGAAACAAGCAAGAACCTACCCTGTTGTGGGTGTTGGTGCCATACCTCCTTCAAACCGCATCCAAGAGAGCGAAATTCTGGTGTTTCTTTCAATATAGGAACATGTACTAGACCTATAAAAGATGCATTGTGAGCCGAGAATAAAGGAAATAAGAAAGAACTTACCCTATTGTGGTGTTTGTGCCAAACCTCCTTCAAACCGCGCAACGCCAGAAAGGGAAATTTCGGTACTGCTTTCAATACAGGAACACTGGCATGTACTAGACTCATGGAAGATGTATTGTGAGCCAAGGATCCCATGCTGAGGCCTCTGGAGCGACAGTTGAAGCATTGCCACTTCGAGGTCATAGTCTATTAATATCTTCGAGTTGAGGGTACTTATTATATATATGCGACACAGTAGATGGTTAGTGCCTATCTGTTAGTTATGTGTAGCCTTGTCTGCCAGTGGGATATAAACTCATTCAATATTGCACCCATGGGCTCGAAATATAAAAATTTGGCATAGTTTGAAGCTTTGAAGGCCAGAGGGGAATGGGCGCAAATTTGCCCAAATTCACATCAAAATTTTAACCACCTTGGGAACCCTGCAAATTTGCAGGGCTAATTAGCAGCTGCGAATTTCGACGGCCTAATCCACGCAACACTAGGGAAACAAGCAGGAACATACCAGCACAGAAGGCGTGACGCGTCAGTTACCTGGGTCGTTGGCCATGATCTCAACGCAATCGTTTTGCCAGACGCTGACACAGGTTGATGCGACCATAGGAGGTGCCGGTACGATGTCCAAAGACTCTGCCTGCATTGTGTTGGCCTTCTTTGAACAGGACTTGGCCATGGGAGCAGACGGACAAGAGTAAGAGGACCGAGATGGTGGTGGGAAACATGAAAAATGACAAAGTTATTTTTATTACATCAAACAAACCTTTTTAACACTCCGAACAGCTGACGAGGGTCCGCTGTCAGGTACACAAACGACCTATCTCTACGTTTGTCTGAGTTGAGGGTCAACCCAGAAAGGAATAGAGGTAGGGCTACTCCCGAGGAAGCCATGCTCTTCGCACGCAGCGAGCCCCTCAATCTCTTGAATCGAGAGTCCAACTTGGACGAAGAACCGTTGTTGTTTATCTAAGTCAGTGGTAAAGAGTCAAGGTCGTTCGAAGTCGACACAAGTTTAAGCTGGGAACTTTGTTCAGCCCACCAAACCTCTTGAGGACATCCTCCGGATCCGATTCGTCTCCAGGTGTAACAGAACTTGAGAACTCATGCCACATGAATTGTTGTTTCTTCGGGTCCGTGAACACGCCAAAGACTTTATCGGGCTCATCCCATAAGTGAAAGCTCGATCCGACGGAGTCAAGTGACGACTGTGCAGACAAGCCTAGGCCAGGGAAGGCGCAGAGATTGAATGGTGAGGAGGGCTGGTTTTGCCTTGAAACCCTTTTGCCGAACGCGGGTGACGCGGGCGAGCGTTGGACAATCTGGGTAGGCATCGCGGCTCGTGGAGTGGGTTGAACAGGTGCAGGTTGTGAAGGACCTTCATGTTTGCCAACGATTGCTCGAGGGTGCCCAAGGAGTTTGGTGGTGACTGACCCTTTGTGGGACTCGCATTGTATGCTAGTGGTGATTGGGCTCTTGTCCCTGGTTCTTGTTCTGGGGGAGGTGATCGCAGTGCACGAGGGCCACCAGGTCTGGCATGTATCCCAAAGGTACCATGATAATATATTTCTCCATCGCTTGTCAGACTCGGGGTTCTTACATGGGATGGTCTGCGACCATGGCCATTAAGAGAAGCATTGGGGGTCCAAATGACATTGGAAGGTGTCCCAGGTCGTGAATTGGAGCGACTTGAGATCGTCATCGACTGATAGGAGGAACCAGATAGCGGAGAAGTAGGCCGTCGTCGGAAAGGGCCCAAAGAACTGTCAAGGTTGGAGGCACCATCATCGACCTGAGTTGTTGGTGTTGGCGTGTACTGCCCATTTGTACTTCTCTGCAGGAAAAGTGGCGCGGCTGCCATGGATTTAGTCACAGAATCACGTCTGACTTTTCCCGTGTTGTTTGTTACTGCATTCAGAGGTACAATTGACTCCATCACCGAGGGTGATTGCGCGCGAGGAGTGGTAAAGTGTGATCATTGCTCTTGCAGGTCGACATCACGGTGTTGCTGGATTTTTCAGATTGCTCCGGGCATACCCGTGGAAGGCCCCATATGAGGTCCAGGCGGAGGAGGTTGGTGTTGGGCTTGCGCATATATAGCATATTCCATGTAGGGAACTTGATAGTCCTAAGATAAGAAGACTATTCAGACACCTGAAGGAAGTAAACAACAATACACTTACATAGTAAGTAGACCAAGCCAATGGCATTTAGGTTTGAAGATGGGACTGCATTTGCGGAGTCAGCATGGTCGAAGGTTGGCCATTATGCGGATTATGCAGATGGCCGGTCGCATGTAGGGAAGCGAATGAGCGCCTGGTTGGGAAGGTGGCGGATGTGAGGACGGTGATGTGTCCGTTGTGCGGGAAAACTCGGGTGGGTGGATAGGACGTGGTATCTGCCGCGGAAGTCGTGGAGGGGACTTGGAAAAGACTTTTAATGTCAAATTTCTTGACGGATGGGGCATCTGACGCAGCAGGTGTCGTCGAACTTGTTGAATTTGGGGTTGTCGTTGATGTCTGTGCAGAACCGGACGGAGAAGTGGACATGTAGGTACCACTAATGACCTGGACAATATTGATGACTTGCCGTTCTGCTGATGACGACGTCGGAGCCGTGGCAGGAAGACTTCTGAACAAAACAACAGGTTTGGAAGGTTTTGCAACGGGGGGAGCCAATGGTGATGCTGAAGTTGAGCCCTCAAGCCAGCTCGCTCGGCTTTCAGGTGTTGTTCCTGCTTCTTCAAGTCCGTTGATGCCAATGCCCCCTCCTTGACGAACTATCAACCTGTCTTCAACCATCCGGGATGCAGGAACGGCCATACGCGGGCTTTGAATACGCGTCGTTCAACGATTGTGTGACTTATCTTTGGGTGGGGTAAGGGTACTGCACTGCTGTAAGTTGTTGAAGTAAAGTCGATCGCGACGGTACAGACGTGGGTAGAGGAATATCCGCCGCCGCCTCCAAGTCAGAAGTGAGACTCAGGAGACCGAATCGTTGGAACTACTAAAGGTACACGAACTGGACCCACGTCAAACTCTGGAATTCCGAGGGACGATAGCTTTGCTTATTGACAGCCTCCCTGTATAAGTATAAGAATCAAGAAAATAAAAAATAAGTAGAAAACGTACCGAACTCTGTTCGCCCACAAGCAGACTCTCCGCGGCCAAACGTTTGACTCCATCCTCTTCAAGTTCCCTGACTCAACGACGAATACCATAAAGTCCATCATAAACATCCGATGCAGTTGCAAGGGGGCACCGGCCCGGGAATCCCGTACCGGGGGTCGGTTAGTTAGTCCAAAAATATCCCTTGAAAAAAATATTTAGACCCCTCGACAACTTGGTCTCGAAATGATATTTTAAGGCTTACTGGAGCATAAAAGTATCTCATAGCCTTATACTCACTCAAAAAATGGGTAGGTACATGCCCAGACCCACTGAAAATTGAT
>Ga0307508_10003948_pt1 | contig 14697 bp, 15 predicted proteins | sample 9_EM_MG_FD_203089 | JGI IMG/M metagenome (GOLD analysis project Ga0307508, IMG submission 203089) | Populus trichocarpa ectomycorrhiza microbial communities from riparian zone in the Pacific Northwest, United States - 9_EM | ecosystem: Host-associated > Plants > Roots > Unclassified | place... | reverse complement strand
CCGGAGACCCCCGGCTCCATCCACGAGGGCGGTGAGCTGGGCTATTCCCTGGCGCACGCGTACGGCGCGGCGCTCGACAACCCCGGTCTGCTGGCCGTCTGCGTCATCGGCGACGGGGAGGCCGAGACCGGACCGCTGGCCGCCTCCTGGCACGCCAACAAGTTCCTCGACCCGGTCCACGACGGTGCCGTGCTGCCGATCCTCCACCTCAACGGCTACAAGATCGCCAACCCGACGGTGCTCGCCCGGCTCCCCGGCCCCGAGCTGGACGAGCTGCTCCGCGGATACGGCCATGAGCCGATCCACGTCGCCGCCCGCCCCGGGGACGACCCGCTCCGGACCCACCGGGAGCTGGCCCGGGCCATGGACCGGGCGCTCGACCGGATCGAGCTGCTCCAGCGCACCGCCCGCGAGGAGGACGCCGTCGAACGCCCGCGCTGGCCGGTGATCGTGCTCCGTACGCCCAAGGGCTGGACCGGACCGGCCGAGGTCGACGGCGTGCCCGTCGAGGACACCTGGCGCGCCCACCAGGTGCCGCTGCCGGGCGTCCGGGAGAACCCGGAGCATCTGCGGCAGCTGGAGCGGTGGCTGCGCTCGTACCGCCCCGAGGAGCTGTTCGACGAGCGGGGGCGCCCGCGCCCGCACGTCCTCGCGTGCGTGCCCGCGGGCGACCGGCGGCTCGGCGCCAATCCGCACGCCAACGGCGGACTGCTGCTGCGCGATCTGCCCGTGCCCGACCTGGCGCGGTACGCCGTGCCCGTCGACAAGCCCGGCGCCACCCTGCACGAGCCGACCCGGGTCCTCGGCGGGCTGCTGGAGCAGATCATGGAGGACACCGCCGACCGCCGCGACTTCCGTCTCGTCGGCCCCGACGAGACCTCCTCCAACCGGCTCGACGCCGTCTACCGGGCCACCGGCAAGACGTGGCAGGAGGACATCCTCGTCACCGACGAGCATCTGAACCGGCACGGCCGGGTCATGGAGGTCCTCTCCGAACACCTCTGCCAGGGGTGGCTGGAGGGCTATCTGCTCACCGGCCGGCACGGCCTGTTCTCCTGCTACGAGGCGTTCGTGCACATCGTCGACTCCATGGTCAACCAGCACATCAAGTGGCTGAAGGTGTCCCGCGACCTGCCCTGGCGGCGCCCCATCGCCTCCCTGAACTACCTGCTGACCTCCCATGTGTGGCGGCAGGACCACAACGGCTTCTCGCACCAGGACCCCGGCTTCGTCGACCATGTGCTCAACAAGAGCCCCCAGGCCGTACGGGTGTATCTGCCGCCGGACGCCAACACCCTGCTGTGCGTGGCCGACCACGTCCTGCGCAGCCGCGACTACGTCAACGTCGTCGTCGCGGGCAAACAGCCCTGCTTCGACTGGCTCGACCTCGACCAGGCCCGGGTCCACTGCGCCCGCGGCGCCGGAAGCTGGGACTGGGCGGGTACGGAGACCGGCGCGGGCGAGCCCGATGTGGTGCTGGCCGCCGCGGGCGACGTGCCCACGCAGGAGATGCTGGCGGCCGCCGGAATCCTCCGCCGCCATCTGCCCGATGTGGCCGTGCGCGTGGTCAACGTCGTCGACATGACCCGGCTGCTGCCGAGGGACGCCCATCCGCACGGGATGCCGGACGCCGAGTTCGACGCCCTGTTCACCCGCGACCGGCCGGTCGTCTTCGCCTACCACGGCTATCCGTGGCTGGTGCACCGGCTGGCCTACCGGCGCGCCGTCCACCCGCATCTGCATGTGCGCGGCTACCGGGAGGCGGGCAGCACCACCACACCGTTCGACATGGTGGTCCGCAACGACCTGGACCGCTACCGCCTGGTCATGGACGTCATCGACCGCACCCCGGGGCTCGCGGTGCGCGCCGTGTCCGTACGGCAGCGGATGCAGGACGCCCGCGCCCGCCACCGCCGGTGGATTCGCGACCACGGCACCGACATGCCCGAGGTCGCGGAGTGGTCCTGGACCGGTTAGGGCCTGTCGTGTGGATCAGGGCCGGGCTCTGATCCGAACGACAGACCCTAGCCGTCAGTCCGCCACGTCACCGCTCCGGGACGTCCGGCGGGGAGCCCGCCAGGAGTCCGCCGGGAAGAAGCCGTCGAGGAAGGCGTTGCGGAACTTTCCCGCGGGATCGTGGTCGGCCAGCAGCCGCCCGAAGTCGGCGGCCCGCTCGTACGAGGCGACGATCCGCCCGGGAGCCGCCGCCATGAGCTTGCCCCAGTGCGGCCGCGCACCCAGCGGCAGCAGCTCCTCCTCCATCGCGGCCACCACCTCGATGACCGCGTCGTGGTCCGGCACCCAGGTGAAGTGCACGGCCACACAGTCCCGGCCGTACGCGGGGCTCAGCCACAGCTCGTCCGCCGCGACGGTACGGACCTCGGAGACCTGGACGACGGGCGCGATCCGGTCCCCCAGGCCGCGCAGCGCCGCGAACGCCTCGGCGGCCGCGGCCCGCGGCAGGATCAGCTCCGACTGCAGCTCGTCGCCGTTGCTGGGGGTGAAGTCCGGCCGGAAGTGGGGCAGCCGCTCATGCCACGGCCCGGGCGAGCCCAGCTGCTCGGTGCAGTGCAGCGGTGGCATCGCGGGCACCGGGTGATGGTGGCGGTCGGCCGGGTGGGCGCCCAGCCACGGCTGGCCCGGCTCCGGCGGGCCCGGCAGGTCCGTACGGCACTTCAGCCACACCACGCCCTCGTCCGCGCGCCAGTCGGTGAACACGCTGACGCTGTACGCGGCGGCGAAGATCTCGTCGAAGCTGTCGCCCAGCCGGTCCAGCGGCAGCCCGGTCCACACCCACTGCGCCACCTCGTACGCGGGCTCGATGTCCAGCGTCATCGAGGTGACGACGCCCAGCCCGCCGAGCCCGACCACCGCCCCGGACAGCCGGTCGGTCCCGGTGTCCCGGCGCAGCTCGGTCACATCGCCCTCCGGGCCCACGATCTCCAGTCCCGCCACCGACGCGGCCAGACAGCGCTGCACATTGCCCGAGCCATGGGTGGCGGTGGCGCAGGCGCCCGCGACCGTGATGTGCGGCAGCGAGGCGAGGTTCGCCAGGGCGTAGCCCGCCACGTGCAGTTCCTCGGCCACCTGGGCGTAGCGCAGGCCCGCGGCGATGGTGGCCGTCGCGCCGCCGGGGTCGATCTCGACCCGGTGCGGCATCCGTTCCAGGGACACCAGATCGCCGTCGGTGTCGGCGATGCGGTTGAAGGAGTGGCCGGTGCCCAGCACCCGGACCCGGTCGGCGGAGCCGACGATCCGCCGCAGGTCGCCGAGCGAGGCCGGGTGGTGTACCCGGGCCGCGCCGAAGGTGATGTTCCGTGCCCAGTTGGTGGTGGCTCCGGTGGTCAGCATCCGTGCTCCTGCTTCGCTGGGGGCTGGGCCCGCTCCGGGCCTGAGGGGACGTGGCAAGGACCTTGGTACAGGCCCGGCCCCTGATCCGTACAGACCGCCGTGCCACGGCCCGATGTGACCCGGATGGAGCAGCAGGACGGGCCACCGGACCGGGGCCGCGCACACGATGGTGCGGAACGCGATCGGTACCGCCGCTCGCGCACCGCTGGAGAGGGGCGGCCATGGCGGACGAGAAGAACACCGGAACCCGTGGCGGCATGCTCGGCGAACTCTGCGCCGAGTTCGCCGGAACCATGATCCTGATCCTCTTCGGCTGCGGTGTGGTGGCCCAGGTGGTGGCGGGCGGCGCGCTCACCAAGCCGGTCGGCGCGCTCGGCGACCACGACTCCATCGCCTGGGGGTGGGGGCTCGGCGTCACCCTCGGCGTGTACGTGGCGGCGCGGCTCAGCGGTGCGCACATCAACCCGGCGGTCACCCTCTCCCTGGCGGCCTTCAAGGGCTTCCCCTGGCGCAAGGTGCTGCCGTACATGGGGGCCCAGACCCTCGGCGCGTTCGTCGCGGCCCTCCTGGTGCGCTGGAACTACACCGAGGTGCTCGGCCACGCCGACCCCGGGCACACTTTCAAGACCCAGTTCGTCTTCTCCACCCTCCCCGGCAACGGGGTGCTGCCGGTCAGCGAGTGGGGCGCGCTGCGCGACCAGATCATCGGCACCGCGATCCTGGTACTGCTGATCTTCGCCCTCACCGACCTCCTCAACGATCCGCCCAAGGCCAACCTGGCGCCGCTCATCATCGGCCTGGTCGTGGTCGCGATCGGTATGGCGTGGGGCGCCGACGCGGGCTACGCCATCAACCCGGCCCGTGACTTCGGCCCCCGGCTCGCCAGCTTCCTCACCGGCTACCACACCGCCTGGCGGGACCAGTACGGGAATTTCTACTTCTGGGTGCCCATCGTCGGCCCGCTGATCGGCGGCCTCGTCGGCGCCGCCCTCTACAAGGTCCTGGTCAGCCGCTTCCTCCCGAAGGCCGGACCGCAGGAAGTGGGACGCGTTCCGGCCCCCGAGGGTCCCGAGAGCTGAAGGAGGCGGCATGCCGGACTTCATCGGTGCCGTGGACCAGGGGACCACCAGCACCCGCTTCATGATCTTCGACCACGACGGTGGCGAGGTGGCGAGATACCAGCTCGAACACCATCAGCTCCTGCCCCGTGCGGGCTGGGTCGAGCACGACCCGGTGGAGATCTGGGAGCGCACCAACTCCGTCATGCAGAACGCCCTGCGCGCCGGCGGGCTGTCCCCCTCCGACCTGGCCGCGATCGGCATCACCAACCAGCGCGAGACCACCGTCATCTGGGACCCGCGCGACGGCAGGCCGTACTACAACGCCATCGTGTGGCAGGACACCCGCACCGACACCATCGCCTCCGCCCTCGAACGCGAGGGCCACGGCGAGACCATCCGCCGCAAGGCGGGGCTGCCGCCCGCCACCTACTTCTCCGGCGGCAAGATCAAGTGGATTCTGGAGAACGTGGACGGGGTCCGGGAGGCCGCGGAGGCGGGCCACGCCCTCTTCGGGAACACCGATGCCTGGGTGCTGTGGAACCTCACCGGCGGGCCCTCCGGCGGCATCCACGCCACCGATGTCACCAACGCCAGCCGCACCATGCTGATGAATCTGGAGACCCTCGACTGGGACGACGAACTCCTCGCCCTCTTCGGCATCCCGCGCGCCATCCTCCCCGTCATCAACCCCTCCTCCCACCCCGAGGCGTACGGCCAGGCCCGCACCTCCCGCCCGCTGCGCACCGCCACCCCGATCACCGGTGTCCTCGGCGACCAGCAGGCGGCCACCGTCGGACAGGTGTGCTTCGCCCCCGGCGAGGCCAAGAACACCTACGGCACCGGAAACTTCCTGGTCCTGAACACCGGCTCCGAGCTGGTCCGCTCCACCAGCGGGCTGCTCACCACCGTGGCGTACCAGTTCGGCGACAGCCCCGTCGTCTACGCCCTGGAGGGCTCCATGGCCGTCACCGGCTCGGCCGTCCAGTGGCTGCGGGACCAGATGAAGGTCATCGACGACGCCGCGGGCAGCGAACGGCTCGCTCGCACCGTCGAGGACAACGGCGGGGTCTACTTCGTCCCCGCCTTCTCCGGCCTCTTCGCCCCGTACTGGCGCTCCGACGCCCGCGGCGCCATCGTCGGCCTCACCCGCTACAACACCAACGGCCATCTGGCACGCGCCACCCTGGAAGCCATCTGCTACCAGAGCCGGGACGTCGTGGAGGCCATGGAACGCGACGCCGGTATCCACCTCGACGTCCTCCGCGTGGACGGCGGTGTCACCGACAACGAGCTGTGCATGCAGATCCAGGCCGACATCCTCGGCGTCCCGGTCAGCCGCCCCGTCATCGCCGAGACCACCGCCCTGGGCGCCGCCTACGCCGCGGGCCTGGCCACCGGCTTCTGGCGGGACACCGACGAGCTGCGCTCGCACTGGAGCGAATCCCGGCGCTGGGAGCCCCAGTGGAACGAGGAGCGGCGCGCGGAGGGCTACGCGGGCTGGAAGAAGGCGGTCGAGCGCACCCTGAACTGGGTCCCGGTGGACTGACCCGGTGGGCTGCTCCCTTCCCGAAGCTCCCTGGTGGCCGAATGGGCTAAATGCACCATACTTGGAGAATGAGCCCATATGGGTTATCTCGCTTCGGCGGCGTGAGGAGGAGGGATCATGAAGAACGGCCAGGTGGCACTGGCGTTCACCGGCGGCTACCTCTTCGGGCGTGGCCACAGGGTGGGCCTGGCGCTCACCCTCGCCGGGATGGCGGCGGGCCGGCGCCTCGCGTCCGGACACCTTCCGGGCGGCGTTCAGGATCTGGCGTCCTCCGAAATCGGGCGGCTGCGCGGCCAGCTGGTGTCGGCGGGCCGGTCGGCGGCGCTGTCGGCGGCCAGTCACCGCATGGACGCGCTGAGCGACCGGCTGGAGGAGCGTGCCTCGTCGCTGCGCCCGAACGGCCATGGCCCGGACGGGCACAAGGCGGACGGGCACAAGGCGGACGACGAGGAGCACGAGCGGCGCGGCGGCGGGCGGTCCCGCGGCGAGTCGTCCCGCGGCGAGTCGTCCCGCGGCGATTCGTCACGTGGCGGTGCGTCGCGCGGTGAGTCGTCGCGAGGTGAGTCGTCGCGCGGGGGCGACCGTACGGACCGGCCCCGGAAGCGGCCCGCGTCCGAGGGCCGCGGCGGCGGCGAAGCCAGAAGGAGTGGGGACGACAAGGGCGGCAAGGGTGATCGGTGATGGCAGAGGGAGCGGACCAGCAGCGCACGGGCGTCCTCGGCACGCTCGTCAAGGAACTGCCCACCGAGCGGCTGATGCAGGAAGCACAGAACCTGGTCACCGCACTCGGTGAGAAGGCTCTGACCTCGGTGAGCCACCTCGGCGACGGCGGCGGCTCCGGGCTCGACATCCCGGTGAAGCCGCTGCTCAAGGCAGGACTGCACCAGGTCAAGGAGCAGACCGTGGACAAGGCCAAGGAAGCCATCCCGGGCCTCGGTGGCGGCGACGGCGGCGGGGGTGGCGACAAGGACAAGAAGCTCAAGGTCACCAACATCGTCGAGCAGATCGACATCGGCGCCCCGATCGATCTCACCTACGACCTGTGGACCCAGTTCGAGGACTTCCCCAGCTTCATGAAGAAGGTGGAAGACGTCCAGCAGGAGTCCGACACCGAGATGGAGTGGAAGGCCCAGGTCTTCTGGTCGCACCGCAAGTGGCGCGCCGAGATCGTCGAGCAGGTGCCCGAGAAGCGGATCATCTGGACGTCACGCGCCGAGAAGGGCCATGTCAACGGCGCGGTCACCTTCCACGAGCTGGCCCCGGAGCTGACCCGCGTCCTCGTCGTCCTCCAGTACTACCCCCAGGGGTTCTTCGAGTGCACCGGAAACCTGTGGCGCGCCCAAGGCCGCCGGGTCCGCCTGGAGCTGAAGCACTTCCGCCGCCACGCGATGGCCGAGGTACTGCTGCACCCCGATGAGATCGAGGGCTGGCGCGGGGAGATCCGCGACGGCGAGGTCATGGAGGACGAGGACCACGAGGCGGAGTCCGAACACGACGAGGCCGAGAACGAGGCCGAGAACGAGGACGAGCCGGAAGGCGAGTACGGCGACGAGGACGCCTACGAGGAGGAGTACGAGGAGGACGAGGAGCCGGCGCGGCCTTCGCGGCGCTGACGGGTCCCGCCTCCGGAACAGGTGAGCGTGGTGACCGTAGCAAGCCAGCAGAGTCAGTATCTGGACCGGGCGAGTTCGAGCGCACTGGTCGACGTGGTGGACCTGATCCTGGACAAGGGGCTGGTCATCGACGTGTACGTCCGGGTCTCCCTGGTGGGCATCGAGATCCTCACGATCGACGCCCGCATCGTCGTCGCCAGCGTCGACACGTATCTGCGGTTCGCCGAAGCGACGAACCGCCTCGACCTCGCCCGCAGCGGCACCGAGACCAAGGGACTGCCCGGCCTCATGGACGAGATCCAGGAGGGCGGCGGGCGGAAGAAGACCAAGGGTGCCCTGGAAGGCGTCAAGGACACCGTCTCCGACCTGCTCCAGGGCGACGACGAGGCCGATGAGAGCGACGACGAGGCGGGGGAGCGCGAGGAAGCGCGACGAGGGGAATCCGGTGACCGGCCCCGGCACCGGCGGAGTTCGAGCAGGGAGCGCGAGCGGTGATGGCCGAGGACGGACGTGGCTGCTACGTATACGGAGTCGTACCGGACGACCGGAGCGACGACGCCGTCAAGGACCTGGGCGCGGTCGGCGATCCGGACGCGGCGGTGACCCTGGTGCTCCACGGCGGCCAGGCCGCCGTGGTCAGCGAGGTGCCCCTGGACAAGCCGCTGGGCACCCCCGAGGATCTGCGCGCCCACGCCCGGGTGCTGGACTCCCTGGCGGCCAAATCCTCCCCGGTGCTGCCGTTCCGGTTCGGCACGGTGGTGCGCGACACCACCGCGGTGACCGGCGAACTGCTCCGCGAGGGGCACGACGACTTCGCGCGCGCCCTCGACCGGCTGCGCGGCCGCTCCCAGTTCACCCTGCGCGCCCGCTACGTACAGGACGTGGTGCTGCGCGAGGTGCTGACCGAGCAGCCCGAGGCGGTACGGCTGCGCGAGGAACTCCAGGGCCTGCCGGAGGAGGCCGGGTACGACCAGCGCATCCAGCTGGGCCAGCTCGTTATGGACGCCATCGCCGCCAAACGGGCCCTGGACGTGCTGGAAGTGGACCGCAGGCTGGGCCCGTGCGTGCTCGCCTCGATCAGCACGGAACCGTCCTCCGCCGAAGGTCTGGTGAACGCCTCCTTCCTGGTCGAGGACGACCGGCGGACGGCCTTCGAGCAGGCCGCCGAGGAGCTGGGCAAGCGCTGGGACGGCCGGGTCAAGATCCGCCTGCTCGGGCCGCTGGCCCCGTACGACTTCGTGGCCGACGCGATGAGCCCGGCCAAGGACCCGGCCGAGGAAGGCGATTAGCCATGGGACTCTTCTCCGGACTGGTCACCTGGCCGCTGGCCCCGGTGCGCGGCGCCGTCTGGATCGCCGAGCGGCTCCACGACGAGGCCCACCGCCAGCTGTACGACCCCGGGGTGATCCAGCAGCGCCTGGAAGAGGTCGCCGAGCAGCGGGAATCCGGGGAGCTGACCGAGGAGGAGGCCGCCCGGCAGGAGGACGAACTGGTCCGCCGGCTGATGGCGGGCGGCCCGCCCGGCGGAGGCCTGGAGGTGTGAGCCGTGGCCCGTGAGGAACGGGACGGACGCGACCACGGCGAGGAGCGCGAGCGTCCCCGCCGCGCCCGGCGCCCCGCACCCGGAACCCGGCCTGCCTCCGGCGACACCCGGCGCGCCTCGGGCGACTCCCGGCACTCCACGTCCGAAAACCGGCACTCGGTGTCCGAATCCCGGCGCCCTTCCGCCGACGCCCGGCGTCCCGCGGCCACGGCCAGGACCGCCGCCCGCAGCGCCGCCCGCCAGCTGCGGGACCTGACCGGACACGACCCGGAGAGCGTCACCTCGGTGGAGCGCCATGAGGACGGCGGCTGGCTCATCGGCGTCGAAGTGCTGGAGACCCACCGCATCCCGGACTCCACCGACATCCTCGCCGAGTACCGGGTCGAGGTCGACGACGAGGGCGGGCTCGTCTCGTACCGCCGCGCCCGGCGCTACTACCGCGGCAGGTCGGAGGAGCGGACATGAGCCAGGGTGCCGACTGGAACGTGCCGAGCCGCCGCATGGGCGGCCCGCCCGAACCGGCCAGCCGGGAGTCGGCGAGCCTGGCCGACATCCTGGAGCGGGTGCTCGACAAGGGCATCGTCATCGCCGGGGACATCCAGATCAACCTGCTCGACATCGAGCTGCTGACCATCAAGATCCGGCTGCTGATCGCCTCCGTGGACCGGGCCAAGGAGATGGGCATCGACTGGTGGGAGCACGACCCCACGCTCTCCTCCGGCGCCCGCGACGTCCTGGACGAGAACGAGCGGCTGCGGCGGCGCGTCGGCGAGCTGGAGTCCGGCCCCGGCGCGGACCGCGAACCGGAACGCGACCAGGGCCATGAACGAGGCCGAGGCCGGGGACGGGAGGACGGACCGTGACCGAGGACGCCCGCGTCACCTGGCTGTACGCGGTGACCGCCGGCCGCGACGAGCGCGGCGCCCCGCCCGACCTTACCGGCGTGTCGGACGAACCGGTGCGCCTGGTCGAGAACGCCGGACTGGCCGCCGTGGTCGGCTCCGTACCGCTGGCCGACTTCGGCGAGGAGCCGCTCCGCGCCCATCTGGAGGACCTGCCCTGGCTGGAGCGGGCGGCCAGGGCCCACCACCGGGTCATCGGCCGGGCGGCCGGATACGGCCAGGTCATCCCGTTGCGCTTCGCCACGATCTACCACGACGACGACCGGGTCCGCACGATGCTCCGGGAGCGGCGGGACGACTTGACGGCCACGCTGGCGCGGGTGGCGGGACGCACCGAGTGGGGCGTCAAGGCGTACGTCGATCCGCGCGCCTTCCTGCCCGACCCGGCCGACGACGAGGCATCCGGCGACGACAGCCCCGGCACCGCCTATCTGCTGCGCCGCCGCGCCCAGCGGGACGACAAGGAGACCGCCCATCTGCGGGCCACCGAGCGGGCGGAGGAGGTCCACACCGCCCTCACCGCGCTGGCCGCGGCGAGCGCCGCCCATCCGCCGCAGGACGCGCGGCTGGCCGCGTACGAAGGCTGGATGGTGCTGAACAACTCGTATCTGGTGCCGGACGACCGGACGGAGGAGTTCACCGCCGCGGTGACCGGGCTGGGGGAGCGGTATCCGGACTTCGACCTGGAGGTGAGCGGGCCGTGGCCGCCGTACTCGTTCACCGCGCCGCCCGAGGCCGAGGAGGCGTTGTGACGCATGCGATCGAGCGCCGCGAGGTGGCCCTGGTCGATCTGCTCGACCGGGTGCTGGCCGGGGGCGTCGTGATCGCCGGGGAGATCACCCTGAGCATCGCCGACATCGATCTGGTGCGCATTTCCCTTCGCGCACTGATCGCTTCCGTACGGATGGAAGACGAGGATGACCATCGAGCCCCGCCGCCCTGACCGCCCCCGCGACCCTCGCGACCCGCGCGACCGCCCCCGTCGGCTCGAAGTGGACGAGGAGTCGGTGCGCAAGAGCCTGGCCGGGCTGGTGCTGACCATCGTGGAGCTGCTGCGCCAGCTCATGGAACGGCAGGCGCTGCGCCGCGTCGACCAGGGAGGCGTCAGCGACGAACAGATCGAGAAGCTCGGGCTCACGCTGATGGCGCTGGAGAAGAACATGGAAGAGCTGAGGGAGCACTTCGGGCTCACCGAGGACGACCTCAACCTGGACCTCGGCCCGCTCGGCCCCCTCCTGCCCCGAGACTGACCTCCTGCCCCGCGACTGATCCGCCCGCCCGCGTCCGGCTGTACGCTGCGCGGGTGGGGATCACGCTCAACCTCCGGTCAGCGCGGGCGGCCGACGTCCACGTCGGGCGCTCGCCGCTCGCGGAGCTCATGTCGGTGCTGCACATCCTGGCCGAGCCGGACCACCACCCCGAGGCCCAGCGCTGGACGCGCCGCCTCGGCACCACCTTCGACGCCTCGCTCACCCAGGAGATGAGCGCCCTGTCGCCGCTGTGGGCGCGGCTGCGCTGCCGGTTGCTGTTCCCGCTGGCGCTGCCGCTGGACCAGTCCTTCGAGGACGAGCTGCGGCTGCTGGAGAAGCTGCCGCTGGAGGCGTTCACGGAGCTGTGCGCGCAGGGTGTGCTGGGCTTCCGGGAGCGGGTGCCCGACGCGCACAGCCTGCGACACGACCCGGGGGCCGCCTGCGCCTTCATCACCGAGTGCGAGCGGCGCTCGTTCCGCCGCGGCGAGCTGGCGCATGAGCTGATGGCCTCGCCCGAGGGGATGCGCAGCAGGCTGATCGACTTCCTGGAGCGCTGCGGCACCGCGTTCTTCGCGGCCGAATGGCGTGCGGTGCACGACCGGCTGGAGGCGGCCGTGGTGCGGTTCCGCACCGATATCCGAAGAAGCGGCCTGGCCGAGGTGCTGGCCGGGCTCAGCCCCACCGCGGTCGTCTCCCAGGGCGGCACGCGGGTGCGCTACGACAAGCTGGCCGTCGCCGAGATCGACATCGGGCCGCGCCCGCTCTTCCTGGTCCCGTCCGTCCATGTCTGGCCGCATCTGACCGTCAAGGACGAGGAGTCCCATCCCGTCGTGCTGCAGTTCGCCGCCCTGGAGGGACAGGCCGACGGGCAGCTCACTCAAGCGGAGTTGCGGGCCCGGATGTCCGCGCTGGCCTCGCTGGGCCGGATGGAGCTGTGCCGCCATCTGCTGGGCGAGCCGATCACCACCTCCGAGCTGGCCCAGCGGCTGGGCCTGGACGATACGCAGGTGTCGCGCACCCTGCGGCAGCTGCGGGACGCCGGGCTGGTGGAGTCCGAGCGCGAGGGCAAGTACGTGTACCACCGGCTGGCCACCGGCACCCTGCTCCGGCTGGGTCAGGACGTGCTGGCCACCATCATGCGCTGACGCCGCTCACCGGCTCATCCGGGCCGTGTCCACAGCAGCACCGCCGAGGGGTGCCGCGCGTCCATGTGCACCCGGTTGGTGGCGACCGCCTTGCGCCGGGTGACGGCCTCGGGCTCGCCGGTGTTGGAGTTGACGTCGAAGCGCGGGAAGTTGCTCGATGAGATGTCCACCCGCAGCCGGTGTCCGGCCCCGAAGCGGTTGGCGGTGTCCGGGGCCGGGATCTCGATCTCGTACACCTCGCCCGCCACCAGCGGCTCGGGCTTCTCGAACGACGCGTGGAAGCGGCACCGGAAGATGCCCTCGGTGAGGTTCATGGCGAACCCGTGCGGATAGTCCTCGTTCGGCGGGTGCACATCGACCAGCTTCACCGTGAAGTCGGTGTCCGGCATGGTCGAGGAGATGAACAGCTGGGCGGTGACAGGCCCCGCCACCACCATCGGCTCCGCCAGCGGTGGGGTGACCAGCGAGACCACGTCGGGCCGTGAGTTCAGCGGCAGATACGGCTCGCGCGCGCCGTAGAAGCGCTCGTCCGGCACCTGGTCGAAGGCGCCCCCGACCATCACCGGCTCGCCCGAGGTCACCTGGCCGCCGAGGGTCGGCACCGGGTCGCCGGGATCGAAGTCGTACTCGACCCACGCGTCCGGGCCCGCCGGTCTCTCCCGGCTCAGCTCCCCCGAGGTGTGGCAGTAGAACGCGGTCTCCTCGGTCCCGGTCGGCGGCCACCGGGTGTCGGTGTGCCACCCGCCGCCGTGCCGCATCCGCCCGGCCGCGTCGCGGCGGCCGTCGCCCCCGCCCATCAGGAAGTACCGCACCCGAGGGAACGCCGCGAGGTCACCGCCGCGCAGCACCGCGTCGAACCAGCGCTGCCGGAACGAGAGATACGAGGTGTCCACGTTGTCGCTGAACGTGGCGGCGGGCCCGAAGTCCACGTCACCGGCGAAGGTGACACAGCGCGCACCGTGCGTCCACGGCCCCATCACCAGATACGCCGGGGACGTCTTGAGCCGCCCCATGGCCGTGAAGTTCTCGATGGTGGAGCGCACGTACGGGTCGTACCAGCTCGCCATGTGCAGCGTCGGCACGTCCGGGAACCGGTCGTAGTGTCCCCGCCCGTAGATCGCGGGCTGCCGCCAGTACGCGCCGAACGCGTCGTGCCGCCACTGGTCCAGCAGATACCGCTCGTACTGGCCGACCCGCGCGAGCGGGGAGACGCCGGTGCGCCACGGCAGCACGGTGAACCAGTCCCGCAGATCGGTCCCGGCGAACGCCTTGCGCACCAGCGGGTCCCGCTCCGCCTCCGGGCTCTCCTCACCGTGCCGGAACGCCCAGGTGACCTGCTTGAGTTCGAAGGCGCCGCCCATCCGCATGCCCGCCTCGTACGCGCTCGCGAAGCCACCGGAATCCATGAACATCGCGGCCAGCGGGGCGGGGGACTCGGCCGCAGCCGCCGTCTGGGCGTGCGCCGAGTAGGACACCCCCATCATCGCGACCCGCCCGTCGCACCAGGGCTGCCCGGCGATCCACTCCAGGGTGTCCGCGCCGTCCGGCCCTTCGCCCAGGTACTTCACGAAGGTGCCCCCGGAGTCCCCCCGGCCCCGGCAGTCCTGCCGCACCACGTGGTATCCGGCCCGGACGAAGAAGGCGGAGGTCTCCTCGGGGGAGGGCACCGGCTCGTCATGGCGGCTGGCGTCCGACTCGCGGATCTCGCGGCGGCCGTACGGGGTGCGCTCCAGGATCACCGGCCGCGGACCGGGCCGCTCCCCGGACGCGTACAGATCCGCGGCGAGGATCACCCCGTCCCGTACGGGGACGTGCAGAAGGTGGCGCCACAGTCCTCCGCCGAGGTGTTCCGCGGCCTCGGTCCGCCCGGTCGGTGCCATGGGGGAGCCGCTCACTTGGTCTGGGACTGCTTCGAGCCGTTGAGGAGCATCTGCGACCGGGTGACGGTGGACAGCGGCATCCCCCAGCCGCCGAACAGCTTCGCGTAGGTGCCCGACTCCTGCATCTCCCGCAGCCCCTTGACGATCACGGCGGCGAGGCCGGTGCCCTTCTTGGCCTGGATGCCGTAGATCGCCGACGCCGCGGGGAGGCTGCGCATGTCCTCCAGCTCCAGCGTCTCGAACTTGTCGTCCGAGGCCTCGCTGACGGTGGTGTTGGAAGCACTGGGCGCGACCACCGCGTCGATCCGCTTGCTCTGCAGGGCCAGGCTCGCGGCGGCCAGATCCGAGTACGCCTGCGGCTGCACGGCCTTCTCGCCCTTCTTGGCGCACCGCTTGCTCAGGCCCG
>Ga0307508_10003947_pt1 | contig 14707 bp, 20 predicted proteins | sample 9_EM_MG_FD_203089 | JGI IMG/M metagenome (GOLD analysis project Ga0307508, IMG submission 203089) | Populus trichocarpa ectomycorrhiza microbial communities from riparian zone in the Pacific Northwest, United States - 9_EM | ecosystem: Host-associated > Plants > Roots > Unclassified | place... | reverse complement strand
CCGTTTCATTCCAAAGCTATAAGCGCGGCCGGGATCGATAAGGGCGACCCAAGCTTCAAATTTAGTTACGCCAGGCCGAGTTCATCCTTCGGTGCAACGAAATAGATCACTCCGGCGTTCTTTTTTTTATCACTGGTTTGTGAGTCAGCAGGCGTCGAGCTAACGTTGACAACGACCCCACTGGCATGTTGGGGGCTCTGATACGCCACGGTCTGTAGTATCGGTATACCGGTAGTAGCTTCGTTTCATTTGTGATATCGAACAAATTTCGCTTTGCATCTTTTGGCTTTGACAATCGTCCTAATATTCTCCGCGCAGGTCGCGTGGGCGTGATGGTCTGCTTCTAAACACACATAGTATTGTTAATTTGAGGCTGGTGCGTGGTGAGATAGCGACTACTGGGTTGGGCGGACAAACAAGGGAAATTCTCAGAACTCTCATGCTCGGTAGAATGTAACGTAGGTTAGGGTTAACGCACCTACGAAACCCGGCCTGGAATTCAAACGCTCCCTCTCCTCCTTGGCTGCAAGCCCCTCTGTCTGCGACGGAAGCAGAAGGCTATCCCTGCTTGTCGAGATGGCATGATTCACAAATTTGACCACCCAGTCAGCGACAGATGCGCTCTGCAGACAACGTGCTCTAGACTCGATAGTTCGGTAACGCCGAAGCGCAAAGAAGTTGTCATCCCAAGATCTACTGCCATTGCTGAGGAGTATCTGATGCAATATTTCTGCAATTGTCGAGTCATTCTCAGCCACAAAGGCTGCACGGTTGTTCTCGAGAAAGCCCGACGACGTGCGCTGCTGGGGCATTCCCGCGCGAAAAGCATCTGATTGTAGATCAAGATTAGGGATATGCAAACCGGCCAACAGTAAGAGCATGAAGAAACATGCACATACCGGCATAGATATAGTAGATGAGTTCGTAAGTCGTAGGAAGCTTCGGAGAGGAGGGCGATGCCTCAAAGTGCTAGATCGCATCGGTGAAGACATGGACTATCTGGCTGCGCCATGCTGAACCGACGCCGTCGAGATAGGCGAAATTATCTTGACAGTCTTGTCACAAATTAGCTCTTTCGCGGTTGTCGCCTCGCGAGGATTCATTGTGTCGCTTCCCACGATTTGCGAACCGATCGAAGGGGCTGAGCCTAGGATTAGAACCCTCAGTTTATAGTTATATAGGAAGTCAAATATTTAGACATGCTATGTCGAACGTGCTTAATATACAGCTAATCTTCTGTTGTCCGCTCCGATGACAGGAGGCTGCATTGTATTTTGCTTCTTCCACGGCGCAAGGCGATTTGATCAAAGGAGCACGAATATGACGTAACCTGACGGGCTTTCTATTGCGGATGACTTCGTGTTAGAAGCCCAGCAAGGTACAATGGTCAGGAGGAGCTTGAGCCTCCCGCACGGCGGTCCCAGCCGGTGATATTTTACCCCAAGACGATAACTGTGCATGGAACAAAAACACGCTCGGTGCAAATACCTCCATACAACGCGCACACGGCCACATTCACGCCTCAAGCTGGGAAGGCCCATTTGCCCGCATTGCATGGTCAAATACTCGTCAGCCTGTTCCCTCATCAGCAGCCATCGGGCGGATCACGTGCGCAATGCCACCAGCAGCGAAAGGAAAACTGGCGAGCGAGGATGTCCACATATCAATGACCAAGCTGCATCGCATTCTTCGGCCCCTTCGGACGAAAACAATTACTTTAGCCGACGCCCTGAACCAACCATCCATACGTCATGCCATCATGGGAGGCAACGGTTTGCGCTCTCGAGATGTTCAAGGGCAACATTTAGCAGGTCCTCTTCTTAGTTCTTCATCGCCTGCCTCTTGCTTCCACCCAACACCTTCTCCGAAACGAACGCGTCAGCTCAACGGAGGCTTCCTATCTGAGCAACCCTTTGGCCACCTCGCATACATCCCCGACCGAGCGCGCCATGCAGCACATGGGTCGTCAAACCAGGATCCTTCACGATTGTCAGTAGCCATCGGTCTTGGTATCGCTCACGCTCGACTCGGCGATAAAATTGCTGCTGTCGTCTCGGCATTTTCAGCCTTACTCAAGCAAATATACCCTTCCAGACCGATCGTGGACATCGTACCTTCCCTCAGAAGCTTATGTGGCGTGATGGTGGGAAGTCAAATTGAGCAAGCCGGAGACGAAGATGAACACGATTCTTTGGCGGAAAGCGAAGACCAGGATGTTGAGGCGGTCGACCGATGGTACGAAGCGATTCCAGAGCACTTGCGAAGGTAATTTGCAGGCTTAAACACCGTCTACAGACAGTAGCTCATGGTGATATGTAGGTTCGTTGTAATGAGTCATGCCATGGATTTGGTTGAATCTACCCTTCCTATGTCACTCCCTCGACTATGGGAGGATCTTTTGGATTGTTGCTGCAAACACGGGACACTGGTAGAGGTGTGTCGTCTCCTTCGCTGGAGGACTTCGTGCTTGACAGCTCGCTAGATCGAAGCTGCTCTCCTGCGATTGTTGAAAATCTGTCTTGGGAGCGCGCCAAAGCCTATGCCATATGCCGACCAACATTTTTCGCCAAGATACGTCTTCGAATTATCCCAGCGGTTCGTTCACCCAGCCCCAAGATCGCAGCGAGGGGCTTTCACAGGACTCCTGGTTCGCGCCATCAAACTGTGTGGCAATCGTATCATCTGGGACCACGATGGTATCCGAACATACTTGGAGACCAACCGTGATGCCTTTGAGACCGTTGCTATCTTCGAAGCGCTCCTGGACGCTGACAATGTGACTGAACGGCCACGCACACGCCTACGGCACTGGGTCAAGTTACTTCTCGACATAGACTTTGCTCTCCCTCCCGACGAAGATATGCAAGACGATGCTTTTGCTTGGGTCCACGCACTATCTTACTGCGCAATCCGCCTTCTCAAGAAAAGCATGGATAAATTTAATCGCTGGCGCTCGGCCGCACTGTGCCTCGGCCTTCACGCGTTCGTTCGCAGTGAAGATCACCCTTCCATTCGAGGCGATATTCTCGAGCCCCTTCGCACCCTTTCTGAGAAAATATACGCAGAGATCGCGGCATCGAAGCTGTCAAATGCCAATACTTTATTCGCTATTATTTTTCCCTGTCTCGATCGACATTACTTTTTTGATGCCATTCATGAATATGCGAGGGCGATGTGGGAGACGGATTACCTGCATGCTTTGGCGAGCATGTTTCTTTCGTCCTCGGTAGCCTTCGCAGATCGATGTGCTAGACCGAATCCTTACGACGAAGATCCTGAACCATTGTTGGACGATCACCAATTGGAACAGGTTCGCGAGTGGCGAGCGAAGGCCGAGATGAGATGCAAAAGTCAAAAATCTCTCGCATTGCATGTCCTGCGTGCCACGTCGAAACCTGCAGTTGAGCTGCCTAGGCCAGCTCCAATGATACAAGACGCTGATATGACGAGCCCATTTGCTTACATTCCGAAGCAGGCGCATCGTCCCAGAGAAGCGAGATCGCACCTCGGGCGGCAAAGGGACGTTTCGGCCCCACAGCGGAAGCGAAAACGCAGTCCCCAGTCCAACACGACAGGTGGCATGTTCCTCCCGCATCTCATCGCGCGTTCGGTCACTCAGATGATCCCTGAACACTCCGTGGACGATTCAAAAGGAGGTTCTGGGGTCGACAGCGACTCAGAGGAAACGCACGATACGCGGCATCATTCTTCCTCGTTTGATAGCGATGATAATTCCCGTACTCCATCATCGTCCGAATCTCCCTTAAGTTTTGGGCGTCGTGGCTCGACATTCGCACATGGTTCCAGCGGAGTATGCTATGCGCAGCCTCCATCTTGGGTCACAGACCCACAAACGCGGGGTGACGCGCAAGCCGCGGCATTCCCCTCAAAACATCACACAATTATAGTACATAATCCCCCTTCATCCCCAGAAATATCTGCACCGCATCCGCGACATCCATGGAACTCCGGACGGTATGATCAACCCCGTCCTAGGGACGCCGAGGCGACCCGCGACTCACCTTCCTCACCCGGGGTTCCTGTTGAACTCACCCCTCTGGCTCTCCGTGCTCACCAGAAGTCTTTCAAGTTGCGTCGAGGGGGAGCTGTGTCATCGTCGACTTTACCTCGCAGTACTGCTCCTCCGGACGAGTTGGATACTGCACTTGGCCATCAAATTCCCCGTAAACCCTCTGGCAGATCTCGAGTCCCTTCTCGCAGTGGCCCCCGGCCATATTCTCCGAATATATCCTTTGCCTTGCCTTCCCTCCATGCGACGGGCTCGAATCCTGACCGTGACAACTCATCTCAATCGGCGCCTCCAGCGAGCCAGTTAGGCACCATGTTTGCGGCTGACAGACGGCGCCCACGAATCAGTGAGCCAGATCCACTGGACATACTCTCCGCACGCCCCCCGGCTAAGAAGCAGCGGCTCGTGTATGGAGTAGCGGCCTTTAATGCGCCAAATCACCAGTGATATCCAATCACGAGCCGAACATCGTGACTGGTTTCGAGTACATCGCGTCACTATCTCACGCTTATTATTCCCATGACCTGCGTGAGACAGGGATGGGGCGTCGATTATCACCTCACAACGGTGGGAGCTGCCGGCGTTTCCCAGGAAGACATCCGCATGTCCTGTTGGTCTTTTTTGGCATCTACGGAATATGTTTGGTTGAGCGCGATTTGCGAACATCTCACACAAATAAATGCTGCATTCTCGTCCGCTTCTATACTATCTGCGGGTATCTGAGCGGCCGACAGACTTTCTAGCCCCAATAGCCGTCTCAGGGCCTTGTCACTGCATCGCCAACGCTCTCCTCTAAGCTGCCTTGCGAAATTGGCGCCGTAAGTGCAAACCCCCGCAAATCGTGACCTTGTTCCTCTCCCTTTAACTGCGAGGGATCTCGCATTGTGTTTGCCTGATTTGTCAGTGAGGCGTGTCCCCCCTCATTGCCCTGCAACACATCGCTGTTTCTTGAAGCCTCATGGCATTTTGCCCTCCGGTTCTTGGTCTTACCGTTTCCCATCTTCGTGGTGCTGACTACGTCTCATCGTGATTTGACTGGTGACCAAATACGGATGCCGCACATGGCTCACTCATTCCCACTCGAGAGCGGCATACGCTCACGCACAGTCAACCAGCAGCTCTTTCACAACGCCACGCCGCTGAGAGGCCAATTATTTGCTAATGAGCGAGGATTGTGCATGTTGCAAAAGCAGGAAGAAGCTTGGCTGAAAGAGCCTTTAAGGAGAAGAGAGGAGCCTGACAGGGGAGGGAAGGTTGGCTTGAGGACGAGAAGCACCCGCCAAGCGGCCTGCGGGGCGATGGACAAAATCTTTGTACAAGCCCGAGCGCCCACCTTCAACCAAATGACGGAATCCCTCGCCGTTGCACAGATGCGTGAATGATTACCGCATAACGATGTGAATCCAAAACATTTGACTTTGTCTGTAGCTGTCTTCATCGTCTGGGTTTGGCCTTGATACCCCATTGAACACCTTGACGCATACACATGTCTTCCTTGCACTGTCGCAGCTGTATCGATATATCTTTTTCATTAAATTGTGTTAATAAGCTTACTTCCTTTTTGTAATCTAATATGTTGTCTCTTGAGTTGTGGGGAATGATTATTTTATTTGCCACGCCGCATTGAGCTCAGCCATCAAACTATCGATTTTGTATTTGCTGGTACAGTAGTAAACTATTATCTGAAAACGTGACCGAGGTCCCGGCTGCCACAGGCGGCTCCTTCCAAGTAAATAGCATTGCGAGCAAACTAAAAGTACACATTCAGTACACATACACCACACCATAACAGTGGATCGATCGCATGGAGTGAATGAGGCATTGTTCAACTAGGACCACCAAGACTTACATGAGCTTTCGGTTTTCCGTTGAACTTGCCACCTTTGGCCCCGATCTCTGACAATACCTCTTCTCGCAGGTTGTCATTAGCCCCTATGAACTTAACGATGCCAAGGTTCGTTTTACCGAGAAGATAGGCATATGCTTCCAAAGCGAACACAAGAACCTGCCGATGGATCTCTCCGCCTTCTACATCATGCAGCATGCGCAAGCTGTCCACCACTTTCTGAATGGTCTGCACAGCACGTTCAGCTCCCTCCGGACCAGCACGTCGTAGGAGCTTGAGAAGAACAAGCAATTTTTGCTCCAAGTCAAGAGCAAATGTTCGCGGCGCAGAGCCGTACAGGACGCGGTGGAGTTCCACGCATTGGCGCATTGCCTCGCACGCCTCGTCCCATTTCTGCAAGCGATTCGCAATCGTGGATAAAACCAGTAAACGCGACGCAAGCGAGCGGCGCATGACGTCAGGTTTCTGTTTGTAAAGTACGCGCGTCTGCTCAACGGATTCTACACACGCAGTCAATGCAGCCACCGTGGAGGATGCAGGGGTATCGGTATCTGAGAGTATAGCGGCCTTCTGGCTCAGTACCCAAGCGAGCGTCTCGGCGGCAAGGTCCTCACGCCACCCATGAGCGATGTTGGAAAGCCGGAGAGCTTCTTCAATAACGTCGACGGCCTCAATGCCTCGAGCCTCAGACCGAAGCCCGACTAAGCTGCGAGCATAGAAACCTAACGCCTTAATGAGCCCAAGGGCAGAGTCTATGTCGGTGTACAGCTCGCGCTGCTTTCTCCACGCGTCGACAATTTCAGCACGCAAAGTGCTAGCTTGGTCGAAATCTCTTCCAAGGTGAGCTACAAGCGCGATGCCGCCGATGGCATCGAGATACATCAGCTCATAGTCATTGGACTCCCCACGAATTGGTAGCAATAATTCTCGAGCATGGTGTAAAGAAAGTAGCGCAGCGCTGAAATGGTTCAGCATCCTCAAGGCAGTGCCACGGAGTAAGGATCCGTACGCGACGAGATAGGTTTTTCTTGTCGAATCTTCGGCGACTTTTTCTAGGTTCGTGATCACGGTATCGATTGATGATAGCACGCGCTTTGGTTTGGAGTTAATTAATAATTTGGCGAGTCCCTCGAAGCGATTGGCTAAGGCGAGAAGCTCGGCGCGGGGACCTTCTAGTTGCTTTCCCCCGAAACGGTCCTCTAGGAGCTTATCGTACACCGCTGTGTATGTCACGTCGGAGCCATGCCAGGAGTAGACAGCCACGGGGGTCTGCGAAAAACGTTGCGCGACATTTAAGACTAACGATGGGACGCAACACAGTCAGGCTGAATGTTGCGACCAGAATTTAAATGCGCTCACGCGTAGATCTCGCAAACCATCTGCAGTTCGCAGTCAGGAGCTGATACTGCGGGCGACTGCTGGAAGTATTCATTAAGTGTCGCGCAAGTTCATCTAGATAGAAAGGGGATGCGTATTTTTCCTTCTCGGAAGGTGAAGGGGCTAGAGAAACTGAGGCGAGTTCGTCTGCTTTTCCAGCGAGCTCTGCTTGCGAGGCGGCAATAGTTACCGTTTCCCTCAGTGGTGCGCCTTGAAATATGGGCCCGAAACTGTCCCATTTCGGCATAAACTTTCGCCCCTTCAGCAGTGCAGCGCGCTCAACTCTCATCCAAGATCGTGCTGATCCTTCCTCTCCGAATGAGATCAATGCAAATTCATGATGTAGGGGCGCTTCACGCTCGCGGTAAAGGTGTACCGATTGAACTGAGCCCACGAGCGAGTGGATGTCCGAAAAGGATTTCTCGCGGACAGCCCAGTCTACGAAGCCCTCCAGGTTGTTCACGAGGCGTCCAAAGATATTAGCGCTTCTCATTGCGGTTTCCAAAGGACAGGAGTCCCTTGTATTCGGAGAGAAGGGGGCAGAGGACAACTAGAGAAGTTTTGGGATTGGATGAGAAGTTGACTGTGCAAAAAGCTTCATGGTGTCGTACAGAACTTGATGCGCCACTGACAATTGAACTCGATCCCATCGAAGATGTTGTATGGATATAATCAAGCAATCGACTGCCATTATCCTGGATATTCGTGTGATGAAATACAAGGCAGACGTCACGTAAAAAAACCACTCACCTCAGCCAATCTTAACCATTTTCTAGCTTGAGCGCCGAATTCTGTCAAAGAACCTTGCACAGAATCATCGTTTGTATTCTTATTCGACAGCTTGCTCATCAGTCCATCTAAAGCACTGCAGTATGACGTTGGCGCAATTGAATGCTGTGTTAACATTAGAACTTCACCTTTTTATGGAGTTCAGATACTCCAGAGCGCCGAGGGACTGCGCATCGGAAATTTGTTAACGATCAAATCATGGGGGAACAAGGCGTGGCAGTCACCACTGATCGTTTCACTTGTCGCTGTATGGTTGCTATATGCAGCTCTTGAACATTCCGGAGAGTATCATTCAGGATTGCAAGTGTCGCCTCATTATTAGACTTGGCGTTATGTGGCCGGTGAAAAACAGGCCCTTTCTTGTTGGAGGTTGGAGCTCGATCTAGGGTCTTGACGGCAGTTTCGACTCTTGATATCAATTGGATAATGGTGATGGACTCTTCTTCAACATTAAGTTGTTCAGTGACGGTTTGAACTGCTCGAAAACCAGACTTCATGTCCTCGATTAGTATGTCGTCTGAAGAGCCAACATCTGCTAGTGGAGAATACGAATCAATCATAGTGATGGGCAAATCCTAGTCCAACGGGGCAGGGCTACCATCGGTGAGATCGGGTTGCTCGGGAGGCGAGGACATCGGCTGAGGTCGTCGGACTCTGGGAGCCCAACGCAAGTGGATTCAGCAGGATGAGATACTGCTGTGTTAGAAGTGAGATCTAAGGGTTGTGGATGCAGCGTGGACAATTTCCCACCACGATCTTGACTTCCCCACTTCCGAACTATTCCGGCGACAATTTGGGGCCTCGAATAAGAGCTGGCACTTCTGCGGGAGGACGTCGAAATATAGTACATCTGACTCGAACATCTCATAGTGCCGTGACACGTGACGTATTCGACCAAGTCATGTCTGAGGAACCGTTGTTCGACGTTACGCTCAAGAAGAAAAAGAAAAAGGTCGTTAACTTCAATGAAGATCCCCTAGGCGCCGATGGCGGGGCACCCGCGCCGACTTACGTGTGTTCTGAACGTGTCGCTCGTCCTGGGCCTGGGACACTGAATGCTTGGACGTAGAATGACGACGCACCACCAGCGCCGGGGGAGAGCACGTCCGCAGATGCTCTAGCAAATGACTTCTCGGATCTCAAGAAGAAGAAGAAATCCAAGAGGGCAACTTTTGACGTCGATGCTCTAGAGGATGGCGCTGAAGCAACCTCTTCTAAGGTCTGTGAATGCTTTGATGCAGCTCCATTTCACAAGTAATTTCGTACCGGTGGTGCAGGCAACCCACGCTCCATTGAATGACGATGAGCTTTCGGGTTCCTTAGGGGATTTCTCAGATATGAAAAAGAAGAAAAAATCTAAGAAAATCGACCTCGAGGCCTTCGAGAAAGAACTAGAAGACGCGTCAAAACCAGCTGTAGCCGACGGGGATGAGGATGATGGTGGAGACGGGCCCGCACCTGCGATCGACTATGACGAAGAAGACCTTGGCGAAGATGTCTTCGCCGCTGCTTCTGCTGGTGCCGGAGCAGAGTTAAGTGTGGCAGGTGATGCGGTCGAAGCATGGCACGGTACCGACAGGGATTATACCTATGCCGAGGTGCGTGCTCTAACGGACTCTCATACTATGGCCGCCTTTGATTTCACTAACCTGCCGCAATAGCTTCTTGGCCGAATTATGCGAACATTGCACGCTCAGAACCCCGAATTATCATCAGTGGGTGGGCGGAAACGATATACTATCGTGCCACCATCGGTACATCGTGAAGGTAACAAGAAAACCATATTTGCGAATGTGGCCGAGATCTGCAAACGAATGCACCGGGAGCCAGAACATGTCATTTCTTTTCTTTTCGCTGAGTTGGGTACTACGGGGAGTGTGGATGGCGAGAAACGCCTCGTTATCAAAGGTCGCTTCCAGCCGAAACAACTGGAAAATGTGTTAAGAAGATACATCGGTGCGTCTGAAATTGTATTCCTATGTGTCTCAAATTGACCTGTGCGCTGTTTGCAGTCGAGTATGTGACATGCAAGACGTGCAAGTCACCAGACACTGTTCTGACAAAGGAGAACCGACTCTACTTCATGACCTGCGAGTCATGTGGATCGAAACGTTCGGTCAGTGCTATCAAGACTGGCTTCCAGGCCCAGATTGGCAAGCGGAAGAAGAAAGCCGTATAGGGCGCCATTCTTTCAATGTACTGGGATGTGTGGCACGCGGAATGTCTTCATGCTGTCTGCTCTCTTGGAATCATATTTGTGGATATCATACAACACGCTGGGTTTTCCAGTGCACGTGTGCACCATGAGGCGATAGATCATGACAAAATCACAGCAGAGGCTCTGTAGATCATACAGCACCGACTCCATCTCGCCACTGTCAACTCTCCGTGGCTCATGTGTGTTCTCGAAATTTTCCAACTAGAACGACCTGCGGAACGTACGAGATACGCTCGACGCAAATGAGATCTCCGGGGAAGAAGTGACGTTTGTTCATTTCACCCTCTCACGGATATGCAACTCCAGCAGCCTGCATAACGTCAGCGATGTCGGCATCTGTCGCGAATTGGAGAGCAAATTTTCAAGTGGTATTCAGCAGGGCTTACAGGCGCATGTCGGTGACACTCACGATCCCCTGTGTGCTCCATCCGGTGCGCAAATGTACATATATTGCCTGGTCGCACGGTTGAAGTCGAGACGGCGCGTTTGGCTCATGAAATTTATAAACTCACCTGGGCCCAGGATGAGTTCTCCTCCAAGCTGAGATACGTTCCCGCTCTTGCCGAGAGCTGAGTCGATCGGAGTCGTGAGTGCATTCTTTACAATGAGAATGCGTTTGGCAGTGCGAAAGTCAGGTATGCCGATGTGTCCCGTGGCATCGGATAAAGATACGGACCTTCACACCGGCGAGGATGGTGACATACCTGTTCTGCTTCTGAAGATATGTCTTTCTCCTATCACCGCCCGGTCCCAATCGCAAATTTGACATGAAGCCAAGATGTTGATAGATCATTCGTGTAGGGTCTGCATATCCTGCACCTTGGAATCCCGTGTCCTCTATACAACGAGCGTGCGTGTGCCAGAATGGGATCGTGGGGTCCATGTGACATACCGTACAGCGGTTCAGGTCAACAGGTGGTGAGCCACAAATATGGCTTCTCACCTCGGTAAGATTTTATAAAACTCGGCTCGCCGCAACCTACGAATATCATCCTGGCACCCGCCGTTTCTAGGGCCTCTTTTCTGACTTTAGCTACATCTTCCATGTAGAGCTACATTTGTGAATTGATCGGTGCGTTCTGCCATGCAACAGAATCCGGTAGGTCATGGCAGCTCACTTTACAAGCCTTCAACATGAGCATGTTAAGGCGTAGGGATCGTTAGACGTCGAACGACGCAGGTTCAATCAAGATCGCCTCACCGAACAATGAAAGTGCCCTGTTAAGAAGTTCGTGAAGGACAATCCATCAGAACTACAGTATTTGGGGCCAAGGATCACTCACTTATAAAAATTGCAATAGTTTTTTGGTCATTAAATAGCGATTCGAATGCGACCTATGGAGCAAAGAAGCTCTTTCAAATTCTGAGACGGGAAAATGATGAGACTGGCCTCGTTTCCGCCCTCATCAAGCACAGGGATCTTAGCTAAACCAGCCACATCAATGCTCACACCCTGGGCTGAGTTCTCCATGCTTCCTGCAACGGGATGCGTTTCGGCGCTGGTCATTTGTGGAGACGTTGTGATCCGCTATGGGGATCAAGCCGCGCGGATGAACGACCTCGGAATCAAGGCATGACGAGTGATTTCTATACACACGAATTCAATTCCCTGGTTTGGGTGAGTCGCGACTTCAAAGTTGCCTGGCAGCTGTCACTGGCACGTGCCGGCCCGATCGGCTTCATCATCAACCTTTTGAGTCGATCAATCGATTTCGCGAGTCCTCTTTCAATCCATTTGTAATGTTGCCGTTGTGGCGGACCTCCGGTTAATCTGTCGACTTCACGGTTGCTCCCCTTCCCCATCAAACGGCAATCACTTGTATGCATATCTTCACTGGTATTCTGTGCCCCAACGACGCCCAAATCCCCAGTTGCAGTGAGTACAAAAAATGAAGCGCGGGGTTGGGAGGGCCGGTGGCGTAGTACTACCCAAAGAAATACGGGGCCCTCGTCCTCTGGCTCCGGTGATTAATGATGATTGTCCTCCTGGCATTGACCAGCATGTCTATGATATTCACATAAATCCTTTGCAAGTCACGTAGATTATGAGTTACTGCGGGGTGTAAACTTACATGCTACTAATGAAGGGAGAACAAAGTCAGGATAAAGACAGGGAATACATAAATGGTTGCCGAGCTATCAAAGCAATCGGAGCCGTCAGAGTGTTCGTTGTCATCCGGATCCCCGACGTGGGCGTTCTTCTATTCTAAGAAGCAGTCCATTCCCAAGCAACCAGAGATATCTGAGCACTCTGAGCAATCCGAGCAGTCCCAGCTCAGCTGTTCGGATAGCTCGAACTACAGTAAGTCCCCGTTTCCGAGCAAAAAGTGACTTCGTGATGCTCGAGGACCCAGATCTTTGACCACATTGCGCCCGTCCTTGTTCTGCTCGCATCAGTATTACAGATGGCACCCTATGGTAGCTGGGAATATCAGAACCAACGAAGGAGGTATCGGGTTCTAGTTACACTAGTACTGTCGGCTCATGCGTTGCTCTGCTTCACATCAGGTTCTACGCAAATTTGAGGCATAATATAATGAATCACCCTCAGCATTCCAGAAGAGTAAGAATATTCATAGAAGGGACATTTCTGCTTATCATCGGTATTGTTTTACTATTGAGAGCAAGTAGTCCACCCGACAGACACGTTATTCCATCCCTGCATTACACCCATTGCGTCGACGCGTGCTAATACGCTGCTTACTATCGAGATTCTAAGGCTTCTAAGCTTCTCCCCCCATCCGGTTATTGTTGAGGCGTTCAGTTTATCCCGCCCCGCCCACTTGAGGAGTCACCAAGGTAATCATAGGTCGAAGAAACCAACTTGGTTTCGCCCTGAGTTGAGCGATATTAATACTGGGGCGATGGAGGTGCGTCTTCCGCTGCAGGACATATTCAAGTTGGACGCGACCCGTTCACCTCAACATCCTCCCAACATGAAGCTCGCTGACACCCTACTCCAGTTCATACCGTACAATCCCCTCCCTCGCTACCTTACGAAGTATCAGCCCGGCGTCACGCCACTCTCAAACACAACGCCAGTGGTTGCGACGCTTATTGCCTACTTCCTCGCGATTTTTTCAATACGATGGTTCATGCAGGATAAGGCGCCGCTAAACCTCACATCCTTCTTCCAATCCCACAACCTCTTCCTCACTGCTATCAGTAGTCTTCTGCTTGTCCTCATTGTTGAGGAAATTCTCCCCATCTGGTGGAGGACAGGCTTCTTCAGCACGATATGCCACCCGAGATCATGGACGGAGGTACCGTGCCCTTGGGTGCACTTTCGGAGTCATCGCTCTTGCTCATGAGCGGGCTTCTGACACTCGCAGCGGCTGGAATTCTATTATATGGTTAACTACTACATCAAATACGTTGAACTTGTCGACACCGTCTACCTCGCACTGAAGAAGAAGCCACTAAGTCCTCGCTTCAAGGTTCTATCGCCGTTCGACGCCCAGCTGATCGTGCTTCACGTGGTATCGCAGCTTTTTTGCATGTTTATCACCACTCGGCTACCGCTTTGCTTTGCTATACTCAACTCAACGGGAAAACTTCTGTTGTGAGTGCACAAATCTGCTGCGTTAGCCACGCCCGGTTATTCCGAGATGCTGAGGAGCCTCTAATTTAGTCATGGGTCCCAATTACCCTCAACCTTATGGTCCATGTCTCAATGTGTGAGTACATGTGCTCGCTTCATCAGTATCTGCATCACCTCACCATTTCTCTGATTCTGTCTGGGCAGATTATTACTACTATGCGACTGCTGGTGGCGCGAAAATTTGGGTAAATGATGCATCTCGGGTATTAATTAAAGTTGCCATAACTGAAATAGAAATCCATTTCGTATAGTGGAAGAAATACCTTACTTCAACGCAGATCATCCAGTTCGCCATCGACCTTGTTGTCATCTACTTCGCTTGTGAGTCCAAGCAGTACCCGGTCACAGGGCAACTAGCATCGCCGATTTGCAGACAAAATTCTCACATTTCGCTCCCTCTATCGCTCCCCGATCATCGCCCGGCCTGGCATCGACGTGCCCGACCCACCCCTTGGGATCACTTGAAAACCACATTGGACATCTTTGTTACGCCGTTTTGATTCTATGGGGCGTACGGTCGAATTTTGCGCCTGGGGTACCCCTTTGGGACGGCTTGCTTCTGTGAATCTGCCAATGAACACGTCCACTGACACCCCAACCCTACTTGAATGAAACACCTCTACTCTCGATGACCTAATTCGACAGTCTGGCAAGGCATGGCTTATCGCGGCTGGGTGCCGAAATGGGGTTATGTTGGTTACTGCTCTGGCTCAGAGGCTGCGGCTTACTTCGGCGTTGGTTTGCTCACATCATACCTATTCTTGTTCATCGACTTCTATATCCGAACGTACAAAGGCGCCCCTCTGCTAAGACCGCGAAGGCTAACGGCAAAGCCAACGTGAAAAA
>Ga0307508_10003946_pt1 | contig 14708 bp, 20 predicted proteins | sample 9_EM_MG_FD_203089 | JGI IMG/M metagenome (GOLD analysis project Ga0307508, IMG submission 203089) | Populus trichocarpa ectomycorrhiza microbial communities from riparian zone in the Pacific Northwest, United States - 9_EM | ecosystem: Host-associated > Plants > Roots > Unclassified | place... | reverse complement strand
CGGATTCCCCGGAGCCCGATTTCGGCATTTTCGAGCCTTGAATGATACCGCGACGACAAGTGATCAGGGGAAAGTAGCGGGGATTTTGGTCTTCTGTGTTTCTTTCTGCTCCGTCCTTCTGTGTCGTGCAACCTTCTGTATTACTGCGTGTTCTGATTTGTTTGTTTGTCTGTTTGTTTGCTTTCGGCGGAAGGGAAAGATGGGAACCCCACGGGGGTGGTACGGCGTGGTGGAGCGCAGATAGGCTGTAGTCCTGAGCGCACTTGAATGACATTGAATATTATCTCTCTCCACAGACCTACCTCTCTATCCCCGTGACCGGCACTGCGACCACCACTCCCCGAGAACAACGAGCCCACGCAAGGCGTGTGAGAAGTGCCGCGAAGAGACCACGCCGGGCGTGACGGATACCGCAAGAACAACGAGCCCACGCAAGGCGTGTTTGAAGAGCCGCGAAGAGACCACGCCGGGCGTGACGGATACCGCGAGAACAACGAGCCCACGCAAGGCGTGTGAGAAGAGCCGCGAAGAGACCACGCCGGGCGTGACGGATACCGCAAGAACAACGAGCCCACGCAAGGCGTGTAAGAAGAGCCGCGAAGAGACCACGCCGAGCATGACGGATACCGCGAGAACAACGAGCCCACGCAAGGCGTGTGAGAAGAGCCGCGAAGAGACCACGCCGGGCGTGACGGATACCGCGAGAACACCGAGCTCACGTAAGGCGTGCGAATACGCCTGAAGTGTGAGTACGCCAGAAGTGTGAGTACACCGGAAGTGTGAGTAGGACCGCTCACGCTGCAGACCCCGCCTACGTTGCCTGTCGAGACAAACGGAGAAGTCGAGGCAGGATCTTGACACGTCGACCATATGGATGTCGTAACTGACTTTCTAAACCCGAAGATCGACCAAGACAACATCTGCATGTCTCTACCACCTGGAATCGAGTGTCTTGAGAGCAGTACAACAAAGGCTGAATCGCTTATCCTTCGCAAAGCTCATTACGGATTAAAATAAGCTCCCTGGCTTTGGTATGAAGATATTGATGGCTTCTTATGCTCTATAGGATTCAAGCAATCAGCTGAAGATCCGAACCTCTACCTTCAGCCAGGAGACTTACTACTTCTATATGTTGACGATCTTCTTATTGCATACAACAGAACCGACGGACACCGAATCAAGCAGCTCCTCCACACGAAATACAAGATGAGCGATCTAGGACCAGCAAGAAGATTCCTAGGTATCGAAATCGAGAAAAAGGAGGACGGCTTCTGCATCAGCCAACAGGCCTACATCGACACAATTCTCAGAAGATTCAGATTGCTTGACGCAAAGCCAGCAAAAACGCCACTAGATCCTCAAGTCGACCTGAACAACCCCCACTGCGAGGACAAATCCGTTGATCGAAAAGAATATCTCTCAATAGTTGGTTCCTTGATGTATGCTGCGCTTGGAAGCCGACCGGATATCGCCTTCAGTGTCACTGCCCTCAGCCGCTACAACGTTCAACCCCCTGAGATGCACCTGACGGCAGCAAAACAAGTGCTCCGCTATCTCAAAGCTACATCCAATCTCTCCATCCACTATCGACGTCTACCCCACTCCGAACTGTCAGCAGTGGGATATACAGATTCTGATTGGGCCACAAACCTCAAAACTCGAAAATCCGTCGGTGGTTGCATCTTTGGGCTGGGATACACCAACTGGAACCAGGAACTCATCACCTCAGGACTGGTACACTGGCAAGCGAAGTCTCAGACTCAAAAAATTTGAGAATTCCTAGGGAGCTCCCGTAGCTGCCGTAGCTCCCGTAAGCATCGCTAACTCCCGTAAGAGGAGAAGTTATATTTTACTCCCGTAAGGATTTGAAAAAAAATATGTGGTTTATTTTTACCTGAAACCTTGAGAAATATTAGTTCAAATTTATGTCTCACCTGTAAGAAAAGCAATATACTTCAACTTTCCATTTTTTTGCTGATGGAGTGTAGTGGCACTATCTACGCTTGAAGCAGAGTATATTGCTAGCTCCCATGCCACTCGGGAGAGTATCTGGATTCGGCGCATCTTAGAAGAAGTTGCAAACACAATGTCGATTAAAATTTCACAGGGACCTGTACCTATCGATGCGATAATCAAGGAGCGATTAAGCTAATCATCTCTGGAGTTGTGAAGCAGAAGTCAAAGCACATCGATGTTAAGTACCACCATGTGCACGACAAACAGACAAAAGGATCGGTAAACTTTCAATACGTTACATCTGTGGCGAATCCAGCCGATCTGCTCACAAAACCGCTTGCCGCTCCTCGACACATGCAACTACTCCAACTCGTCAATCTATCCGCAAACGATACCTTACACCCCACTATGCTCAATACCGAAGCATCCCACGTTACGCAAGATTCGACCAACCTCACCCATCCGTCACACAATGTGCGAGCGGCGAAGACTGGTAGCGACTGTGGGAAGGGAAAGGGGGTGAGACTCAGGGGAGAAAAAGGGGGTGCCGGGAAGGAAGCGTGAGCTGATACTCTTTTCCCTACTGTCAGCTGTTTTTCCCACAGGGTTTTCACTGCAGAGGTTTTGATGAGGTCAATGATGATCGCAGGAGTTATATTTTTTACTTGGTTTTTTGTACGAAGCGCAAGAAGAGGGGGTGTGTTGGAAATGCTTCTCGCCGCTTGATGTACGGCGTTGCACTGCATACAGTTGAGCAGGGCGCTGACCAGGAAAGCGGGGTAAGCAGCTCAATTGGGCAAGCTTGGGGGGGAGCGAGACTTTTGTACACTGTTTTGCTTTCTCTCTTCCATTCTTCTTCTGTAACCGATAATACAATAATCATTCACAAGAAAGTCGTCCGCTGCCCTCGCTCGCTCTCCCTATCACACATGATCTTCTTCTATCACCTCATCATATCAAGTTTTCTCTCGCCCTTGCCCTTGACACCATATTCCCGTCAACACTGAAACCTGCTCGTCTCTCAAAGAAGCTACAATCAATTGTTTAGCAAGCAACCAATTGTGTCACTCCCAGGACAAGAAAGAATCGAAACACGAGCCGAAGTGGGAGGGTCCTCAGAAAGGAGATTTGGTGCTGGTACGGGACAGAGCGCTGGACAACCAGAAGGGAGGCAAATTACGTCCTCGATGGCACGCTCCAAGAATCATGGAACACATGGTGCAAAACGGCAACACCGCACTTATCCGAGAATTACACCACGCTCCGGACAATACGAAAAAGTACCATTTCGACGACCTCAAGGTTTATGTCCAACGTCACTCCAATGACTGAGCCTGAGATGTGTCATACGAGCGAAACACAATGGCGTCACCTTTCATCTCCGCGAACTCGACAGGGCAGCGGGCCTTCCACCTCACCACGAACTAAATAAAGCCGTCAGGTCGAGGCTTGAAAATAGAAGGGGTGGTAGCGAAGTGCGGACGGAAGAGAGGCGTGAAGTGCGGACGGAGGCGATAGAAGGGAAAAGGCGACCGAACTAACACACTGTTTACCTGCTAATGAATGACCTGCGTGGATGACTGGATGTTGCAAGGTAAGTCACTCGATTATCCATATCTTTTCAAGAGGGTTGGGTTGTAAAAGAAAAGTTTTTGCTTGGTTTTTGTGTTTTTGTGTTTTTGCTATTTTTCGGCTACGAGCTAGAGATGGCGAAGGAAGGAGTGCGATGGCGGGACCGTGTTGGAGATACGCATTGTCAGTTTTTGTTCTTTGTTTTCAGGCGACGCACAGTGGAGATTGTGATATCGGTATGGAAGGCATGTTGCTTGCTTTGTTTTACTCGGCGGGGCCGGAGAGACTGCACGGGGGAGGCTGCATTTGGGAGAGATGGGGATGCGTGGGCTTCACACTTCTGCACGGTGGCAGAATTACTTATCTCGGGGATCCTGTGGAGCTTAGTTTTGGTGGTTGTGTCATCGACAGGGAAAGTGGCTCGGCGAGCAGGGAGGGACTAGTGGGACTGTATTGCTCTTTCTCTGAGGTTGGGGACTTGCTCTGGTGTTCTTGATCATCGATATCACCACACCGAGAATCCAACATAATATTCCCCTCCGTTTTCCATCTCCATTCACCAACTCATCGTGTCTACAATCGTACCCACCGTTTCCTGAGGTTGGGAATCGACGATGTATACCGGAGCACAGGTGAGAGTTTGTGCTTTCAGTGCACACATCCCCAACAGGAAGGGAAATGGCACCGACACTTTGCCGTGCACATTGCTCCCTCTGAGGCTCTCTCGCCATTGGTGCTGCCCCATACCCCGCTCCCTCGCTACTGGCTCCCTCCGCTCCAGGACCTAGCGCATTTCTGCTCGCCGCGAGCGCGAGTGCGGTACGACCACGTTGTGCTCAGGCCTAGTCTTCGGCAAGCGGGTATGCCTCTTCCACCATTCTGCTCGTAGTGATGCAGCGGCGGCAGGTACTGAGCCAGCAGCCACCGCCTCGCGGTGCGCTGGCAACCGGGTATCGCTGCAGCCCGGCCAAAAGCGACCCATCAGGTCCGCAGGCAGTAGAGTAGAGCCCCATGTGTGGGAAATATCACTAACCCATCAGTGCATGTAATAAATCGTCGCCGAGCACGAACTACCTAGGTATGCCCACTAGCAAACAGCAAAGCACTTTGCACACCAGCCTGCGGCCTGCTGTCCACTGTCTCCGGTGCTCAAAATGCAGTCCCTTGCAGTCTCGTATTCCGTACGGGGGTCACTTGGTATCACTCGTCTCGCGAAAAAGAAAGGCTGTCTGCAAGAGTGATATGTGGAAGGGAACCACCACCTCCGACAACCACACTCATCTTACTGAAATCGCCAAGCCTACGATCTATTGCCTATTCAAGTAGCGAGTTCGACTTCATCACCAGCGTCGCTAGACAAAACTGCGTAAACACCAACCGGCTCCAGTGGTACCCAGTCTGATGTTTGAGGACGAGAGCTCTGGGGGATTAGAGGAGGACCAGAGAGCGCTGAGAGAGGACAACAAGGAGGCCCACGAGGTGATGGCCGCCCAGAGAGAGGAGATGAGGCAGAGGGAGAAGAAGGAGAGGACGGAGATGTTGGAGGCGCTCATGGGAGGCTATCAGGTGGAGGACCTGCTGGAATCTGCAGTGAAGGCGGTAGCAGAGAGGAAGGCCGGAGGATGGAAGAGGAAGGGCAAGGGCACCGGAAAACCAGCCTTTCCACAGTGACCAAGAAAGAGGAGAGCCTGCTAGATTTCTTCAGGCACAGCAAGAGGGGAAGTAAAGAAGAAGGGAAAGAGAAAGGAGAGCAAGGGGAAGACTGGATGGACTTGGAGGAAGAGACGAAGGGTGAGGTGGACGCGGCGGAACTGGCGAAGGCTGCCTTCGGGGAAGGCGGGGCAGGCTCGGCAGAGGCGATCACGGATAATCACTCGATGGGTGAGCCCGAAGAGAGCGCAGGAGAAGGGGGACCGCTGGAGACCCCAAACAAAGAAGGGAGGGGAAGTGCAGAGATGACAGACTATTCGCTGGGAGGAATCAGCGAAGGGGACTGGAAGGAAATACCGCAGTCGGGAAAGAGTGTGGCAACAAACTATTCGTGGGAAGTCCCACAGACGGTGGCAGCTCCCAGGGGGGCGGCACCTCAGCCGCACAGTGGCGCCAATGGCTGAATCTGAGAAATAAAGCGCGGGAGCAGGGTAAGAAAGTAGGCAAAGCAACGCTGGGGAGCTTTCAGGGAATGATAGAGGAGGCGAGGAAGGAGAGGACAGAGATATTCAAGGAAGTAATTGAAACGATTGACGTGCGGGCATACGACCAGGGCCAAGGAGAGAGGGACCTGAAGGCGAGACTGGAGAGGATAGAGGATCACCTGGCGTGAGAGAAACGGACGAGGGAGGAGAACGTGAGGCTACAGGGGGAAAAAATGCAGACGCAGGCAGAAATATGCCGACTGCAAGGAGCCAAAGAGGAGAAGCGATGGAATGAGGTTTACTGCTTTGTAAGGAATCAGCTGGAGTGGGGAAGGGACCAAGAGGAGACAGAGGAGAAGGAGAACCAGCAGAGGGGCACAATACATGAGGGGGCAGAACAGGCAGACGAGATATGGAGGATGAGGAAGGAATTGCCAGAGGGCTGGGGGGGATTCGAGGAGCGAGAAGATGCTGGGATGCAGATGAGAACAGTAGCAGCACAAATGATGGCGGCCATGCAGGAGGTACAAAGCCTTGTAGCAGAGATAGCAGGTACGAAGAAGATGGGGAAAGACACCTATGCAGCAGTACAGGGAATGGCCAAAGGAATGACCAGGACCACGGAAGCAATAGACAAGATGAAGAAGGAAATGGAGGACCTGGAGGCGGAGGTTGGGAATGAGCTGGAGAAGCTAACCAGGGCGGTGGAGCGAGTGGAGAGAAAAGGAGCTCCGACACCATTCCCTCCCCCAATGGCAAGGGATATACAGCATGAGGCCCTGATGAGAAGACTCAACAGACCACCGTCAACAACACCGACAGACTCGAAAGCAAGCAGCCCAGCACCAACACGGCATGGGAACGTTCCCCCGGCCCTCCCAAGAGCGCAGCAGGTGGAGGCGGCGAGGGTGCGGAGGGCGAAGGAGCAACCAGCCACAGCAGAGGGACAAGCGGCAACAGCAGAGGCGGAGGCGAACGAGAAGGAAGGCCTGACTGAGCAGGAGATGATCAATAGGGATCTGGGAGAGAGTATCAGAAGAAGCAAAACCCCGGCGTTGCACGTCAACTGGAACGGGACAGAGGAGGGAGAGGAAGAAGAAACCAAAGACGTAGAAATGGGAGAGGCAGACACAATCCACCTGGAAAGGAGGGAGCAGATCGAGAGAGAGGAGAGCGAAGACACCTCAATCCCACAGCAGCCAGCTAGACCGTTGTGGCCGGTGGGACCCCGAGTACAAGACATGAATGTCACACAGCAACGACAACATCGGCAGAGGCTGGCAGCAGCAGAGGAGGCCCAAAAAGCGTGGGAGAGGGGAGCAGGGCAAAAAGCGGGAGGAGAAGGGAGGATGACATATGCACAGCAGCTGAGGGCCCCTGCCCCCACGCAAAAGACCAAGGAAGTGAGGAAAGGAAAGGAGAAAGAGGAGAAAAATCCGCTCCATTTGCACCGCCATTTCCAGCAACATTTCCACTACCTGCTTGTCAAGATCCTGCCTTGACTTTTCCGTTTGTCTTGACAGGCAACGTAGGCGGGGTCTGCAGCGCTGCAGCGGTCCTACTCACACTTCCGGTGTACTCACTCTTCTGGTGTACTCACACTTCCGGCATATTCACACTTCTGGCGTACTCGCACGCCTTGTGTGGGCTCGTTGTTCTCGCGGTATCCGTCACGCCCGGCGTGGTCACTTCGCGGCTCTTCTCACACGCCTTGCGTGGGCTCGATGTTCTCGCGGTATCCGTCACGCCCGGCGTGGTCTCTTCGCGGCTCTTCTCACACGCCTTGCGTGGGCTCGTTGTTCTCGCGGTATCCGTCACGCCCGGCGTGGTCTCTTCGCGGCTCTTCTCACACGCCTTGCATGGGCTCGTTGTTCTCGCGGTATCTGTCACGCCCGGTGTGGTCTCTTCGCGGCTCTTCTCACACGCCTTGCGTGGGCTCGTTGTCCTCGGGGAGTGGTGGTCGCAGCGCCGGTCACGGGGATAGAGAGGTAGGTCTGTGGAGAGAGATAATAGATTGCATGGAGAAGAATCTCCAGACTAGCTACCGCGCCCTTCCTTTATACTTTTCCTTCCCTCTGTGGAGTCACAGCTTCCCCGCAAGGCTAACACAGTTCCTTCCCATCATGACTCAATCGTCGCGGCGAAGGAAACACATGATCGCACTTGGCCGCCACGTGGCCAACACTCTACTCGCGGCAACAGGAGAACGGACGCGCAAGCAGTAACAGTAAGGGAACAGGAAGAATGACGTACAACATAATCAAGGGGAAACAATACTCGTAACGATCATAGGAGAAGGACATGCAAGCTCAATCAACAGGAAACAACATACGTAGGAGAAGGACGCGCAAGCCCTATAACAGAGACAAAGGAGAAGGGACCTAGACCGGCCGGCAGTCTGTAGGTTGGGGAGATATCGTTACCGGCGCGATATGGCGGAGATCGGTCGAGGCGCCTAAGCGCGGAGGATGACCGCGGCTGCGGGAGCGGAAACGAGGATGACCCACAGGCCGACAAGGGTTAGAACGGCACCGGTGCCGGCGCCAAGGAGCCTGTCGCGCCAGGTTCGTGACAGTACGTCCCCTGTCCAGACCGAAGCTCCAGTGAGGTCATGTCGGGTCATCAGGGTTCGGCGGCGGACGGGCGTACGGTGGATGATGGGCGTGCGGTGGATGAGGACGGGCCGGCTATCCTGCTGCCGGACTTGGAGTTGTTCGTTCATTCGCTGTTGTTCGGTGATGATGGCTCTCAGGGCGTTGGCCATCTGCTGGGGTTGCTGCTGGTCCGCGTTGTGGAATTCGTTCATCCACTGGGCGAGCGTCCGGTGTACCACGTGGTTGCGGCGCACGTCCCGGGTGGTTGTTTGATGTATCATGGTGACGATTTCCCCCAGGAGGGCGAGTTGCATGCCCTGTAGTGCCGCAGTCGCGGCTGGGGGGTTTATGTTTTCCTGATCTTCCTGTGGTGGCGTGATGTCCGCCAAGGTTTCACATGGGGCTGCAGCGCTGCAGCGGAGGTGGTAGTTTTCCATGTTCACAAGGAACCGGCACTCGGGGCAGACCCGCTTTCCTCGGTGCCAGTCCGTGCATGTTTAGACGCGGTTGAGGCATCGTTTGTGGGTTACTTCGAGTAGTTCGTTAGGGTGTGGGAGCGGGCAGTCGCAGTTTGTCGCTCGGCGGCGGCGGCTTCGGCGCGGGTAGTAGTTGTTGTCCTTGCTCTGGTGGTGGGTGTTGCAGTAGTCATCGTAGCAGGCCATCCAGTGGAGGGATACGTGGTCGTCGGTACGGGGCTGTCCTACGGCGGACAGCGGGGGCAAATGTGCGGCTGGAGGGGCGCCCCATCCGTCGATTGTGGTGGCAGCAATGCCCCAGTCATTGTTGGGTTTGTTGGTGGGTAGTTCGGTCTGTTCGTTATCGGCGGAGGTTGTGATGGGAAACTCAGAGGTGCGGCTGCGGCCCGCGAAGGTCCAGCCTTCGTTGGTGTCGACAGTGGCGGTGGTGGACATATCGGATTTTTAGAGTTGGGGTGCAGGTTTCTCAGGGTATTCCTCGTAGAACTGGCGGACGAGGTTGGGTGAGTTCTCAAAGTTGCGGGCAGGATACCTGGTATGATCAGGGTCGTGGAAACCGGTCCACTTGACTCGATACTGGATCTGCTTTCTATGGCATCGGGAGTTGAGGATTTTCTCTATTTCCCACTCTTGCTGTTCTTGGATGATCACGGGTGGTGGCGGTGTTTGTTGGTGTCCCGGAATGGGTTCGGTGCTGGCTGTGGGTTTGAGGAGGCTGATGTGGAAGACTGGGTGGATCCTGACAGTGGCCGGTAGGTCCAGTTTATATGCTCTTGAGCCTACCTTCTCGAGGATGGTGTACGGGCCTATCTGCTTGTGGTCCAGTTTGTTCGATGGTCAGGTTGTCCAGATGTGTTTCCATCGTAGCCAGACCCTGTCACCTGGGTTCAGTACTGGGTCTGGATGTCGTGCTTTCTTGGCTTGCTCTGCTTGCGACATTTGGGCTTCCTTAATCTCTGCTCGAAGTTCTTCATGCAACCTTCTTAATGCCGCAACATATTCCAACACTTCCGGGGTCTCATCGTTCCGGGTGCCGAGGTCTGTCAGGAAACGAGGGTGACATCCATAGTTGGCAAAGAAGGGGGTTATTCTTGGGGTTCCAGTTTGTGTGTTGTTGTAGCAGAATTCGGCAATTGGGAACAACCTTTCCCAGTCATCCTGCTGGTAGTTGCAGTATGCCCAGAGATACTGCTCAAGGGTGGTAATGGTTCTTTCCATTTGTCCATCCGTGTGTGGGTGGAAGGCTCTGCTGAGGTTGCATGATATCCCGAGTGCTTCCGTTACTCGTTTCCAGAAGTCAGAGGTAAACAGGGACCCTCTGTCTGATACAATACTGCTTGGCAGTCCGTGGGGTCTTATAACTTGTCGGAGGAAGAGGTCTGCTAGGTTTTTGGGGTCCATGGTACCCTGGCAGGCGATGAAATGTCCCATCTTTGTAAGGCGATCGATTATTACCCATAACGCGTGTTTTCCATTGCTCGTTGGCAGCACAGTGATAAAGTCCATTGATATCGTGTCCTATGGTCGGTGTGGGAGTTCGAGTGGCTTTAGCAGTCCAAATGGCGCGTGTCGGATTGGCTTGATGTGATGGCAGGTGTCACAGTGGTCGACGTATCTGTGGATATACTTTCGTTGCCCTGGCCAGTAGAAATTTCGGCTAACAAGTTCCAGGGTTCTTGCTCAGCCCGGGTGTCCTGCGGCTTGCGCATCATGGTGGTCTCTTAATATGCATAGCCGCAGGGTGTCGTTGTCTAGGATCCATATGAGGCTGTCATACATTAGCAACCCGCTGTTTTCCTTGTATAACCCTAGTGCGATCTCCCTGTCACGGGTGGTCCCACTCGCCTTTTTCCTCCGGATTTCTTGGATCTCTTCATCTGCTGCGCTTAGTGTCCGGATTTCATTCAGGAGTTCGTTGTCTATCTCGAGGTTGGTGGTTTCCGTTGTATTGGCCTGGAGTGCTTTGAACGCTTCTTCGGGTAACAGGATTCGGCTGTGGTTCTGTCGATGCTTCACATCCCCTTCCCAGGGAGAGTCTTCTGACTCTCTAGAGAGGATGTCTGGCTTGCCTGTCAATTTCCCGGGTCGATACTTGATCACGAAGTCATAGTTAGCTAATTGCTCACCCCACCGGGCTTGTCGCAAATTGAGATCTTTTTTTGTTTTCCAGTATTCGAGGTTTTTGTGGTCGGTGAGGATCGTGAATTTTGGTCCCATTGTTTTACCATCAGTATCCCATTTTCATAGTGCGTCGACTATCGCCAGTAGCTCCTTATCGTGGATGTCGTAATTGCGCTCCAGGTCTTTGAGTTTCCTCGAGTAGTATGCTACAGGATGCAGGATTCCCTTTGCAACAGGTTGTGAGCAGATTGCTCCTATGGCGTAGTCTGAGGCGTCTGTTTCGATGGTGACGGGTTGTTTTGGATTGAAGTGTTGCAATATCGGTTCCGTGATCATTGCTCCCTTTAGCGTCTCAAACGCCTCCTGCTGCTTGTCGCCCCATTCCCATAACTTGTACTTTCTTGTGAGGGAGGAGAGGGGCGTCGTAATCTTGCTATAGTCTCTGATGAACCTTCGGTAGAAGTTGGCGAAACCCAGGAAGCTCTGCACCCCTTTGACGTTTGTTGGCTTCTTTCAGTCTCTGATTGTTCGGATCTTTTCTTCGTCCATTCTCAGCCCTCCTGGCGATATTACATATCCCAGATATTCTGTTTCCATGGCGTGGAATTCACATTTGGATGCTTTCAGTGTTAGTCCGGTGTCACGTACTCGTGTGAGTACTGCCCAGACATGTTTTCGGTGTGTTTCCTCGTCGGGAAAGAAGACCACAATGTCGTCCAGATATGCCATGCAGAAGATGTCTAAATAGTCACTCAGGATCTCGTTCATCCATCGTTGGAAGGATGCCGGGGCGTTGGTGAGTCCGAATGGCATGACAGAATAATCGTATAGTCCATATCGAGTTCGAAACGCGGTCTTCCATTCGTCGCCCTTTGCAATGCGGAGGTTGTAGTACGCATCTCGTATATCGAGTTTGGTGTAGATGGTGGCGCTGGAGAGTTGATCGAGAGACTCGCCGATCAGTGGCAGCAGTTTCCGATCTTTGATCGTGATTTCGTTTAGTTGCCGGTAGTCCACACACAGGCGTAGTCCTCCATCCTTGTTCTTGACGAAATGTATTGGTGCTCTGGCCGGGGAGGTGGATGCACGGATCCATCCTTGTTCTTCGTTGATTTCTAGGTATTCTCCCAGGGCCTTTATTTTGTCTTCGTTCAGGGGTCACATTGGCTCATACTGGGGTGTCTTCCCTTCCTCCAGTGGGATATGATAGTCCTGCGTGCGGTGAGGTGGGGGTGTCGTTGGTTCTTGTTCAGTGAATACAACGAGGAATTCGTGATATTCTGGGGGAATTGGTTTCTTGCTTGTCCTGGAGGTCTCTTTGATTTTGTTGATTACTGTCTGGGATACCTCCCATGGGTCTGTTTCGCCGATTTCCCAGTTCTCTTCTTCTGCCGGTGTTTTCTTATAATATTACTCTGTGGCTTTTTCTTCGGGGACTGTGTTGGCTCTTAATGAGCTGGGTAGGCATTTCTCGGTGCAGTGGTCGGAGTGGAATTTCACGGTGTGATTCTTCCATCCTATTACTATGTCGTGGAGTTTGAGCCACGGGAGTCCCAGGATGATCGGGGCGTTCCCGATCGTGATGCAGTGTAGCCGGATATCTTCCTGTTAATGGTTGATGGTTAAGTGGATCTGAGCGTTGTGGGTTACCGGCCCGCCGGTAACCTCACTTTCGTCGACTGTCAATACTCGTCTTGGCGTTGTTCTTTGTTGCATAGGTATTCTGCTGGCCTCAGCATAGGCCTTATCGATGAAGTTTTCTGATACCCCACTGTCCACCAAGGCTGTAGTGGTGCATTCGTTCCCGTCTGTCCCCTGGATTCGTACTTTGATCATAATTTTTTCCTCGCGGTCGTATCGGGCGGTTCGTACTAGGTATGGGGGGTCTTCTTCGGGTTTGACAACAAGTGTTTCCCTCAGGTGCTGGTTGTTGGCACCTATTCCCGAGGGTTGTTGTTTCCCGACGGTTCTTCTTCAGTTGTCTCCTTGAAGGTGGCTTCTGTGCCCCTGTATGGTCTTCTCCATGGAACTCATTCTTTGCTGGGCTGGGGGCATTCTTTTGCAAAATGTCCTTTCTTTCCGCAGTTGTAACATTCTCCTGTGATTACTCATTGTGGGAATCGGTTCGGTGTTCCCCTTGCGAATTTGAATCGTCGGATGGCATCGAGGTCCATCGGATCTCCCGGGGGCGTCGCCGGAGGCTCCTTTGTTTGGATGTGGAAGCACGCTGCTGGGTTGGTGGTAGGTCAGCGATTAATGACTCTGAGGTTGCATAGGCAGCTATCTGTTTTGATGGCAGCAGTGGCATAGTCCACCAAGACTGTGGCGGGGGTTTTCCTCATGACTAGGTGCCTCTTTACCTCAGGGTGTAATCCATCTCGGAATCGTGCAATGCATACATTGTCCGCGTATGGGAGGTCTGCTTTGATTTGCTGAAATTCGGCCCAGTAGGTGGCCGCTGTCCGATTTCCCTGCTGGATCTTCTGGAATTTCTCAAACGCTATTTCCTCGGCGTCTACCTGGCCGAAGGCGTGCTTCATGTTGGTTTTTAGTTCTTCCCATGTCAGGTTGATTCCTCCTTCCTGGTTTAGAAAGGTTTCCACCCAATTCCAGGCTCCCCCCCGTAGCAGGGAGGATGCATATCCTGTTTTCTTGTCATCGTCGTTGAATCGGTTTCCTTCTGTCCTAAACTTGAGCTCGCACTGGGCCAAGAATGTTTTGAACTTTGCTTTGTCTCCTTCGAATGGTTCGGGGTCCTGGAGCTTTGGTTATCTGCTTCGGAGTGTCTCTCTGGCCGAGAGGATTTCTTGTAACTTCTCCGTGGTGAGGAGGTGGGGTCCTGCCCCTCCTGCTCCTTTTTTGTCCCCCATTCTTTGGGTTTGCTCTGGTGAATCTGGCGTCTGGGGCCTTGATCGGGGGTCTGGGGTTACTGGGCTTGGGAATCGGTAGTCGTCGTGGACCCTTGTGAATTCTCTGAGGGTGAGGTGATCCTCGCTGTTTTCGTCCTTGGAGGCCACTGTGTTGCTACGTCAGGTGTTGATCGGGAGACGTAATCTAGTGTCAAGATCATGCCTTGACTTCTCCGTTTGTCTCGACAGGCAACGTAGGTGGGGTCTACAGCGCTGCAGCGGTCCTACTCACACTTCCGGTGAACTCACACTTCCGGTGTACTCACACTTCCAGCGTACTCACACTTCTGGGGTACTCGCACGCCTTGTGTGGGCTCGTTGTTCTCACGGTGTCCGTCACGCCCGGCGTGGTCTCTTCGCGGCTCTTCTCACACACCTTGCATGGGCTCGTTGTTCACCCAGTATCCATCACGCCCGGCGTGGTCTCTTCACGGCTCTTCTCACACACCTTGCGTGGGCTTGTTGTCCTCGGGAAGTGGTGGTCGCAGCGCCAGTCATGGGGATAGAGAGGTAGGTCTGTGGAGAGAGATAATATTCAATGTATTTCTATTGCGTTCGGGACTACAGCCCATCTACGCTCCACCACGCCATACCACCCCCATGGAGCTTCCATCTTTCCCGACCGCCAGAAAAAGCAAAACAAAAAATCGCAGCAAATAACAAATCGTCACCCCGAGACACATTGTGGAACCCCAGTACAAGAGTGGGAAAAGACAGAGTAACCCACCTTCCAACTCTTCCCTGACAGGCCCGGTGTGGTCGTAATGTTCTCATCAAAATTCGAAGACCCCAAAGTCAGGCTCAGGCGAACCCGAGTCGTCACTTCCGTTGTCGCTTGAGGTGGGGTTCTGGTCGAAGCAGAGGTTTTTGGTGTGTCCTAGGCCAGTTGCCCTCAGGAACCGGCAGAGGGGGATGAAGTTTTTCGGATTGGTGATGAAGTCGGAG
>Ga0307508_10003945_pt1 | contig 14711 bp, 20 predicted proteins | sample 9_EM_MG_FD_203089 | JGI IMG/M metagenome (GOLD analysis project Ga0307508, IMG submission 203089) | Populus trichocarpa ectomycorrhiza microbial communities from riparian zone in the Pacific Northwest, United States - 9_EM | ecosystem: Host-associated > Plants > Roots > Unclassified | place... | reverse complement strand
AAGGAGAGGCTATCACTCTCCTAACCGTGATAACCGTCGGGAAAAAAATAAATTCATATGTATCTATATTCCAAAAAATACCAAGTGACGATCCCATCTCGAGCCCCCCTCCCCCCTTCCCCCTTAAAAAAAAAAGGTGGTAAATTCTACCAGATCTGGACTGGTGGGGGGGAGTCGTGTATACACTATCACTACTATCACTTGTGCCCGGACCACCCGCCATGAGCGCCCCTCCCAGCAGAAAGGTCCCCCATCCACAATCAAAACTGTACTTTATGGCCCGGCCGGCCGGACGGACTTGACGGACGGCGCTTATCGCGCTTACCCTCTCCCCGCCTCTTCCCCCATCCCCGCCCCGCTGTTGCGGAGCAGAGGACGACGACGACGAGGAGGAGGAGGAGGACGAGGAGGAAGAGCTAGTCCACGGTCCCCCCCCCCCCTCCCCGCACCAAACCAGCCGTCGAGTCGAGTTAAGCAGCAGCGGGGCGCACGTGCCGATCATGAGACCCCCCCCCCCTCTCTCTCTCCACCCCACACACACACACTCTCTCTCTCTCTCTCTTCCACCCAGCTATAGATATATGCGTGGACGCTGGACGCTAGATGGAGAGCTCCCATGTTTCGGAGCTAGATATGCTTTTCTTTTTACCCCTCCCACCACCACCAGCACCACCACCCCTCCGTACATGCTTCCCTAGATAGCATACATACTGGCACACATACTTAGCTTCCCTTCCTCCTCCTAGCTCCTAGCTCCTAGCTCTTAGATAGCTCTAGCTCGCCCTCTTGCCCCCGCCGTGGTTGGCTGTCGGTAGTGCTTTTTTTTTTTTAGGCTCTATATACTTGCATGGGACCATGGGTTGGGCGAGGAAGGGAGAGCGAGAGAGGAAGAGCGAGAGAGAGAGAGAGAGAGAAGGCGCTCGTGTTGGCAGGCGGTTGGCAGTGGGTGCACCGGTCGGCACTCTGCATAGCGGGAGGAGCAAGATGAGGAAGAGGAGGGGAAAGGATAGCTGCTAGCTAGCTGGTTGGCGGGCGGGGCGGGAGTGAAACATCATCCCCCAGCCCCAGGTGCTCACCTGAACGGTGCATGCGTGCGTACGTGCGTATCTACGTGCTGGCTGGCTGGCTGGCTGGCGGCTGGCTGGCTGGCTGGATACAAACGCACAGCAGCCAACATGCCTGGCCCGCCCCCGCTTTCCCGGATCACCCGTCTGCTCTGCATGCTGCCCGTTTCTTCGCCGCTAGATACGCTCTCTCCCTCCCACCATCGCCGCCGACGCCGGAGACGAACCACCACCACCGCTGCCACGATCCAGCTTTCCCGCCGCTGTCGGGCCACCAGGTCAAACGAGGAAAGCTGCCTTCGCCGAGCTGTTTGCCGCGCGGGTGCACACGGACGGACGGACGGGGCGGACGGACGCTCGGAGTGAGGCTTCTACGGTCCACCCTCGTGGCCAGATACGCTGGCTCCCTTCCTACAGCATATGGGCTAGCGGTTCACTGCTCCATCCGCAAACAAGACAACAGCACTACATTTCGAATTCCAAATTCCACTCGGGCTGCCACAGCCGTGAACGCAGGAACAAGCCTGGCCATCCCATCCACCCGTCCGTATACAACCTGCTTCGCCGATGCAGAACCGGGAGCAAAACGCCAACGCACAGATGCCAACCCGTGAAACGCAATACCCCAGCCTCCGACCACAAGTGAGAGAGATGCGAGGATAGGGGAAAATGGGAGGGGAAAATGTAAAAATGCGGAGAAATGAAAACCGCACGAATACCCGCTGCGCGTACCCGACGGAAGGCAGAAGGTGGTGATGGCAAGTCCAGCACCACCACTGCCAAGGCCAAGGTTCAACCTTGACTCCGACGACGGGTGAAGGCAGGAAAGCTTTCGTAGCTAGCTGTGGTGATAGGACGAATGCGTCATTCCTTCCTGCCGGCTACCATCCTCCGGGAGGTCCGCACCACCAAACCTTGCGCCGGGGACGTCGCATACGAGCAGGTCTTCCGTCCCCCTGCCCAGACATCCGTACACCTTCACGCTCCCTCCCTCGATACCAACGATGGCGGAAGTGCCAGCGAACACGGCGCCGCCCTCAACGCCGGTCCTGTTGCAAGTGGCAAAGATCGTCTCCCCCACGACGGCAGCGGACCGCTCCAGTACGGGGTGCAGCCGCTGGATCCAGTACGCCAACGTGTCAGCGTCGGGAACCTGCGCTTCTTCGACGATCGACTCGGGCGTCTGCATCGTCAACCATGCCATGGGAACCACGGCTAGGTTCGACCCGGTGTCCAGGACGTGGTTGGCGAATTCGTATTTCTCAAAAGGTGCCACAAAGTTTTTGGGGTTGAGATCCATGCCTGCGCACACACTCACATGTCAGCACTCGCCCCGTGTGATTGGACGCCTCAACTCCCGCTCCTTGCGCTGTCAGGGGATGCCAACATATCCCCATCGCCATCTTGCCGGCGCCGCCCGGGATGTCACCCGCGTAGAAGCCCCGTCCCTCCTCGGCCCAGGATTCGTCCGTCGTGTACAGGAAGCTCTTGCGGTAATTGGCCAGCACGTTTCCCTTCGGTGAAACCAACACCGCCGAGTTGTATCGCGACGCTGAGCCGTGAGGAGTGGACGGCGAGTGCGCGCAGTATTCTGGGTATCCGACTATTACGTGGCAGCCGAGCCGCCACGCGGTGCTCCGTGCCCACGACGTCGTGGGACCTGCGGCTGTGGGTTCCAGGTGGAGGCTGATCTCCTGCAGCGATTGGAAGTTGTAGCCTGGGGGGCTCGGCTGTCAGTGGCGAGCAACCGGAGATGTCTGCAGGCGGAACTGCCGCGAAGCATCTCCCGCACCGGCTGAGGGAGAGAGAAGTAACCGCACACGTACCCGAAAAGGCCATTTCCGGCAGGACGAGCAGATCCAAGTCCACGGGCGCCGCTCTCTGAAGGACGGCTTCGGCTCTCTTCAGGTTGTGAGCTATATTGCCTAGTTGCGGGTTGAACTGCACCGATCGTCCCATCAGCTTCCTCTCCCTCTCGCATTCCGCCCTTCGGCAGCCGCTCCGACTCGTCGAACTGCCGTGAAGGCCACAGCATATACGTGCGAAGCAGGGACGAAAAAGAAAAAAGACAGATGTGGTGAGATGGGGATTGAACAGCAACGGGGAGAAGTGATACGCGCCTTGTGGGCGTGGAGCCAGACGTACCTGCAAACAAGCGATCCTCATGGTTGCGGGATTCTCGGGCACTGGTCCCGAAGTGGTGTTTGCGGTGGTGGTGTTGCTGCGCGAGCGGACGTGGTTATGTTTGTGGATGGACAGAAGGGAGGGGATAGGGGAGGGGATGCGGGAGGAGGAGGCGGAGGCGGAGGAGGCTGAGGCGGAGGAGGCTGAGGCAGAGGATGCTGAGGCGGAGGAGTTGACGACTGCAGCAGCAGGAGCAGCGGTGCAAGAGACGGAGCTGCAGAGAAGTTGGGGTGGGACGCAGCAAGCTGAAGACGTCTCGGTGGACTTAAGATCTGCGGGCGGCGGTGTTTGCGGCGGTAGCGGTCGCGGTAGCAGTAGCGGACACGTGCGACGGAAAGGAGGATTGGTAGCAGTTAGCACGTCCGCGAGCGAGAGCAAGTGTGACTTCTCCGGTTCGCAGTCCAGCCAACCGCGGCACATCCCTTTTCCGGAGTTGCCGCGGGAGCTGCCGGTGGTGGGCTGGGGAGGTATCTTCCGTGTGTGCTAGATATGCGGGCACTTCCTAGATACTCTGCTTACGCTGCTGCTCTGTTTGCGTACCCCGCACTACATACGGACGGGTGCGACGAATCAGACTCCACGGGGGGATGCTGTAAGCGAGAGCAAGTGTGCGACGAGCGAGAGACAGCCCGCTGGATGCGGACAGATCTGCCGCCCCTTGGGAAGTTGGCCGCGCAACGGCTGCGGAGGCCGCATTGGGAAAACGGGCCTGCCGATCCGTCGGCGCTTAGTTATCACCTGCTGAAACGGGCGGCCGCGGGTCACGGCGCGACACAGATGCTTTCGATAAGGCGGAGACCGCCTAACCCGCTCGGGAGGTATTGCCCAGCACGCCTTCCCTCCTTCCTTCGTTCGCTCGCCGGCCTTGCTCTCCCGAGACCTCGAGGGCTCTGTGCAGGCAACAGCATCACATGTACGATTTCCAGCCCTGGGGTCCAGAAACCATCCCCCTACTGGTCGAGCCGGGCGAGCAAGAGCAGCTCCCCCTCCACAGGAAAGGGAGAGAATGAAAGAAGAAGAAGAAGAAGTGATCATCCGTAACCCATGGATAGCGTTTCTCCTCTTCCCTTCGCAATATACGCATCGTATACGGAGATGGGGGTGGAGCGTGGAGGGGGGGGGGGGGGGCATATATCTATGAGCTCCGGCCGTGACGCGAACGAAGACGAGGGCCTAAAGGGCAGCACGAGGAAACATCGTACGTAACTATGCAGGGGCCGGTGGGATATGTACAATGCTATGTATCGTGCAGCACGCTATTTATGCAGAGCGCAGAGTGAGTATGGGACTTCCGGGCCTGGTATTATGGTATGTACTCTATATGTATCCATCTGTTCGATGTCCCCACCGTTTTATCGATCCGCCGTGGCGTGCGAACGCTTTCGCTAGATATGCTCTACATATACCCCACTTCTCGCTTCTTATCTTCCCCGGTGACAGGGACAAAAAAAAAGGGCGTTTTCGCCCCGTTGCTGTGGAGGGCTGAGCCATGGCGAGGAAATAGATATTGCGGGGTGGTTTCTGTGACTCTTCGCCATCCCGCCTTCTGGAAACGGAGCCCCGGATTGCGATCATGGTTTGTCGCCGCAATCGTGCGTGCGTACGCCTCGTCTCCAGGGGGCTGGCTAGCTGGCTCCGGATGACGCATCGCCAGTAGAGTACTTTTACTAGCCGATGACTCATTCCTAGCAGCCTACTGTTCGGGGGGTTCGAGACAACCCCCCCCCCCGAACGCCCTGCATCGCAATTGCCCACTCCGTCGCCGATCGCAACATACGGCCCGCTATGGGGATGGGCGTGTATGGATCGATTGGTTGACATTTGCAACGACAGAAAGTAAGAAACGCTTGCGCGTCGAATTGAATATTTAAACGCCCTTGTACGCCCAACGAACCAACAGGAAGCACACGAGATAATGAAAACAGGAAGATTGGCGGTTCCCCCTCTCCCCGGAACGGAGTGGGGAATACCTCAGTCTTCGACGACGTAGCTGCCGTCACGGGGACGGTAGACCATATTGCTATTCTCTAGCTCCCGCAGGATCTCTTCCGGCAACTGCGCGAGCGAGCAGGTCAGCGGTCTGCGTCTGCGGTTGCGGTTGCGGGGAGGGGATGTTCGTCGAACTCACGTTTCCGCTGACCTTGACGGCATACACACCCTTCTCGCACTTCTCGATCCTCTGCCAGCGAGCGACCCAGGACTTGGTGGGCTCGCGCAGCGCGATCAGGCCCTCGAAGACGTGCGACGTGATGTCCTCGATAACATCGTGGCCGAGATTCTGCAGCAGCTGCTCGCAGTTGGGGCATCCGTTCTGTTTGAATTTCTGTGACGGCGAAGGAGGGGAAAAGAAACAGGTGTCAGTCGAACCGTTTGACTGGCTATCATGCTGGAGGGAACTGACCTGCGTGGTCTGCACGAACGCGCAGATCATACACGCGCGCAACGTGCGCATCTGGCCCGGTGTGGCGTAGTTGCTCATGGTCGATGTTGCGGTTCTGTTGAGGACGGCGTGTCGGGCGGTTGAGTAAGCGACGGAGCGGAGGGAGTGGCGTTGTGTGTCGAGGTGTGGAGGACGGACGGACCACGGATGTTCGGTGAAGAGCGAGACTACATATGTACAAACTAAGCTCGTGCGGGTGTGGATAACGGCTACATAGGGCGCGGCAAGCGAAAGTGCGCACAGAGTGGAGCCAAGACCGCTTAATAATCCTCTCGGGACGGACTAGCCTGATTAGATTGTGCAGCTCGTGTTCGTCTCGCGTCTTCCCTGGCTCTCTAGCGGTGTGTATTACAGAGCAGCGAGCAGCTCGGACTTACTCATTGCTCCGACGCTGCTCTACAAGAAGTTCGCTGCTGCGTGTGCCCGTCAGAGCGTGCATCCCCGTGTGTTTTTTTCGTCTCCAAAAGAGAGTCTTCCCTTCATTCCATTCTGTGCCTCAACCCACGACCGAATACATCACACCCACGACGGCTGTGAATAGCAAAGCCATACGCGACGGAGATACGTGTGGCTGGAACGCACATTTATCCGGGAGAGCCTCGGCGCGAGTTTCTCTCGCACAGATAGCCGATTAGATGCGTGTTTCCGGCCTGAGTTGCGGCGATCCAGAAGGTTTGTCTCCCCGTGCACCAACCAGGCCCACTATGCATACATGTGCAGAGAAAGTATTGACGAGTTGTGTGCTTGCCAGGATGGGGACCGTTATCTGACACCCGCGCCGACTTTACACCGTGTTTCGTCGATTCCACCGTCGATGTGGTCAGCTTGGGTCTCGTCCTTAGCGGAGCCATCCAAATCTACGTGCTTTTGCGACGGACGCCGTACCCGATACCTCGGAATTGGCACTACTGGTCGAAATTGGTGCGTGTCCCCCTCCCCGCACTGCAAATATCCTATTGGCCTGGGGTGTTGACGTTTTGCTCGTGGCATAGGCTGGCGTTGGTTTCGCGATTGTGACGTTGTTCCTCCTCGCCTCGCTCCACATCGAATACTCACCGTCGTGGGGCACCGATGTTCAGTTTTGGACGCCAATCTTCAGCTGTTTGGCCCTGCTCGTAGCCCTGGCCATCCATCACTTTGAGCATGCGCGGTCCAAGGTCCCCAGCGGAGTGCTGCTCTTCTACTGGCTGTTCTTCGTGATCGTGCACGGGATTCAGCTACGGCAATCCGTATCCCTCCAGGATTACAATCACCGGGCGCCTCGACTTGTCACTCTGGCGATTTTGGAGACGGTTGGGATCGCCGTGTTCATGCTGGAATGGCTGGTGCCGAAGACGCAGAGCTCCTACAGCGCTCTCGACGACGACGAATACGAATGTCCCACCGAGCACGCAACCGTGTTCTCGATCCTGACTTTCAGCTGGATGACTCCGATCATGAAGCATGGATATACCAAGTTCTTGACGGAGGAGGACCTGTGGGACCTGCGCGATAAGGACGGCGCGACGACCACCGAGAGGAAGTTCTCGGAAGCCTGGGCTAGACAGCTGCAGCGCAAGACTCCCAATCTATGGTTCGCACTGTTTCAAGCCTTTGGCGCGCCGTTCGGAATCGCAACTCTGTTCAAGATCGTCCAGGACGTTCTGGCGTTTGTGCAGCCTCAACTGCTGCGGATGCTCATTGGATTCGTTGCGTCGTATGAGACCGAAACGCCGCAGCCTGCGATCCAAGGATTGGCCATTGCCGCTCTCATGTTCCTGGCCAGTACCATTCAGACATTGTCCCTGCACCAATACTTCATGCATGCATTCGAAACCGGCATGAGGATCAAGAGTGGGCTGACGGCAGCTATCTACCGGAAGAGCATACGGCTGTCCAACGAAGGACGAGCAGAGAAATCAACCGGTGACATTGTCAATCTACAGGCCGTGGATACCCAGAGGCTTCAAGGTAGACAACACACACCCCCCGTGCTGGGGTTTGAGCGATAGGTTGCTAACAGTTTCGTGTACCCAGATATCACACAATATGGTCAGCAAGTTTGGTCAGCTCCTTTTCAGATCACCTTGTGCATGATCTCGCTCTACAACCTCGTGGGCCCAAGCATGTTTGCTGGCATCGGCGCCATGTTGATCATGATTCCTGTCAATGGCTTCATCGCCAACCTCATGAAGAAGCTTCAGAAACGACAGATGAAGAACAAGGACGCCCGCACGCGGCTCATGACGGAAATTCTGAACCACATGAAGAGCATCAAACTCTATGGCTGGAGCGAGCCCTTCAAGCAGAAGCTCGACTACGTTCGGAACGAGCGGGAGCTTCGCACTTTGAAGCAGATTGGAATCTCCCAAGCATTTGCCAGCTTCACGTGGTCCTCTACGCCTTTCCTGGTATCCTGTTCTACATTCGCCGTCTTTGTCCTCACGCAGGATAAGCCTTTGACTGTAGAAATTGTCTTCCCTGCTCTCACGCTATTCAACCTGTGAGTCCTACCGGCGATCGGCCCCGCGATGCTTCTCGGCTAACCTGTGTGAAGGTTGACATTCCCGCTCACGATGCTGCCCATGATCATTTCTGCGCTCGTGGAAGCCAGCGTTGCCGTCGGTCGTGTTACGTCGTTCTTGACAGCGGACGAGCTCCAGTTCGATGCCGTTCGTCACGAAGAGGCGGTTACCAAGGACGGAGAGGAGACCGTCAGGATCACCAATGGAACGTTCACCTGGAACAAGAACGAACCCGACAGCAACTGTCTCAAGAACCTCAACTTCTCGGCGACCAAGGGATCCCTAAGCTGCATCATCGGCAGGGTCGGATCCGGAAAGTCGAGTTTCCTTCAGGCGGTCAGCGGCGAATTGAACAGGAGAGCAGGAGAGGTCGTTATTCGCGGCTCGACAGCATATGTCTCGCAGCAACACTTCATCATGAACGCCACAATCAAGGACAACATTCTCTTCGGTCACCGATTCGATCCTGCTTTCTACGCCGAGACCGTTCAGGCCTGTGCTCTTCTGGAGGATTTCGACCATCTCCCGGACGGCGATGAAACGCAAGTCGGAGAAAAAGGCATCAGTCTTTCCGGTGGCCAGAAGGCACGACTGTCACTCGCACGAGCCGTCTACGCAAGGGCGGACGTCTATCTTCTGGACGATCCCCTATCCGCTGTGGACCAACACGTTGGAAGACACCTAATCGATCGCGTCTTCGGGCCCCACGGACTCCTTGCCGGCAAAACACGCATCATGGCCACGAATTCCATTCCAGTTCTCCGCGAGGCAGACAGTGTTACCCTCATCGTGGGCGGTGAGTTTGTCGAGTCAGGTTCCTACGATACTGTGATGGCTTCCAAGGGTGCGATTTACGACATCATCCGTCACCTGAAGGAGGACCGAAACGGTGATAGCGCAAGCGATGACGTGACCATCGTTGCCGCTGGAGCATCGCAAGACGTTTCGAGCGAAGAAGACGATGTGCCTGAAATGAATGCTAGAAGTCTCGGCAATGCCAAATCTCGCAGGATAAGTATTAGGCGCGCATCTATTGCTAGCCTGAAGCGGGACCGTAGAAAGATCGTGGACGAGGAAGCTCGGCCGGAAAGACGCACGGCAACTTCGAAGGAGCACTCGGAGCAGGGCAAGGTCAAGTGGGCGGTTTACGGAGAATACGCGAAAGCTTGTAACCTCTCCGGCGTCGCTCTTTACATGGTCGCCTTGGTGGTATCGCAGATCGCATCTGTTGGTGCCAACCTGTGGCTCAAGAGATGGTCGGAGCTCAACTCGCAGCATGGCCGCAACCCCGAGGTTGGAAAGAACCTTGGAATCTACTTTGCTTTCGGTATTGGAGCGGCCGCTCTGGTTGTCCTCCAGAACCTCGTTCTGTGGATCTTCTGCGCAATCGAAGTAAGCATCGGAAATCTCCCCGAGTGTCCATCAGCGGCATGGAACCAATACTAACGTTACAGGCTGCCCGCAAACTCCATGACGCTATGGCTTCCTCCATCTTCCGCAGCCCAATGCAGTTCTTCGAGACTACCCCGGCCGGTCGAATCCTCAATCGATTCTCAAACGACATCTACCGGATCGATGAGGTCATCAGCCGTTGCTTCAATATGCTCTTCCAGAACAGCGCAAGGTCACTGGCAACGATCTTGATCATTTCGTTCACTACGCCTCCCTTCCTGGCCGTTGCCATCCCGCTTGCATTCCTGTATCTCTACATCCAGCGATACTATCTCCGCACCTCGCGGGAGTTGAAGAGACTGGATAGTGTCTCCAAGAGTCCGATCTACGCACACTTCCAGGAGACTCTCGGTGGAATCTCGACGATCAGAGCTTACCAGCAGCAGGCCCGGTTCGTCGAGGAGAACGAGCACCGGATGGATGAGAATCTGCGGGCGTACTTCCCTTCGATCAACGCCAACAGGTGGCTGGCGGTGCGGCTGGAGTTCATCGGTAGCATCATCATCCTTGGGTCCGCTGGTTTCTCCATCATGTCCGTGGTCTCTGGTAGCAAGCTTTCGGCTGGCGCGGTCGGTCTGGCCATGAGCTATGCGCTCCAAATCACGCAGTCCTTGAACTGGATCGTCCGGCAAACCGTCGAAGTTGAGAGTACGTGATACCGACTCCTCCCCTTGCCTATTTCGTCTAGGTGAACTGACTTCCGTGCAGCAAACATCGTTTCGGTTGAACGTACGTTGGAGTACTCCAACTTGCGCAGCGAGGCCCCCGAAATCCTTGCCAACAACAGGCCTCCGTCGAGCTGGCCCGCTGAGGGAGCGGTCGTATTCCGCAACTTCTCGACCCGGTACAGGGAGGGACTGGACCTAGTATTGAAGGACATCAATCTCGAAATCAAGCCGAGAGAAAAGGTTGGCATTGTAGGTCGTACCGGTGCCGGAAAGAGCTCCCTTACGTTGAGTTTGTTCCGCATCATCGAGCCGGCCGGAGGCAGCATCAGCATCGATGGACTTGACACTTCTACCATCGGATTGCACGACCTGAGGTCTCGCCTTTCCATCATTCCTCAAGATGCGGCAATTTTCGAAGGCACCATCAGGGACAAGTAGGTTCCTCCCGTCTTTAGATCAAGGTGTTTCATCACTGACGCTCCTCCGCCCAGCTTGGATCCGCGCCACGTTCACGACGACACCGCTATCTGGTCCGTCCTCGAGACGAGCCACCTGAAGGACAAAGTCGCGGCCATGGACGGGCAGCTCGATGCGCGCATCCACGAGGGCGGCTCCAACCTTTCCGTGGGTGAAAAGGCGCTTATCTCCCTTGCCCGCGCCCTGCTGTCCCCGTCGAACATCCTCGTCATGGACGAAGCCACCGGGAGTCTCGACATACAGACCGACGCGCAGATCCAACAATCGGTGCGGCAACTCGACTCGACCATCATCACCATCGCCCATCGCATCGGCACTATCATCGATTACGAGCGCATTGTGGTGCTCGATCACGGCGAGATCAAGGAGGTCGGACATCCGTACGAGCTACTCCTGAACAAGGATGGATTGTTCCATAGCATGTGCAAATCCGAGTTGGAGCACCTCACCAGGCTCGCGAAAGAGGCGTACATCAGGTCGGGGGGGACAGTGGAGGAGACTTCTTAGATGGTACAACAGCACACACGCGCGCCTGTTGTTACTGATGTTTTTTTTGTCCTCTTTTTGTTTCCGTTCGGGGCTAATACCCGGTTTGTCTTTTTTTTTTTTTTTCTTCCTTTTTTTCCTTTTTTTTTTCTTCTTCCTTTTTTTCCTTTTTTTTTTCTTTCCTTTTTTTAGTTTGGACTCGATTCCATGAATGATGACGGACGTACGCCCGACGGGCGGAGTATGTAGCATGGCAACATCTGCTCCGTCTCCACGATACGTAGAATCCTCACGTCCTGCTCGCAAGTGTGCTGTGGGTACAGCATCTCCGTGCTCATACCCAACCGCAACACACTGTCTCGACACCCAACTCGGCGCCATCACATGCAAGAGCGCCATGCCAACACCCACACCCACACCCGCACCCGCGGACAGGCAGATCATCGCCCGCGCCGGCCACCCCGTCACCCCGTGCTTCCTCCAACGCCGGCACCACCCCTGCTTCCCGTTCGCTCTCTCCCACATCCCTTTGCGCGCAACCAACGGGTTCGCCCTTCGTCTCTGCTGTTCTCTGCGGGGTCCGTCCGCGAGAGCGAACGCACCTGCTGTGCTGGGCGTTGCGCGCATATCTATTGCGGCGGACGGAGGAAGGGAGAAAAAAGAAAGCAAAAAACCAGCGGAGCAGAGCGATTGCGTTGCCCTCCAGCGCGCGGATCCGAACGACACCGTTGGATGCGCACGGGTGGAGTCGAGCAGGCCTCCAGCGCCCGAAGGTCTGTCTCGATATCCAGCTCTCTAGATAGAGAGATACATGTTAACCAGCTCCAGCTACCTGCATGTCTGCGCGAGCCTACACCGCTGCCTACGCTGCCATGACGTCCACCACCACCACCACCACCACCACCACCACGACGCCGTCCGCACGCCATCGCCATCGCCATGCAGGCAGCGGTCGGTGCGAGCCAAGCCCGGCCTCAGTCGAGTCGAGTCGGGGCGGACAAACCAAAACCTCCCGCCCCGTCCGTCCCGTCCGTCGGGGAAAAAAAAAAAAAAAAAAAAAAAAAAAAAAATTAAAACAGCCAAACATATGATGGATAATGTATGAGGTATCTACACACTGTATCTATGCCAGCGCCCACGGTTTCGGCATTTCCTTGCGCCATCTCCACACCCATTCCACTATGATTTGTGTACATACAACATGCATATTAGAGTATAAATGCAACATGGTCCGTGGATACAATGTACATTCACTCGGCACGTACTGTCTTACACTACATGGTCGAGTGAGGTGGGGGTGGATGGTTCGCCTGATGTTTTTTTTTCTTTTTTCTTTTTTCTTTTTTCTTTCTTCTTTTCTTTCTTTATTTTTTTCTCTTTTTTTTTTCTTTTTTTTTTCTCTTTTCTTTCTTTATTTTTCTTCTTTATTTATTTTTTCTCCCCCGGCCGCCCCTTCCCGGCCCAGAGACCGTCATCGAGCAGCGACGACGCCCGCCGCCGACGCCGGCAGATCGTGCGCCCCAGGGCGGGAAGGCCCGGGGGAGGGGTAACAGAGACGCATGTGTGTGCATAGTTACATTTTGCTGGGACCCCGCTGCCATTCCATGGTGGAGCAGATATCACCGAGTTCGTCAGCCGGACTACACGCTGGATGCAGCCTCGCACACTATCGTACTATACACACGAGTGCAGCCTCCGCGTCCACGGGGGTCGAGGCTACATAGGTAGATGTATGTAGATGCAGAGTCCCACGTCCGGCAGTCCGGCAGTCCGGCACGCCCGACGGCCGAACGGAGCGAACACACGACATCACTCGCTCGCGCGCCCTTCGCCGGCAGTCGTCGTCGTCCCCCCTCGTCTTATCGCCACGATCTAGATGGGTCGCATTCGAATAATGGCAAAACAAAACAAAAGCTCCGGAAGAGGGAAGCCGGCATTGGGGGGGGAGGGGCGGAACACGGAAAGCGCATGACTGCGGGAGAGATAAGGTATACTCGGATCTGTGCTGTTGCTTGCTTGGACTCTAGGGTGGATGCTACTAGCACGTTGCTTTTTTTTATATATATATATTTTTATGTTTTATTTTTATTTTTCTTGGGGTGGCCTGATGTGTGCGTGTCGATGGAGCGCGTTGCTCGACGGCTTTCATTCGGCGGAGCAACGACTCGCGGCGGACGGTCGGGCTGATGTCCCGTCCGGACGCCGGCCTGCCTGACGGCAGTTACGGGTGCGCGTCGTCAACCCCCGCCCCGTACCGTTCGATCGCGCAACTCACCCGTTGCCCAAGGACATTGGGCCCGGGCGTGCAGAGCGCTAGATGGATGCCGTCCTGCCGTCCTGGCCCTCCTCCCGCGGGGATCCTGGCCGCACACGATGCAACGGCCGGAATAATGGGGGCAGCACCGATTATGTGCGTATGTATCTATAGATATGGGAGTCGAGTGAGCTTGCGCCGGAATCGTCCCAGCAACCCACCGCCCTCGCTGCAGATTTCGGGTTCGGGTTCGGTTTCGGCTTCGTCGCAGCGGCAGCCCTACATACCCTAGATACATAGCCTCCCTTCCCTACATTCCCTACCCTGCGCTCCGCCGCCATCCCCCACCCGCGAAAAGCATGGGGCGTCTTCTTTTTTTTTTTTTTTTTTTTTTTTTTTTTTTAGTCTTCCCCATTTGTTTCTCCGCGCGGGTTTTCTTTCTTGGGGATGTCCGTCTCGTCAACGCTTCGCTTGCTCTTCTGTTCTGGGCGGCGTGCGGGATTTGAGGCTTGGGCCCGTGCTCCCACCCACCGTCCGTCAGCATACATTCCGGGCCGGCGAGTGACCGGCCGTGATGCTGACGTCAGCCGCTCTTGGGCAGCCATCTTCCCAGTCGGCGACATTTTCATATATTCAGAGTACATATAGCGGGCTGGCTGTGCGGCTACAAGCGAAAAAAAAAAACCTCACGCCAGAACAATCCCGCGCCGAGTTCGCTAGATGGATCCTCGCCCGCGCACGGTTGTCGCCCCTGGTTGCCGACACCCGCGCGACGCCACAGGTAGAGATATGTTCTACCAGCCCCGTCCAGCCCCGCGCGCACTCTCGGGGTGTTTGCGGGTGCGCCAAGCTGGCCAACGGGCCCAGTGCAATCTACGCTGGGGCCAGGTGTGGCAGCGTGTTTCGGAGCGGGCCCTTCGCTCCGGGTTCAGCCCCCGGCTCCGCCAGCCAATCCGGACGCGAGCCTCGACGGGACTCGGTTTGCGGGGCGTGCCGACTTGTGCAACACTTCTATACTCTTTTGCGAGACTCTTGCTCTTTGCGGCGTAGCTCCAATCCCTGCGTGGAGCCCACACGCCAAGCCCAGAGCGGAGGGCGTCTTTACTTCTGTTTCTGTTCCTCTGTGCGACATCACCCTTCGTCGGTCGTTCGTCGTCCCTTCCGACCCTCCCCCCCCCCAGT
>Ga0307508_10003944_pt1 | contig 14718 bp, 20 predicted proteins | sample 9_EM_MG_FD_203089 | JGI IMG/M metagenome (GOLD analysis project Ga0307508, IMG submission 203089) | Populus trichocarpa ectomycorrhiza microbial communities from riparian zone in the Pacific Northwest, United States - 9_EM | ecosystem: Host-associated > Plants > Roots > Unclassified | place... | reverse complement strand
TGAAGAAGGCTCTGGAGGATCTAGCCGAGGAGGTATGCAAACAATTCCGATGTTTCAACATAACTTTATGTGTCCACACGCAGGGAGACGTTCAAATGTGTTGCATGCTTTCTTTGGTTGCACCTGACGAGCTTGGTATTTCGAGGATCCGCAGCATTAGATTTTTGGATGCTTACATTGGTGTGCTCAGCCTTGATCGTTGAAGTGTTGGGAATCTTAACAAAATTTTCAGATTTACTCACAAGACTTCGATTACACACTTGTGCTGCCTATCTACGGAAATTCTGTGAGATGAAGGATGTGCGGAACAAAACGCTGGTGCGCATCATCCAGATCTTCATCCCCCAGACTTAGTAATTCTGTTTATCTTGCAGCTGGAGACCACCATCTACACGACATGCGGAAAATGCAGACGACCATTAACGATGCCCGCTGGATCAAAGAAGATGGCCGTTCTCAACAAAGGACGCTTTTCCTACTGCTCCACTTGTCAAGTGCCTTGTGTGATATGCTCCATATGGTACATTACTTTTGAGCTCTCTCTTCCTACAGTATCTAATAATACACTCAAATATAGCCGTCTTCCTGTTAGGACTATGCTCTTTCAATGTTCGGTCTGTCACCATGGAGGCCATCATGTCTGTTATCGGAATTACTACGCACGATATCCAATGCTTGACTTACCAACCTCATTTCATCAAGAACCCGTGGCAAGCGACGATGCTGGAGTATCTTATTCGGCGAGGCAGCCACCCCTGAGTGTGCCTTGTGTGGCCGATGATGACTCGGCTTCAACCGTCAGTGGCCCAAGCACTACTTTTGAAGTCCCCGCCATGGAGAGTCCAAGGGAAGTTCAGATACGGAACAAGTTGCGAGGTCATCTTTGTGCTGCTGGATGTGGACACTTCTGCTGGGCAGCGAGTATAGACATCGATGATCTGTGAATGTCACAGACTCTATCAACTTCCCCGATCTTTTGCTCCGCAATCCTACCGCTTGCCTGATTTGGGACTTTGAGTCAAACCACATTTGAAGTACAGTAAAATATTTTGATAATGCAATTCGTACATATTTAATTCGCATAATTTACTGTCAAAATCATGCAAGTAAACTACACTCAATGTATTTCTGTGCTGAACGAAAGGTGGGGGGCGGACAGTGTGTGAGGTTGATGAAAGTCCCACTCTCCCCCAGCTTTCACATTGGTATTGATATCACCGTTACATCGTCAGCCCTGCAGCTGTGCAAAACTTGGACAACTTTAGATGGGCTGAACGGAGACCTTCATAATATGGGCTATTCAAACTCATCGACATGACTGAAGGCGAATTCATCATACCCAAATGGGGTCTCTGCCAAATCTGGAAAGTTTACGTGTACAACATGTACAGCAGTGACATGCCTACTGCACTGCTCGAACAACACTTGTGCTGGCACAGTTTGAAGGCACAGAAAGCGCAAAAAACATTTCCTCACTGTCTCCATACCTACATTTATCTGTTTGAACCAAAAGCGCATGAAGCCGTTCTTCAGTGTGACAGATGTGACGGTGTCACAGGTCATTGTATGGCGGACTGCCGGACTTGCCGAATCCCTGATCAATTGACGCCCACCCATGCTGTCCTCCACGTTGCCCACGCACTCTTCGATTCATGGCAGGACAATGCATTCCGGCCAACCCAGACGTTTCTGGTATCGGTGTCCGCATTGCCATCTATGCACAAAATTTCCTCTGCTTCGCACCCGTCGTTGCGCACCTTTGGGATGGGAAGGTCACACCCGACGAGCTGAAAGGCGTCAAGGACCAATCTATCGGCATGCTCGCCATCGCTTTCGCAATCCTCATCTCCACTGTGATCCAAGCTACAACTTTTGTAGACGGCCAGTTGATAACCAATTTCCATGCCGCCGTCATTCTCGATCTAAGTTGGATGAACAATACCAGCACTTGGATCTGGTTCCTCCTCTATGCCCACCACCGAAGCAAGGCCGACAAAAACTCCATTCCTGCCACCTGGTCAGAGTGGAGGAAGGTTCTTCTTTCCCCTCTTGATAAACTGTTCCATGGACGAGATGAAGAGGGCGACAATGTGAGGGGCGATGAGAACCATACCGGGGAGGAGAGTGGTGATGGAAGGGGGCAGACCAGTGACTCAGCGAGGAATCATGACACCAAGCAGGTTGTTGAGCCTCATAAGCCGAGCAAGATGTTTCCATCCTTTGTGCATCGCTTATCGCTGCTTGTCTCGCAGGCGCCAGTCCTAACCCTCGGTTCTATCCACCTTTCCCTCATGGCTGCCATCGGAATCTGGCTCTGGAGCAATCCATCCGAGTTCGGCAAGGCTATCCCCTGCTACCCGTCCCTCGCAATTGCCGGGGGTGCAGTACCCTTTTCATCGAATGCACTGAAGATTTGCTCGTTGTTGGTCTACTCCCTCCTTCTCGTTCCTGGTCTCAACCTCGTTCCCCCCTTCGTCTTCTTCCTCTCCATCCATATCCTATACAATCACTACAGGAAGCCTAATATTTCGATGCTTAGTCCCCGCGCTCCAGACCCCGCGAGACGAGTCTCGGACACGCTCGGAGGCATTCAACGTGCTCTCCCCCTCAGAAGGCGGCCGCGGTCATCTGATGTGGAAGCTCAACATGACACAAAACCTCAAGCTCCAATATTTTCCTCCGCTACTCACCCCGCTCAGTCGGAGGCAAACCCACCTCAAGCGAAACCTGTCCAACCCCATTCCCAGACTGCTCCCACTCCCGAAGTCCATACGGCCTTTCTCGTTATCGGCCTACAATGTCTTGTCGTCATCAACATCCTTTTCCTTGTCGATGTCGAACTCACCCTGTCTCGCAATAAGCACTTTCAATCGGACGGAGAAGGGTCGTGGGGATTCGGGCAGGTTCTGGCTCTCCTACTTCTTGTCGTTCCCCTGCGAGATTTTGCAACTTCCATCGTCGATATTAGAAGGAAACTTCGGGAAGCGGCTGAGATGAAGCGGGAGGCCCAGCGGAGGTTTGAACAGCATCTTCGGGAGGCCATTGAGAGAGATACTCTCGAGGGTTATAATTTTCCAGACTTGATTGTGCGTGGAGCTGATCCCGACACTCGATTGCAATGTTGGTTTTGTTCCTTGGCAGGTGGGGGAACGCTCTCACTGATTCCTTATAGTTAGCAAATATGGCACTCTTTTTCAGTTTGCGGGACACAAGGGAAATGAGAGACTCGTTCGATATCTTCTTGGTAAGGGAGTGGATGACGATTTCGAGGGTGAGTACCAGCAGGTCTTTCCACCGCGTGGCAATACTTACTGCTGGTTAGGAACGACTTTCTATACGGCTGCTCAGGATAATCACTTTGCGATTGCTTTTCTCCTGCTTGAACACAGAAAGAAGTGGGATGCGGCCAAGTGGGATGCGGCCAGTATGAGATTTTTCATACTTTGTCACTTGTATTGATTGACTGTACAGGGCAAACAGCTATTCGCCGCCTTGTGGAATTTCTGAAGGATCCGTATCGTGGGGTTTGCCTGACCGCCATCACAATGCTTTCAAGGCTTGGAGTACGAGGTATGGATTACATCGCCGCGTTCCTCTTTAATGTACTGGAGGTTGTCTGTAGCTGAATGGCGAGAGGGTATTCGAACGGCAATTCCAGACATTGTGGAATGCCTAAATGCCAAGGACAGTGATGTTCGCCGGCCTGCCATCGAGGTACTATCGAAGCTTGGAGCACAAGGTGTGGGTTATGTCTCCACCTTCCCGTTTGATTTACAGAATAATGTTTGTAGCTGAATGGCAAGAGGATATTCGAACGGCACTTCCTGGGATTGTGGAATGTCTGAATGACAAGTCCAGTGATGTTCGCCAGGCTGCCATCTGGGGACTATCAACACTTGGAGCACAAGGTATGGATTACGTCTCCGCCTTGCTGTTTGATATACTGGATATTGTTTATAGCTGAATGGCAAGAGGATATTCGAACGGCACTTCTTGTCATTGTGGAACGTCTGAATGACGAGGACAGTTATGTGCGCCAGGCTGCCATCAAGGGACTATCAACACTTGGAGCACAAGGTATGGATTACGTCTCCGCCTTGCTGTTTGATATACTGTATATTGTTTGTAGCTGAATGGCAAGAGGATATTCGAACGGCACTTCCTGTCATTGTGGAACGTCTGAATGACAAGGACAGTTATGTGCGCCAGGCTACCATCAAGGGACTATCAACCCTTGGAGCTTCAGGTATGAATTATGTCATTGTCTTTGCGTTGATGTACCAGAGGTTGTTTGTAGCTGAATGGCAAGAGGATATTCGAACAGCAATTCCAGGCATTGTGGAATGTCTAAATGAGAAGGACAGTTGGGTTCGCCAAGCTGCCGTCGAGGGACTGTCAATGCTTGGAGCACAAGGTATGGATTACATCACCGTCTTCACGTTGATGTACTGGAAGTTGTTTGCAGCTGAATTGAAAGATTCTATTCAAACAGCAATTCCAGGCATTATGAAATGTCTGAAGGACAATGACAAGAAAGTTTGCCAGTCTGCCATCGAGGGACTGTCAAGGCTTGGAGCACAAGGTATGGCTTATGTCTCTGTCTTTGTGTTGATGTACTTGGGGTTGTTTGTAGCTGAATTGAAATATTCTATTCAAGCAGCGATTCCAGGCATTGTGCAATGTCTGAAGGATGAGGACCATGATGTTCGCTGGGCTGCCACCGAGGGACTATCAAGACTTGGAGCACATGGTATGGATTACTTCTCCGCCTTTCGGTTTGATGTACTGATTGTTTATAGCTGAATTAAAAGAGGATATTTGGAAGGTACTTCCAGGCATTGTGGGGGACGGGGACAGGTATGTTCGCATGGCTGCCATTACAGTTCTGTCAGGGCTTGGAGCACAAGGTATGGATTACATTTCCACCTTTCAGTTTGATATATCTAACCTCATTTGTAGCTGAATGGCAAGAGGATATTCGAACAGCGATTCAAGGCATTAGGGAATGTCTGGGTGACGTGTACTGGATTGTTCGTGACATTGCGATCAAGGAACTAATAAGACTTGCAGCACAAGGTATGGATTGTGTCTCCACCTTTCCATTTGATGTACTGAACATTGTGTGTAGCCGAATGGCAAGAGGATATTCGAACGGCACTTCCTGGCATTGTGGAATGTCTGAATGACAGAAACAGTTTGGTTCGCCAGGCTGCCATCAAGGGACTGTCGGGGCTTGGAACACAAGGTATGGATTGTGTCACTGTCTTCCTGTTTGATATACTGAATATTGTTTGTAGCTGAATGGCGAGAGGATATTCGAACTGCACTTCCTGGCATTGTGGAATGTCTGAATGACGACTATACTGATGTTCGCCAGGCTGCCATTGAGGGGCTATCAATGCTTGGAGCACAAGGTATGGATTATGTCTCTGCCTTGCTGTTTGATGTACCAATTATTGTTTGTAGCCGGATGGCAAGAGGATATTCGAACAGCAATTCCAGGTATTGTGGAATGTCTGAAGAGCAAGTGGTATATTCGCCAGGCTGCCATCAAGGGACTATCAATGCTTGGTGCACAAGGTATAGATTGTGCCCTTCCATTTGATATACTGAATCTTGTTTATAGCTGAATTGCAGGAAGATATTCAAAAGGCAATTCCAGGCATTGTGGAATGTCTAGAGCATGATCGTGGCCAACTCTGCCTGGCAGCCATAGAGGGGCTTTCAAAGCTTGGGAAGCTAGGTCTGAGTTAACCATGGCCTTGTTTTTTGTTGTGCTGATATCTGTTCACAGCTGCAGATGACAATATTGCTATTTTTCTTTTTATAGGATGGATCAGAAATGCCAAACTCAAGGACAACCCCGATGATTTTGATGATACTCTACAAAACCTTGCAAATTTGCTAATTGACACTAATTCTGATTCGCTTAATGATCACACAGGGATGTAAAGCTAACTATATATTTTTCATGTCGAAATTTGTGAATTCCGCCTCATTTTGTATATGTGACTCTGATTCTAGCTACTAGTTCAGAAGTGATTATCATTTGTCATGTCTCTCACTTTCATTCTCCAGAACAGGATAGTATGGGCCCACTTGATTGGTAATGCAGTGCTGCTCATCTTTGTGTATTTTCATACCACATCTGAAGTGCCATTCAGAACTTCTTCTCTCATTATTCTGTATGAGTTACTTAAATATCCCCCTGTTAGAGATGACAGCAGACTGACTGGTTGCCTCTAGTTCAAATGTTTGTGTTTATAATGTACATATTTTTTGATGTTACAGACTTGGAGCTGGTGGTCTCTGAATTGATCACAAGAGGCCTTCATGGAATTCCCTGCTTTGATGTACACTGCATATGTTCTTGTTTTTAACTGGGTAAGGCACACTGACAATTCATGGATGTTTACTCTTCCAGTTCAAGTTTCATCAGGCTTTGAACCAAAGTGAATTCCTTACTCCTGTGGATGTTCTCGTTCACTACTTGTATGGTGTACCATGCAAGTTTGCCCAATATGCTTTTTTATCAGAACAACCAAACCCAGCTGCACTTTCCACTTCTTTCCTCTCTTGCAGGTGTTGGCATTATCTGTACTCAGCATGCACATTCAAATGAAATACCTGTGTTGCATAAACTTGTGGTGTTTAGAGCATTATCTGAAACCTGCATTCTCAAGCCATCTGGTCCTGTCCTCTGATAGGCATACTGACTGTGAGGAATAATTGAAACATATTTTGAACACTAGGGACTCAAAGTAGTGTATGTATATGTTAAAATTTGACATTTTTTTCTCTCTATACTAATTGCCATTCAGATCTTATATAACCTCCACTGGCTGCTGGGTTCCACTCTGGGTTCTTCAGTATCAGGCCACCAAACAATTCAAAAATAAACACTGAAAAATCAGAAAAAAATACAGCAAGTTAGAACAAATATAAAACAACATTTCTGACTATCCACATATGGTGATTTAGCCATTCAGAGTTCATGTTAATTCCATAGATGCTGGGTGACAGTGGATGCACACAAGACAATTTATATTTATATTCACTTTGTCTTTTTTTTCTCTTTTTCACCATAAACTCTTATTGTCAGGGTGAAAATATAAATATAAAAGTCCTTCTAACCACTCTGACTTCAAAAATCAAAGGCAGCTGTATAATAGTGCTGCATCCTGACTGACTGATTATTGAATGTTGTAATGCAGAGTCCACTGTTGGCTATAGTGTTTGGAAGTCTGGTCCAGTCCGGTTTTTTGACCCCCAGGGCCATAGACCGTAACTGTAACTGGTCCTTCTATTTTCAGATTCTCAAAAAGACCGGACCGAACTGATGTGGACTGGTCCACATCATTTTTTTTTGTGGTTATGAAACCGGTCTGGAACCGGTTTTTTGGACCATAAAATAGATATATTTAAATTATTATCTACTGTAATATACACAAAGCCCTCCAGATGGAGGGGTGGGGTCATTGAGTAAGAAATAGACATGATGGGGAGGGGAAACCCTCCCTGTCAGATTGAATGGGATCAAACTGATGCGAGAGGGAGGGTTTTCCCCCTCGTTGCATCAAATGAAAGTGTAAATTCCCCCCTGTCTTGCATTAGCGAGGAAGGGGTGGGGTGAGGTGGGGTAGTAGGCAACTGGACATGTAAAATGTGCCTGTCTTGGCACATTTTACGTGTCTGGGTGGAGAGGTGGGGTGTTGGCAAGGATTTGACATGATGAGAGGGGACTTACCCTCATCACGTCGAAATAGCTGGAAAGGGAAGGAGGGAAGGATAGTTAGTATGATGCATATATGTTAAAGTCAATACACATACCATTTTTGGAATTGGGTGGCCATTGTGCCCACCCCACCCTCATCGTTGTTTTCCCCTCCCATTGCCCTCCTTATCATGTCATCGCTGACAAGTCACAGTGGTTGTGGTTGTTCAAGGTCTATGGACAGGGGTAGTGTTGAAAAGTCTGGTTAAGTCCGGTTTTTCATCCAAAAATGGAGTAACCATAACCGCACAAGACTGGTTATTGTCACATCACTACCAGTTCTCACAACACGCCGCCACCTCTCACCCTCACTCCCTCCACCCTTCCCCTGCCCACGGATTGTGATGCAAAGACGGATGGTCATGAAGATGATGACATGATCACGAAAGGATGAGGAAAGTGGGCGCAAAGGTGCGCCTGCATTATTTTTTCCTTTTTCCTTGGTTTTCTGATGCGACATGGCAGTGAAAGGGGAGGGAAAACCCTGCCCACCTCTTTTCGATGGGAACGGGGGAGGAAATGACCCTTCCTGTGTGTTTTTAACACGAACAGAGGAGGGTGGAGTCTCCTCTGTTCGATTCAAGGCAAACGGGGAGGGTATGACCCCCCCACTTCTTTTCAACCTGAACGGGGAGGGTGAAAACAGGCAAAAGGTGAGCATATGTGGTATGCCCGCCATTTTGCTTTCTTTTTAATGTAAATATTGTATATAATCATGTAAATATTGAGTATAATAATGTATATATTATATATAATGACCAAGTTTTCCAAAATAAGTGAGAAGTGACGAAGACCGGTTATAACTGGTTTTTCTCTGGTTATGGAAATTCCAAGATGGGCACTAACTGCTAACCGAACTGCAGTTACAGTTAGTCTCAGTTAGGTAAGTTTACGGTTATTACCGGTTGTGGTCCAGTTAAAGTTAGGTTAATTTCCAGTTAATTAACCTAACTTTCAAACACTAGAAGATTCTAACAGAAACTCAGTAAAATCTTTATTTCAATTTTATATACAACATAAAATACAAAAAAGGAAACTATACTAATATGGAAATAAACTAAAAAGAGAAATACCTAAAGTGGAAACTAGAGGACAGTTGATGAAAGGGGACCTCTATTAGGTTCGACCCTCGGTACACTTAGTTTTCACCTCGTCACCTCTCCTACATCAAGGCTACGCCATGCATCACATCCTTCCTCTTCCCTCCCCCTTTGTAGTAGTACGCTCTCCTTGGACCGCTGCCGCATTCTCTTGCAGCTTCTTTATATTTTACTTACATACACTCATGCATACCGGCCGCTGACTTAGTCCCAGCCACCGATGGACTAGGGTTCAGGGTTTCTTAGCATAGCCTCATCATAGCCTCAGGGCTTAGGGTTACCTATTTAGTCTAGCACAGCCCCCATTGTAGTATATAGTGAAGCGCTCTGGGGTATTGAAGATACCTCAGCTTGATATCAACTTGGTTTCCAGGCCCCCACCTTCCCTGACAGTCAAAGATAGTGTGTGGCTTGGTAGGCGCTGAACACCAAAAACCTGCCCACAGGGGCACATTTCTGGTATTCGAGGGGAGGGGGACTGGAACATGTTCGAAGGGGAAGAGGGGGGAACATGTCAAACACAAAAAACACGCCCTTGTGGGCGTGTTTCTGGTGTTCAAGACGAGGGGGACATCTCAAGGGGAAGGGGAAAGAACGGGTCAGACACCAACTACATGCCCCCCATGAGGGTGTGTAGTTGGTCTTTGAGACGAAGGAGAGGGGGAGGGGACATGTTCGAGACAAGGAGAAGAGGAGGGGACCTGTCAGACGCCAACTACCCGTCCACAAGGACGTGTAGTTGGTGTGTGAGATGAAATGGAAGGGGAGGGCATGAGGGGAAGGTGTTGTACACCAAAAACATGCCCACAAGGGCGTGTTGTTGGCGTTTGAGATGAAGACAAGGGGAAGGGACGTGCCGAACACCAAAACACACCCTTGTGGGCGTTTGGCATGAGTTGAAGGGGAAGGGGAGGGACACGTTGGACACCAAAAACAGGCCCACAAGGGTGTGTTTGTGGTGTTCGAGACAAGCGGAAGGGGCGGGAATGCACTGGACACCAACAACGCGCCCACAAGGGCATGTTTGTGGTGTCTGGCTGGAGGAAGGGGGTTCAGGGTGGAGGCAAACCAGCCGAACACGAAAAACACACGCTGTATCGTGTGTTTTTCGTGTTCTGGTGGAAGGGGAGCTGTGGGTATGGTGGAATAAGTGAGTAAATATATATATAAAATATAAAAAAAGGCCGGTGCACCTTGTATGCCCTGCTGTTTGCCCTTCTGTCTTCCTTTTGTCTGCCCTGTCCCTTCTGTGTCCCCTCGCATTCCTCAGGTTTTCAACCCTTTTTGGTTCGTGTTGTTGCGTCAGGAGTCGGTGTGACTAGGCGTCGTGGTGGTGTCTTGTAGCTGTCCTGGGTGTGTCGTTTCGTGTCTTGACTTGCAGTAGGAGTTGTAGAGGTGGTGGGCGGTAAGGGGACATCGGGGGATGGACTGGTCATGGTGGTGGTGGTGATGAGATTGATGCTCCTCATACTGGTTGACATGTGAACAAGTCACATGACATGACCCAGCCCGCTGAACAAAATACATCATTTTGTCTATGACCCTACACTCAGATACTAATATTATTAACAAATACTCTGTTCTATTTTGAGTCAGTCCATGTGGAACCAGTCCATGGAGTCCATGTGGAACTAGTCCATGGAATCCATAATGGATAAGCCTTAGTCCATATGGAATGAGGTTGGATTCCATATGGAACTGACCATTCCATGTCCATTCCATATGGAATACATGGACTCTATGGAATGAGAAAATGGCTGGAGTCTCACCTAAATGTCATTCCATATGGACTACATGGAATGGTGCATGGAGTCTGTGGAGTCCAGGTCCATTCCATATGGATTAACCCAGGGACAGTAAAGACCTCCTTTTACCAGTCCTCAAATTCCAAGATTGTGAAGGACTGAAGACTGGGTCAATTTTTGACATGGAGAGGAGGGGAAACTCCTCTTCATGCCCCATGGGTCACTTTTGACATGGTGCACCCCACTCACCACCGCCGCCACCTTCCTTGAAACTTTCCCTAGTGCATAGCATGGGTTCGTAAACCCACGCGGATACCTGGCTATGGATTGGGCAGGTACGTGTATGGGTCGAGTTCAAGGCACCCGCCTCAAACCCATACCCATGCCACGGGTTTGACAGGTTTTATTTGGATTAATTTTAATATAAATATATACAATAAAGAGGGGGAGAAAACCCCTCCTCATTGCATTTGAAGGCACAGGAAAGGCGCCAAAAAGGGCATCAACGTGGCAAGGAGGGGTTGTCCCCTCCTTGCCAGGTCTTCGTTCATGACATTCTGTAGTAAAAAACTCACATAAGTATAATGAGATAATCAAAATTTGAATACGAACCATTTTAAGGGGATGAGCTAGTGATGAGCAGGGGTAACCCCTGGGTACAGCAAGCCATACCCTTACCCTTACCCCCCAAAACTCCTACCCCTCACCAGGGGTATGGGTTTTTGAAGGGTCTCAATATCCATACCCTTGCCCCTACCCCTCATACCCTTGACTAAAACCCCTGGGGTTTTCTCTATAATTACAGTCCATAATACCATTTCAGTGCTATGATATATATATTTACCATAGAACTGTGATGAAAAATACATTTTAGTGAGCTCACATAGGGTATTACACTACTCAAACCAAACATTTCTCCAAAAAATAGTGTATTATTTTTTTAACCACTGGACTTCTCAAACCCCTGTACCCCTGGTGAGGGGTAGGGGTTTTGGAGGGTCTGAATATCCATACCCTTACCCTACCCCTCATACCCTTGACTGAAACCCCTGCTCATCACTAGGATGAGCACAACGGCCCACCCCCTACCCTCATCGTTTTCCCTCCTGGTGCACCTCCCTCATGTGTTGTTGTGTCATCATTGTTGTGTCGTGGCAGCACAGAGTGGTGCCACTGGTAGTGATGTGCAGGCTTGGGCTTTGAGCCCTAGGCCGGCCCGAGCTGAGCCCGAGCCCTAATGACGGCCTACCAGGGCTCAGGGCTCAGGCTGGGATTGGTGAAGCCCTGAGCCAGGGCCTAAGCCCAACGTCATAATTCCAAATTTGGGTTGTGGAAGAGATTCATAGAATCTTCTCTATGAGATCCTCAACTCGACTTCTCTCCAACGCAAAGCACTGTTACCATCCAATGAAAATTGGAGCTCTTGAAAAATTTCTAGGGGACAGGACAGCTTGATAAATATGGTGGGACACCTTCAAGTTCGAACCCTGAGCCATCCTTCCTTACCATGTCCGACTCTCGCCCTTCGCGTACCGTCAAATCCTCTGCCAAGGTCAAGGACCCTAACAACACCAGTAGACTCAAAGTCCATTCACACCAACAAGCTCACGAGAAAGCGGTCGAAGAGGCTGCTTTGGCATCCAAAGCAGCAGCAGAAGATCGTGCTCGTGGTACCTCAACCAATTCAGTTCCCCGAAAAGGTCATCCATCACAGAATTCGAAACCTGTTGCACCACCATCCTCACCTGGCTCACGAACAGCAACTGTCACAGATGATCCAGAAGATTCAGATGCCCCTATCCACAATAAGCGACCCGCGCCTGCCGACCGTGCCTCTGAGTCCAACTCCGATGAGCCTGCACCCACCAAGAAACAGAAGACTACGAATGGTAATCCATTCCTCCTTTGTACATTGCATCTAATTGAGATCTCTGTTTGCCTAGATGCTGGAAATGGATTCCTTGTGCAAGAGATTGATGATGAAGATGACGAGCCACGAAAGCTCAACCAGAAAGACTCGACCGCCAATGTCACACATTTCTTTGACCGCCCAAAGCGCGGAGTTCACGGTTCCAATCCCAAGGCCAAGTGTCAAACATGCGCGTAAGCAATCTTGTGGAAGTGATAAGTTTCCTGGTACTCATCGACAGCTTGGGGTGTAGAAATGGCCAGGGCTGTCCAAAGAAAGTCACAGAGCTTGTTTCCGATTGCACCACTCTTCGCCGTCATATGGCGGCTGCTCATAAGGTATGTTTTCTTGCTGTTCACGTTTGGATGGCCCAGGGACCTCTTACTTTGCATCTAGGGGATCTACAAGACATGGTGCAAGAAACAGAATTTTGATTCCATGCTTCCTGAAGACACGAAGGCACGAGCAGCCGCCAAGGTCGAAGAGCAGCTGCGTCAGACCAATGTCGACAACCATTTCAAACCAGCCAATCCGGAAGATAAAAAACCCGTCTATTCCCATGCGCTTCTTTGCGAAGCGGCAGTTTCGTGGCTCATTCAGACAAATCAAGCTTGTTGTGTCGTTATTTTTGGTTTATTTGATCTCTAACTCGTTCTCAGCCTCTTGCTGCTCTTGAACATCCCGCGTTCATAACTTTCGCCAATATTGCTGCGAGTGCCCCCAATGGCATCATCGAGTTGCCCAGCCGGAAGCAAACTTGAGGCAAAATTATTCGTATGTTCAAGGACCACATGACAGCACTTAAGGAGCGACTCAATGTGAGTGCTGGGTCCTTTGCACATTTCATCAGGCGCTTTCGACTCACAATATTTCTATTACAGTCGAAGTTGGTGAGCGGTGAAATCAGCCTAACGTGCGATGCTTGGCAAGCATCCAACTCGGATGCCTACTTTGCTGTGACGGGCCACTGGATTGAGGAAATCTCCCCTGGCAAGTGGATCAAGCAATCCGCTCTTTTCGGATTCACGCAGATGAACTGCGCTCATGATGGACAGACCCTGGGGCAGGCACTTTACACAATATGCCAACGTCTCAATATTGTATCGAAGGTGACTTGAATTTCTTCATCAACAGTGTTCATATTTCTCATAATATTTCAGATTGGGCACATCACCTGCGACAACGCCTCCAACAACGGAACTATGCTCCAGGAGTTTGCACGATGTTATCACTTCAAGACCGGTGTGAAATTTGACATCAAACGCCGACACATCAGGTGACCATCAAATTGACCTCTAACCGTAACCACGACAATGATTGCTCAACACCCTCCTCAGATGCCTTGCCCATATAATCAACCTCGCCACGCAAGCGTTGATTGCCAGCTGAAGTTCTTCCAACTATTATACTCCAGGCACAACCGAAGACGACATCACAGATGTGAGTTCCAATGAACGAGATGAAGTTGGTCTTGTGCGCACGATTTGCGTCAAGGTACTGTAATTTTCTCTTCTCTTCCTGTCTTTGTTTTTTGATTCTGAAATTTTCAGGCTCGTTCTTCCGCCCAGAGGAAGCAACTTTTCCTATCTATTCAAGAGGACCTCGGTGTTGATCCACAACAGCTTCTTCTCGACATGAAAGTGCGATGGGGTTCAACATATGTGATGTTGAGGAGGGCATTGACCCGAAGACAGGCATGCACCCATTCTAGAATATTCTGCATCTGTTTCAAGTTGACTGTTTCTCCATTAGGCTGTCGACGATTTTGTTACGAAACTCGCAACGAAGGAGGAAGGAGAGAAGCGCCGCAAGCTCACGGATTTGAGCTTGACTGAGACAGAGTGGACTCATGTCCACTATTTTTGTAATACAGTCATCACCCACCCAGTGGGACAACGAAATGATGACTAGCCGAAAGTAAATTTATCACCCCGTAGGTCATTAAATATTTTTTACCAGGCATGATATATACCATGTCAGCTATGTACAAAAAATTCTTTGTGCAAAAATTCAATGAGGAAGCCAAAATATCGGACAATCAGTCGGGGCACCTCTTATCAGGCTCTTACCTACCCAGTGGGACAGTCACGCGATATACCAAATTTGGTAGCCCCTCTCCGCCAAAATGCGTGACATGCAGTGTTACTTCGGTAAACTTTTGTTCAATTATATACAGAACACCTAGATAGT
>Ga0307508_10003943_pt1 | contig 14719 bp, 20 predicted proteins | sample 9_EM_MG_FD_203089 | JGI IMG/M metagenome (GOLD analysis project Ga0307508, IMG submission 203089) | Populus trichocarpa ectomycorrhiza microbial communities from riparian zone in the Pacific Northwest, United States - 9_EM | ecosystem: Host-associated > Plants > Roots > Unclassified | place... | reverse complement strand
GTCATGACAGTAATCAGGAAATGGAACAAAACAGGGTAATCTAATTCTTAAGGAAGAGAAGGCTGAGATTCAGAAGCGAGAAATTGGAGACAGTTGCGTAGCACATGACTTGCCGAAACAGAGTTCTAACCCAGATTTAAGGCAGGACGGCGAATATTGGTACAACTTGAAGTAACAACACTTCGCCAGGGTTCTTTGTGTTTTTTATCTGTCAGACGGCAGCTTTAAGATTTTATTGAATGAATGATAATGTAATTATTTGAATAGCCTAGTCATTGTGCGGCTCCGCACGGACCCCATTATTTAAGTTCAGCTTGGGAATCAATCACAAAACCCAACAACTTTGCCAAGACCTCCAGCTTCCTCAGTCCCTTCCTCTACATCACTTCCTGACTTCAATCCATTTCCTAACATGAGCGGCCATGATCACGAAGACCTTCTCGACTATGAAGATGAACATGACACGCCCAACATCGGCGGTGCAGCAAACGGCGGGACGTCTGCTGACATTGACGGCAAAGACAAGAAAAACTTCTCAGGCATCCATTCAACTGGTTTTCGGTAAGTTTGGACTTTGAATTAGTTTTATACACTCTCTGACCGTCCCTCTTCTCATATTTAGGGACTTTCTTCTGAAACCAGAGTTACTCCGTGCCATCAGTGACTTGGGTTTTGAGCACCCATCCGAAGGTGAAACACACACTTTCCAATGCTACGCCATTATTGACACCTGTCTGCCTATGTCGAATAGTTCAACAAGAATGTATTCCGCAAGCCGTCCTTGGGATGGACGTGCTGTGCCAGGCCAAGTCTGGACATGGAAAGACAGCTGTATTCGTGCTTGCCACCCTGCAACAGCTTGAACCCGTTAATGGCGAAGTTTCTGTTTTGGTTCTTTGTCATACACGGGAACTGGCTTTCCAGATCAAAAACGAATACACTCGTTTTGCCAAGTACATGCCAGATGTTCGCGTCAGCACCTTTTATGGCGGCACACCAGTCACCAAAGATGCCGAAATTCTCCGAGACAAAAGCAAATGCCCGCATATCGTTGTTGCCACCCCTGGCCGCTTGAACGCCCTTGCTAGGGATAAAGTCCTCGACGCAAAGAACGTGAAGCATTTTGTTCTGGACGAATGCGACAAAATGCTGGAACAGCTTGGTTAGTCAAATTCCTGGCGGTCACGCATCCTTTATCTTTCATATGCCGGCATGGCATCTTGGACGGCTTTATAATTGCGTCTCGACACGTTCCTCTTGGATCATGTTCAAAACGGTGAAATTTCGAGGCAGGGATGAAACTCGCTCGGCCTAAACTTTCAGCGTCCCTCGTTTGGTCTACATGCTTCGACGACCCATATTATCTTGATTCTTTTATTCATGTAGCCTTTTTTTTTTCTTGCTGCCGCGTATCTGTTATCGACATCTCTAATTCCGACGTCGTCCACTAGACATGCGCCGTGATGTTCAAGAAATCTTTCGAACGACGCCGCACCACAAGCAAGTTATGATGTTCAGTGCAACTTTGGCGAAGGATATCAGGACAACGTGCAAGAAATTCATGGCTAATGTAGGTTACAACCTGGTTTCAACTTGAAAATCCAAGTTCACTTATGCTGTGTGGTAGCCGCTCGAAATTTTTGTAGACGATGAAACGAAATTAACTCTGCACGGACTGCAACAACACTACGTGAAGCTTGAAGAAGCTCAAAAGAACAGGAAGTTGAATGATCTGCTGGACTCCCTGGAGTTCAACCAAGTATGCCTTTTCATTTCTTTGGCGGTTTGATGACTTACCTGTGTCCAGGTTGTCATTTTTGTCAAGTCCGTCGCCCGGGCGATCGAATTGGATAAGCTCTTGGTGTCTTGCAACTTTCCCAGTATTAGCATTCACTCCGGACTCCAACAGGAGGAGAGGTTTGTCCCGGAATAGTTGTTTAATATGCATTGCTAATGGCCCCTTTCAGAATCAGCCGTTATTCGGCTTTCAAAGCATTCGAGAAACGCATCTTAGTTGCTACAGACATCTTTGGACGAGGTATTGACGTTGAACGAGTGAACATCGTCATTAACTACGATTGTCCTCCTGATGCCGATAGTTACTTGCACCGTGTTGGGTATGTGCCTACCAAGCAATTGAATTCCTGAAACTTATATCTCAACAGACGAGCTGGACGTTTCGGGACGAAAGGCCTCGCGATTACATTTGTGTCCTCTGACAGCGACCAGCAAGTCATGTCCGCCATCCAGTTGAGGTTTGAGGTGGCAGTTCCCGAGCTCCCTGATCATGTTGACCCCGCAAGTTACAGTAAGTCGTACAGTTTTGATTGATGCATGGATGCTGAAAGCTACTTTCAGTGACGTCGTAGCTAGGTCGTGTACAATTACATTTAACTCTGTTTTTATTTGAATGACATTGGTGTACATTTCTCGAACGGTGGATTGCAAGGGAAAAAATTACACCCATTTTCATACTGATATAACTGAGAAAGATGGAATTAGGGACCGGTGGGGCAAAAGTTGTACTTCGGGATACTCCATATAGTAAGCTCGGCGAGACGGATGACTACATGGAGTAGCCCGAAATGTATACTTTTCCCCGCAAGTGACCCTTCCAGGCAACCCCAAACAGCTTGTTTTGACTCATGGCCAATTAATTGCCAGTACTATTTCGTGGTCTATCGTTTTGCAAACAGCTGTAAACTCAGATATAACTTTGTACAGTTCACCGTGGCATAGACTGCGATATAGCGGCCATCGACCCCTAACGCTAGGCAGTGACCATGAAGAAGAAATTCGGACAACCGTCATTTCCAACGCTATATTTCAAGGAAACCGTCCTCTTGATTCCGGGGTACACATTCGAGAAGGTCGCATTAGCCTTCTAAACTAAACGGACGATCACTCATGGTCGTGTTTCACAGGCAATACCATGGTGCGATACCGGAAGTATGACAATAATTGCAGAGGGAAATAGTCTCAAAGATGGTTCCAACGTTCTTGCCAAGATTGCACCTGCTCAATCCAATGGGTCCCTCTGCCTCGAAAGAGAAGCACATATGTGTGTTGAACAGTATTAATTATAATTAAATCCTCACTTTTCCTTCCTTCCAAAGCCTCGGCAACATGACCACTCTACCCGATGGAAACAAGACCACTCTGCGGATGATTGACTTCATCAAAATCCCGAGAGAGAGCGGCGACTGTGTTGTTCTTTTACTTGTTCATCCAGGTTTGAACCTTCTTGGGCGCTATCTCCCTCCATCGAGGGTCAATGATCTCCTCCTCCCGGATGTTACGCGCACTACGAGACCCAGCTCCTCCCATGGGGACGTATATATGATTGGTCCAGGAGATCCAGATTTGACGGAGGAAATGGAAGGATTTGACATCATGGACCTAGCTTCGTTTCTCGAGTGCGTATTTCGGATGTGGCGGTTCCGCGGCGCCTGATGCTTTCCTTTAGGTTTGCCATTCAGGCAACGCGTTGTTTAGAGGTATTACACAAGTAAATTGCGTGTTTATACCGTGTTATGAATTGCCACTGACTTGTTGAAGGGCTGGGGTGGTCCACCGAGAAGGTGTGTTACATAACTATTGCAGAAAACAGCCCAATAATGACATCTTAAGTCCGAGCCAATGCATTTCATCTCAATTCACATTCCGGGTTCGTTCGCCTCGTTCATTTCGGAAATCGAGCTGTTTCATTGGAGAACTTTGGCTCCCCATCCGCGCTTGTATTGCGTGCGTTCGACGAAGCGGTCAAGTTGAAGGTCAAGGAGGCTCTCTGCTACCTCGCTCCCGAACAGACAGGAAGCATCGAAACCATGACACAAGACCACCGCACAGATTTGTATTCACTTGGTATAATGTTCTGGACCCTACTTGTCGGCCGTGGACAGATGCCGTTTGAAGGAGGTGCACTCGAATTGTTGCATTCTATTGTTCAGAAACGTCCCATGCCCGTGCACGAAGTGAGACGCGATGTGCCACAAGTTCTGGCGAGTATCATTGACAAGGTGGAGAGATATTTCAGCGTTTTTCACGAGATAAACTAAAATTCCATAGCTCCTTGCCAAAAATCCTGACTTGAGATACCAAAGTGCTTACGGCCTCAAAAGGGATCTTATTGAATGTCAACGTCGACTTCTAGTAACAGTACATTCGGTCTCCGATGATTCTGCAGAGCTTATCCCGCTCTTCGACATTGCTCTAGAAGATCGGTTCATGGTGCGTATTCTTGTATAATGTAATAAAAGGGAGTTTTAACTTTGCCACCTAGGAGTTTACTATTCCCATTGCTCTGGTATGCTAGGCTTGACCCCGGAGGTGCAGTGGGGCTGACCATTAACTAGTTCGGCCGCGAGAAGGAGCTGGAGCTGATCCGGAACGTCAGTAAGTGCCCGATAGGAACTTCTTTGCTAACCATTGTTCAAAGTCTTGCTGCAGTCCGCAATGTCTCAAATAGTTTTTCAAAACATTACACCGCTGGCAAAGGGTGCATTGCGCTTTCGCCAACAACATCTCTACGTCAACAAAATGATGATATTACGGACTCCGTCTCTTCGGAAAGCGAATCTCCTCGCCTTCCCTCAGTCCCGCCTGAGCCCAACTCAACGATACCGCCAACAAATGAGCTTGAACACCAATCAAATACGTCTCACAGCGGCGGCTCTGGAGATAGTTTGCGGAGAGAAATACTGCAGGGTCGGAGTCGGGCCTCAAATACGCAGGCTGTCATTGTCGTTGGTCCTCCAGGGTATACTCAGCCTATCACTCTGTTGTTTCTATGTTCACACCCCATCCAGCGTTGGAAAGAGTTCCCTCGTTCTTGTCAATCAAGCGATGTGGCGCAGTATGCACTGTTTTCAACTTTAAGACCAGCGTTTCTTACTATGCATCATAGCCCATGGACTATGGGGACAGGCAAAATTCCAAGGTGCCGATTCTGCACCTTTTGCGGCCCTCGTGAGTGTCCTATATGCATAGCCCTTAACTTTCATGTAACACTCAATTTTTACAGATGAGTTGTCTGTCCTCCGTGCTCAGACAGCTTATGGTGTTTCACACAGATCTTCATCGATTTGTAACTGCTCTACGGGAGCGTCTCGGACCACAACTGCAGAACGTTCCTCTCCTTTATCAGGGCACGCCGGAATTAAGAGACGTCTTGACTCTATTCGGGATTCAATTGGAAGCTCCCAAAGAACCTCTAAATTCTCGTGAACTACGGGCACGGTTCCAATCTCTGGTAGAGAACGTTTTTGCGGTAATTGGCGAAATGCGGTTATTTGCTTTATTCCTTGATGATTTACATGAAGCAGATGCTTCGTGCGTTCATTTCGATTCATATCATTCTCCTAGTAAATCGAGTTTTCAGGACGCTGGATCTGGTTTCTACTTTGGTAAATTCAAAAACCCGTATGGTAAGCACTATCTGAAATTACATTGAAAGCTTCAGATAACCGGCATTGTTTTAAGCTCATCTTTGCAACGTTGCGCTCCGACAAAGTGTATGTAGCTTCTCTAATCTAGTTTCGCACCCTATTCATTTCTCGATAGCGATGTAGTGCAACGTGTTAAAGACATGTTCGGCAGCCGGTCACGTCCCTCGTGGATCAGTGTAGAACCACTCAACGTCACCGCCGTATCTATGCTGGTGTCCCAGACTTTGCACCGTCCCAGAGAGGAGTGTGTCCCTTTATCTCAGTTCGTTTATGCCGCCTCTTCAGGCAATGCCTTCACTGCAAGGAGTGTCCTCACGACGCTGCATCGTCAGCACCATGTAAAAGCATTCTACTTCATTTCGTCATGCGCTGATATACCACTCAGATTACATTCGACTGGGAACACAATCATTGGGTGTGCGCATCCTAAACATATTTACCCTTGAGTGACCATTGACAATCTATCTCAGTTTTGATATGGCAGGCATTGCAGGCAGCCTTGTTGACCAGAAAATATCGGATCCTAATGATCTGACATTTCTCATCAACCATATGCGACAGCTGCCTGACGAAGCTAACAAATTTCTTCTCTGGGCGACATTCTTTGGATCAACGTGAGTAAGCCCTGAGTTGCCATGGACGAGTCCATTGACACTTTATGTTTGATAGCTTCAAAGTCACTGAAGTTGCTCTCATGATGGACTGGGAAGATGCTGTAGGTGGCAGCGGAAGTGAGGATGAGAGTGATAATGTGTGGAATCTTGACAAAGCGGTCTCAAACCTCCGCGATACTGGGGGCAATCTAACACATGTAGCAATGCAAGGCCTCCAGTTTGCAGTGACGGAAGGCTGGTTAATTACCCACGCACGCGATATGTGCAGTTTTGCCCATGATCGATACCGTCAAGCGGCACAGGCAGAAGTTGCAAAACTCCCGTCTGAGACAATCGCAAAAATGTCTTTCAGGGTACGACCTACGACCTATCTGGTTGCTCTTTCTGATATTCTATCTGAAGATTATTCTGATGATGATGCATGAGAATCCCATCGATGTTTATCGAGTCGCTGAGCATGCAAAACGGTTTGGTGATATCCTTCTTGCCAGTCCTAGTGTTCAGTTCTTTTTAGTTGTTTGCATTTGCTGCAAGGACATCCCAAGCGAGGTGAGCTTCTAGATATTCTCCTTGAAGCAGGAGAATCTGCCTGGGCTCGTGGGGCTCACGAGGTACATAATCTGCTCCGTTAAAATGGCCCGCTGATGAATTAGACCTGTCTGTAGCTTGCCATTCAATCCTTTGAGAGCGCAAGAGCACTTTTAGGTCGCAACTCTTGGTCTGATAAGCCTAGAAGAGCATTCAATCTTATTTCTCGTCTTGCTGCGTAGGTCGTTCGGTGTATCGTGGATCGTGGCAACCTAATTTATTGTGACTTAATCAGTTTGTTCACCTGGAGAGGTAAGTAGCGGCACTGGGCCGCCCTTTCAGCTACCCTGACACGCCTCGACGTTCTCAGGTAATCTGGAAGCTTCGGACGCCGTCCTAGATGATTGTTTGCTTCATTCCAAGCAACCTGAGGATAGGAGTAACGTCCTTCGGTTGCGATCTCACAATCGCTGGTTACAGGGGCGCTATGTTGATGCATTAAATGATACATTATCGGCCCTCAAGGTGCTTGGCATCGATGTTAATCCAACTCCCACACAAAGACAAGTTGAGACAATGTTCGAGGAAGTCAAGAACGAAATCATGGCTGTAGGATTCGATAATATTCTTACAATTCCCCGGACCGTGGACCCCAGGACCGAGCTGGCAGTATTATTGTTGAATGATGCCGGTAAATTACACATACTTTACCTTCATAGGAATTTGACCTGTATGATCCAGGTATCAACGCATATTGGAGTCCGACCCCATACCACTTCGTAGACCTCATTGGATTGACGGTACGTTTCCCTGACCGTTCTTGTCAGATTCGCTGAAGCCTGTCGAAGACAATGAAATTAGCACTCAGGTAACCACTGCGACTCTGTATTCATTCCACATGAACATGATGTTCCGTAGATCGGGCATGGCGCCAGGTACCGCCTTGGGATTCTTCTGGGCTCTTGGAGGTTTGTCACATTTGGCAACTTTTCTTCCTTATTAAATATGACAAAGTTGCGGCGGAGCGGAAGGAGCTCTACCGATTTTCAACTGATATCGCTAAATTGGCTCTCCGCATAGCCGAAAGATATGGAAGTTCTGGCGAGAAATGGTGAGCCCCTTGATTCAAATCAACTGTAGTTCTATTGGAGTTCACGGGCACAGCCGAGCCCAAGTTCTTTTTTGTTCGTTCGTAGCAGGTTTCGATAATGTCCATATCCGTGCGAGTCTTCCTCGGCTTGAAAGTGCTATCAAGTATGGTAATAGTGCTGGCGACAGGTAACTTAGTGCTTTTGGAACACTATCAATGCTAACGGTTTTTGCATAGGATCTATACCAGCTTTGCCATGATACATTCAATCATCACAAGACTTTATGTTTGTGATCATCGTACGTTTACTGTGTCCGTCATTCTCAACACGCTGCTTACATGTCAATGGACAGTGGCTGAACTTGTTTCTGCCGCTGAAGAAGTGTGTACATTTTTTTCCCCAAGATAGACTGGATCTCAAGCAGAATTAGTGCGCAAATGACGTCAAACATCTGGATGCTAGAGAGCCTATTATTCTGGTGACTGGTAAGAATTCAATGTAACGTTTGTGACAATGAAGCTTAAACTCCCGGTAGCTATCCTCAGCTGTATTCGAGTACTTGGCGGTTACACCCAAGTCGACTCCGCTAAGACAGTGTTTGACACTGACAACTTTATTGAGCAAGACTACGTCAACTATATCCATAAAACATCTGGAAATATTTCTCTTGCGCTGAATTGGTAGGTCGAATTTAAGCTATGCGGATGATTATGAGTAGACATTTCCTTTGTAACAGGTACAATTCTTTCAAGGTCAGGTTGTATACACAAATATGTGATGGAATATTAACTCTTCTACTGAAGGTTGTCAGCTATTATTCCGTTGGGTACATTCTGGAGGCAGCGGAACTCGGATTTGACGTTTATGAAAGTCGAGCGTCTCATCCTAAGTTTGTTTACATCTCTTCAATTTGCATGATTTTTCATATGTTGCTTTAGCCATCGGCACGTTCGTTATGCGCTCTTCTTCCATACCTTGGCCCTTATTGCTTGTATACGCAATGGGCTTGTTTCTGGGGAGAAACAAGCACGGTATTTCGCCCAAATGAGATCTAATCACACTTATATGAGGAAGTAAGTTTCACCTTCATAATTTTTGTAGCAGGCTTCTGAGGACCCAACAGGTGGCTTTCGCCTAGCCCTGTGAATACCAGCACATGGATCGCTATCATTGTAAGGAAGTAATTCTGAATTCTGTTTGTATGCATGTTTACGCATCTAGGATGCGGAATCTGCATCACTGGCTGGTTCGCCAGATGCATTCAAATTGTACGATGTTGCCGTCAAGTTAGTATTTTCCATCCTTCCCTCTACAGAATTACTCACCCACAATGCCAGACTTGCTATAAACAATGACTGGCCTGCAGAGGAAGGATGGGCACTCTACCTTGTAACTTTGAAAGGTGTTTCTGAACAAAGGAATTTTGGCTGAAGATTACTCTAGCAAGGGTCTCATTTCATCAAATGCGGCGTGGAAGGCCTTGGCAGTGAATTGCAACGAAGAGGGATATCTCGACACGCTCAGTGGGGAGCCCAGGGTATCGTGTATGTGGAGTCTTACTTTCATTCGGGATTGATTCATCGACCATGCATCTTCCAGAAATTACCTCACCGCGTCGACTGATTCCCATTACAAGCAGCCGCTGAAGCGGTCAATTTTTTCATCAGACGTAGCAGTCCAAACAGACGCTGTGTTGAACACCTCGTTGCCTCTGAATATGCATGGAGTCCATGTTGCCTCCCACGACGATCAAGAATCTACTTTGAGCGCTTCTGATTTGGCAGCGATTCTTAAATGGAGCAAGGACATCTCAAGCGACATAAATCTCTCTTCTGGTGGGAGGGTCCACATTATTTGTGCGGTCATGGCTCACATCCTCACAGCTTTGCAGCGACTGACTGAAATTGCAACGGGTAATTGTCTTGTTACTTCAGCCTTCAGATCTCTTACTCTGGTGGTTAGAAACGTCAGGTTCCCAGAACACATGCGGTACTTGATCTATTTCATGTCGTAGTGCCTTACTGACGCCCTCTAAACGAAGTTGTCGTTGCCAGAGAGGCCGGCGACTACACGGTGGCCACGAGTATGGTTCCTCCTGGCCACTGCCAAGTTCACGAGTATGTTTTTCCCACTACTTCAATCTCAAATTCTGAAAAATTTGCAGAAACCCTAAGTCTGTCCGCATGATCAGTGACCCGCTTCAAAAAGCGATTGTCCAACATAGTAAGGTCCCCTGTTAAATCATGGTTGCACATCCATTAAAGCGAATCAGCCTTGAATTCAAAGGAAAGTGTATATTATGGTGATGCTTCCCTGGATTCTCGTTTTTCTTCTGAAGCTGGACAAACACTCCATCGTTCTGTCATCTGTCTCCCCATTTTCAGCAACCGCGAGCAGACCTTTGGTGCCGTTTATTGCGCCTCGAAATATCCTTTCTCGAAGAATACGCTCACTATTTTGACTCTTCTCTGCCAGCAAGCTAGCATTGGTATCTCAAATGCGTTGTTATTCCGTTCTGTTCAAGCTGGGACCAAGGAAAACTTGAAGATGATTTCTGCTCAACGAGAGGCACTAGAAGCAGCGAGAAAGAGTCGCGAAGACGCTTTAAAAGCAACAAAAGTTAGACCGATAGCTTGATCACTTTTATTTTTTCCCGTTGATGTCATTCGTTCAGATCAAGAGCAACTTTCTGGCATCTATGAGTCACGAATTAAGAACACCCTTCAGGTAATCTAGTTACACTGCTCGTTCCACGCTACTGATTTTATGACCAACTCCGACAGCTCTTTCTACGGTCTGCTGGACCTATTGAGCGGAACAGAACTCAACGGTGGGCAAAGCGAGATAGGTAAGGAAATGCTGTATACTGAGGAATCATTCATTACTGATCTACACTTCAGTCCAAACAGCGAAACAATCCTGCGAATTGCTTCTCAAGGTATTTGTCTTTTTGGTTAGGAGTTTGCAACGTTCACCGAGAGTGTTAGATCATTGATTCAATACTCGACTACAGCAAACTAGAGGCATCAGGTAAGTCTGCCTCTTTGTGATTTTAAATTTCCATTTATCCTATGCTAGCCGTTAAACTTGAGCCAAGTGGTTTCTTGGTTGAGGTGAGTGATCCTTAATCATTGATGTCTCGCACGTACCGACTGGAGCCAATGATCCAGAATATCATTGCAGTATGTCAATCTGGATCATCGCATCCAACATATCTAACTTTTTATAGGATTGCATGGAACTTTTACTCCCTATGGCAGCCCAGAAACTAGACCTGTCGTTTAACATTGACCGGGATGTCCCACCTTGCATGTCTTATTCTACGTTCCTACACGGTTGGTTTCTGATCTTCGATCTAGGGGTTTATGCAGACTATGCGCGCATTCGACAAGGTTAGATTGTTCTGTCCCAGCCATGATTTACTGAACGTTCTGGAATTAGTACTCATGAACCTTATCGGAAACGCTGTTAAATTCACTGGTTCAGGATCGGTTAAAGTCCTTTGTTTCCTTGACAGCATGTCAAGCTCGTCTCCTGGCGAGGTGCCCCTCAAGTTTGAGATTCAGTACTGTTCTATCCCCCTGTGGCAGCTTCTGCGGCTGAAACTTGATCAACAGCGACACAGGAATTGGCCTTTCCGCTACTGACGTCGATCAGTTGTTTGTTCCCTTCCAGCAAGCAGATGTATGGTATCATGTCGCATAGTTGTTGCCCTCTGACTCACACTTTTTAGAACTCCTCGACTCGCCGTTTTGGCGGGACTGGACTTGGCCTATCCATTTCTCGTCAATTGGTAAAGTTGATGGGAGGGGCAATTGGCGTGACTTCTGAACTTGACAAGGGGTCCTCGTTCTGGTTCACAATTCCTGTGAAGGTCCACAATAGCGAAGAATCAGAAAAGGTCTGATTGATTTCGTCATTCCTTGATTTAAGCCTGATTTTATCCAGCATGCGCAGGAGATCAATACCATAGTTGCTGCCCTGTCCTCTCCCAGACCTCTTTATATTCTCGTGAACTCACCATCGGAAGCAACCGTAGCTCTTCTGAAAACAATGCTTCACAAGTTTCGTGTCAAAAGTACTTCAACCTGGCAGGATGCGCACCACTATCTGCAGAATTACAGCAAATTCGATACGCCGCTCGATTTTGTTATTTTGGATGATCAATCGGGAACTAATGCAGATGACCTTGCACAGCAGCTACAAGCGTCAGGGGTCGCAAAATACAAGGATACAAAGGTCATTCATCTTTACACACCGACGAGTACCTCGGGGCAGGTTGTATTTGCCAACAGCTCCATTGCCGGTGTCATTAAGATGACAAAGCCGCCTAGACTATCACGCTTGCTGCAAAAGCTTGCCGAGTTGAAAAACTTAACGCTGACAATAGGTGCACCCCACTCATCTGAAGTCTCACATGTTGCAGACGAACAAAGCACGCCACGAACCCTGTTTGGAAACGTTTTGATTGCAGAAGGTAACTGTTTCTTGACAAATATTGAAGTGTCACTGAGAGTATCTTCACCAGATAACCCGATCGCACAAAATCTCCTGGTTAAACAACTTCAGCGCCTCGAACTTAATGTCATTGCTACCAATAACGGAGAGGAGGCTATCGCTGGTATGTGGACGCTCCGCTTACATGTTACGGTTCTAACTCGAAGTCCCAGAATGGGAGGCGCATGCCCCCGGCTTTTTCAGTGTTGCGTTGTTTGATCACCGTATGTCTGGATTGCCTTATCGACGAGCGAGTAGTGATGTTTTGAATAGACATGCCTATCTGCGACGGGGTGGAAGCAGCTAAACGACTGCGGGCGCTAGAAAACAAGCGGAAGCGTTCGATTCTACTTCCGAGTACGCGTATAGCTCCCATTCCGGGTTGTTGGCTAACAACACGTTTAGTCGTTGCCTTAAGTGCAGACTGCCAAGATAGTACCAAGCAACTTTGTCTGAGTGCGGGTATGAATGCCTTCTTCTGCAAACCTCTCCAAAAGGGTATGTCTTATTTATTTCACTTACTTTCGTTCTACTTCAATGAGCATTATTTAGGCGACCTGACATCCTTATTAACAATGTTTGCTACTCAGAACATGAGTTGAAGTTATTGTCCATTAAATTTGTATTTGCCCATTTATACGTTGGCAATCCTGCTTCATTATCGCAATCTTGTACTCTACAATAGTTACAAACACGAGACATCAAGTACATAGAAAAAAAATGCTGCCTGGCATATATTCATTGCCTACCTCCATGATTATAGTTTGCCGGGTAAGTTGGTTGGCCAAACTGAGCTGGCTGTTGCTGTCCAGCACCTGCTTGGAGTGGGTAACGAACCATATGCATCACATGCTGGCCTGGGGCATTTTGTGAGCCTGGGATGGGTACCATATATTGTTGCTGTTGCTGGCCATGGCCTTGTGGCACCTGGTGCCATTGTTGACCCGGCTGCGGCTGCGGCTGCTGTGCCTGTGGCTGATATGGCTGGGGATGGTAGTTATTATATACTGGGGCTGGCATCGTGGCGGATGGATTCAGTCCAAACGGGGTGGGTGTAGGAAGAGCCGTTGAAAAGTAAGGATGTTGAAGAGCCTCGGCTGCCGAAATTCGTTCAGCGGGATCGAACTTTAATAAACGTTCGAGGAGGTCAATAGCTGCAGAAATTCTGTCAATTTGTTTGATTTCACTAAAGAATAACAAGGCGATGAACCTTGTGGTGAGGCTTTGGGAAGAACTTGCTGGAAGGGCATTTTAGCGTATCTCGGGAACTGCTTGAAAGTAATTTCCGGCTGGAAAAAAACACTTGTAAGTATGACGAAGAATAAATAACGGATAACCATACTGTTTCCTTGCAAATTTTCTGAAACTGGGCATCTGAAGGGGTACCGATTATCCGCATGATATGCAAGAGTTGGTCATTGTTATCGCGTCCTCTGAATAACGGAGAGCCAGAGATCATTTCTGCAAAAATGCAACCGCATGACCACACGTCGATGGACGTGCTGTAAGTTCTGGAACCAAGGAGAACGTCTGGCGCGCGGTACCAGAGTGTAACGACCTGCATGAAATTTAGAAGAGTGGAAATAGAGTCACTTGGAACCTGACTTACTTCGTTCGAAAATGTGTTCACCGGAACGCCAAAAGCTCTTGCCAATCCGAAATCTCCTAATTTCAGTTCCCCTTTTCGGTTAATAAGGAGATTCTGTGGTTTCAGGTCTCTGTGAAGAACTTGGTTCTCATGACAGAAGGCGGTTCCTTTCAGCAACTGGAACATGAAGCTTCGGACGGTGGCGGGGTCAAGGGAACCTCGATCTCCGTGTTGGTCCATGTACTTCTTGAGATCTTGCTCACAGTATTCAAAGATAAGGACCAGTTTAGTTTCTGTGTGAATAACGTCATGTAACCGAACGATGTTGACATGCTTGAGCTCCTTCATTAGCGAGATCTCGCGGATGGCAGTGGATGGCGTTCCTTCTTCGGCATCTAGATGGATTTCTTTCAAGGCCACAATCTCGTTTGTAGTCCGAGATCGACCCTGAAGGCGAGTATAAATGGTATGAAAACCAATTTCATATATGACTTACCTTGTAGACTGTGGCATAGGTCCCTTCACCTGTGAGGTATTAGATCCAAGCCCTTGCCATTCTTGATGAGCGTACCAAGTTTCTCTAGCTGAATGCAAGTCAGGAAAGTCAGATAGTAGGTGAATAGGAGATTACTTGGATATAGTTCATGGTATCTTTGAAATCTTTAGCAGCGGGGTCTTTGGTAAGAGTCGGGAGGAAACAAGGCCGATGGCTGTGACAACTTGAAGTTGAAGCGCCCAATCAGGAAGTCACATGACCGATTTGCCTCGAAAAAAATGCCTCAACAGTGGATGGACGTAAACGATGACAAAAAAATCAAAACCGTCAAAGGTTTCAACGTCTGCCATTTCCCAACCTTTGCTCTCTGAAACTTTACATATTTCCTCGTCTTTCTCACATAATGGTGACCTTTTTGCTCTGGTAACATTGGCTGTGGACAAACACAGATTACGCAT
>Ga0307508_10003942_pt1 | contig 14728 bp, 9 predicted proteins | sample 9_EM_MG_FD_203089 | JGI IMG/M metagenome (GOLD analysis project Ga0307508, IMG submission 203089) | Populus trichocarpa ectomycorrhiza microbial communities from riparian zone in the Pacific Northwest, United States - 9_EM | ecosystem: Host-associated > Plants > Roots > Unclassified | place... | reverse complement strand
TTTGTCACTTGAGAAATGTAGGTGTCGGAAAATAAAATGATTGATGATTCACTGCAATTGTTTTGGTTTTCATATGGCCTATTATTTCTTAGACCTATTTTTTTTTAATTTTTTTTATTTATATGGGTGTTCGAGTCAGTCAGCACACAACTCGACTAATCCCACATATCTTAAAATTAATGATCATATAAACCTCAAGCAGCCCTAATATATGTGGGACTCAAACTGGTGATTTGTAAAAAGCAAACCTAAGATTTGATCAGTTGAGCTACACCTCTTATAGTTTATTTTAGACTTATTTTTTTATCACTGTATTTTTTATTTTAAAATTTATTAAAATAATTTTTTATTAAAATAATATTTTTAATATTAACACATTAAAATCTTCTAAAAAATATATCAGCTTAATTTTTTTAAAAAAACCAAACATACATTTAGAACACACCACCCGCAATTCCAATAGTAAAAACAAATTCTGCCTAACATTAACATGTGCAAGCAGAGGGCATAGGATACTGATTTCAACAGTGATAGGTTCAATCCTTTTATCTTGCTAGGGATGGGTGAGGGTCCCACCTGGCAAACCCAGCAAGTAAAAACGGGTCCCACCTCATGCCACTAAAGAGAAGGGGAGGGGTCATCACCACTCATCAATTGACACCTCCTCCTTCACAGCCGTGGGGCAGCGGGGAATTTCGAGTCCGCGGCACGATTTGGACCTCATCCAGGCGAAGTTTAAAAAAGTTAGGTAAGAGTTAATTTAGATTAAGTAATTTAATTTATTTTATTGAAATCAGAACTATATTATATTTAATTGATCTTGACCATCTTCGTAGCTCTTGCCGAATTTAATAGCTATAAAACTTGATAGAAAGGAAGAATGTACTTGAATTTAATAGAGATAAGGTTTCTTTGTTTAATTGAGAAAGGACAAGTCCTTAGAGGACCCATGACCTCCATTCTCAGCCGTCCAATGTGGCCATCGAGAAGACACAGAACACTTTGCTTTTGAGAACCCATGAGCTGCAAGTGGGCGATTATCTTAACCACACGCCAAATTCAAGTTTACTTCCTAATCCATCAATTATATGCAAAAATGGTGGCTTAATTTTATGGCCGTCGTCACGCACCGGCTCCACATCACCTCCTTTATTCTAACAATAGATGACCTCTTGACACGTGGCGTGATGGTGACAGGGACAGTGGGGCACACGTCAATTGGAAGCATACACGTGTTGGGCCATGAAAGGGCATGGAAAGGAGCTCGCTTGGGTGCTGACTAGCCCACGTGGATGATGGGGCCTGCTTTGAATTGCATATCAACATTTGTCAAACAAGATAGGCTCATAGGGTGGGGCCCGTTGGAGGAAGATAATGAAATCTGACGTGGCATGGACACTTGACATCAACCCTCGTGACTTGTTTGGGTTATTAAGAAAAAAAGGGGAACCGGTAACCCACATGTCGGTTTCTCTATATTCATAATAAAACTATACATATTCATCTGGTTTCCATTTCTATTGAATATTTATTATTCAATAATCAATAAAAAATAAAAAATAAGATATGTTTATATCATATTGAAAGAAAATATAAAGGTTCTAAGTATATATCTATATAATATAAATATATATATTCCGTGTTAAGTACAGGTCAGATTTGACAATATTCATATCTTATTTATTACCCCTATTGATTACATTCGATAAAGTCAATATCTGTTGTATTCGGATTAAATTGTAAATAAACTATGAGCTATTATAGGGTTTGATTTTGTTGCGGACATAAATCTTAATATTAGTTTTTTTTTAATGGATATTGCATGTTATTTGAACTAAATCAATTTATAATTAGTAGGGTGATTAAATTATGAACTTAATCGATCATAATTCAGGTATTTTAATTCCAAAATCTTATGAAAATCGAGAAAATTGGCAATACATTGAAGTGGGTATGACATAATTCATCTTAATTAGTCCATAATTACATAGACTTAATCACAATGGTGTGTTTCTTTATCCTGGGATTATGAAATCCTAATCCTCCAATGTTCATCCTAATCCTCCATGACTGGAATTTCAAAACAACACACCAAACAGATACGTTTTAAAAAAATGAAATGCATTAGGTAAACATGGCATGATTATAGTATTGACAGGTGGAAGCTACCAAAGAAAGCCCCATGAGATGAATATGATGAAAATCCTGAAGACTAAATATAGTGAAAATAGGCCACAATTTATAATCCAATATCCAAATTTGGCAAGTCATTTTCATGTAATCTTCACTCTCCTTTCGCACCCAACAATCTTCTTTCCTCACTCATTGGTTAGTGCACCTCACTTGCTCCCAAAAGCAAGTGAAAAACACACCCATATAAAACATCATTAATGTTATTAAATTAACCTGATGTCGCTTACGTGATAAACTCGATAATTTGTTAATTCACGAGTTTTATATTAAATTGTGTGAAAATTTATTTCATTTAATTCAGTTAAACCTGATAAGTTCACTCATTTAAACCGAGTTTTATATTAAATCATGTAAAAATTTAATTTACTCAATTTAATTTATTCAATTGATAAGTTCAATCGTCGAGTAAATAAAAAACTCCGTTGTCTTTTTTTTTTCTTTTTCCTTTTTTACAGTTCCTTGCCGATTTGGCGTCTTCCGCTCTCACCATCCATACATTTTGCTTGATTGGAGTTCATGAGATGAAGACAAAATGAACTCCAAATTCACATGAAATGAAAAATCAAGCTTCCTTTACTGAAATACAAATGCTGTTATTATATATACATGTCTCCTCCCTCAAGGCCTCCTTATGTTAGAGCCTCTCTAATGGACTCCTGACAACATCTCGTCACTGTGCTTCATAGAAGCTGTATAGTGTAGTATATATTTATTTTTTTGCCTCGTCACCAAGAATTTCATGACACTATATGGCCAAGGGCAGGAGACTAACAACAAGTCGCAGTGAACGATTGTTAGGGAGTAACTACAGTTATGGCAACGGCCAAGTCCCGATGGTGAACGAGGTGTCCGAGCTGGGTGAGGAAGATGTGTGGTCGATGGTGGACGACACGGCTGACCGGAGTGACAGTGCTGTTAGTAATTCGAACGGAGCGTGGAATCCACGCGCAGAACTTGAGAGTAGTTTCGATCACATGTCTATCAGTGGAGGCCGCCGTAGAATCCCACGAGATGACCGCAACATGGGGGGGCTGTCCTTGGCCTTCGAAGATTCCTCTTCTGGGGGCAACAAAACAGCCTCCTCGAGAATCGTGCACCAGTTTCGTGGGAACGATCTCGTGGCATCGGCGTCACCTCGTCACATGGCCACATCAGCTCCCGTGAACGTGCCTGATTGGAGCAAGATTTATCGAGTTAACTCGGTTGAGTCGTTGCATGACTCGGATGACGGGTTCGACGATCAGGAGTCAGAGATGGTCCCCCCGCACGAATACTTGGCTCGTGAGTATGCACGGAGCAGGAAAACAGGCGGTGCCTCCGTGGTCGAGGGTGTTGGCCGGACATTAAAGGGCCGCGACATGAGGCGCGTGCGTGATGCAGTGTGGAGCCAGACCGGGTTTGATGGCTGATCATCTTGTAGCTATATCACATGGAAGTCGTTGTCGCTATCGTTAAAAAAAAAAACAAAAAAGAACGCTTGTGATTTTTTCTTGGGCAATGATTCGGCCGGGTTGGCTCGGCTTTGAAGGGGAGTCAACTCAGTAGCGAGTGAGCTCGAGCATGATTCTGAAGGAGGGGTAATGCGATATTACCATTGCTTCTCTGTCCTTGTGCTTAGGTTGGAATTTGGAGTTTGTACCCTCTTACTGTTAGTGGTAATTTGGTAATTTCAATCATTAAGTAGCAGCTAGCCATGCCGAGAGGCTTGTTCATGTAAAAATGGAAGGGGAACAAAAAAGGCAAAAGAAAATGTCCAACGCTGTGGAAAACACATCTACTTTTGTGAGTTAGCAAAGACCATGAATGAGAGCAAATCTAAGCACAGTGTTAACCCTTGCAGGACATGCAAGTACATACAAGTACTAAATTACAATCTCCCTTCTTCTTTCTTCTTCATTGTTGTCCACGAAAACAAAATTATCTCTCTTCTTGTTCATACGGGGCATTAATTTATATCTCTTACATCAGTTCTAGTTGTTTAGACATTAACTCTATACTCAAATTTAGAAGATAAAGAAAGATACCTGTTTCCTTCATTCATGGTTCATGTTTGTGTTAACAGTCAAGCTCTGTGAAGGTTTAACTGTCCAGTTAATACCGTGATTGATCAGTTCTTGAATGCGCGAAATTAGTATTTTTCCTTGTTTCTTTATGTTTTGATGTGCGTTGAAAATTAAAAAACAAACTATTTCGATATATTTTTAAGTAAAGAATACTTTTAATATTAAACACACACTTAAAATAATGAATTAAATACTTAATTTAAATGAATGAATCATATGCCATCATTGTGATATCTAAATGGGATTTCCGAATTAGATCCCTTTCAACAAATGCATACCATGCTTCAATTATTTTGTCTCATTGGGTTTGATATGTGGAATAACTTCATTTCATAGGTTATACAAAAATTAACTTACATGAAAACTTCCTGCAGGACATACTGTGTAATTAATAATTAGCACAGAGATATTCAAGGTAGGGGAATTCTTCGTCTTATTCCTTCAAAATCTCTAAAAAAAATAGATAGATTACGAGTGTTTTTTTAAAGAAAATAATGGGAATATATACCAGTTGAATTAAGTACAATTCATTCATCAATGATAGTTAATTATTTCTCGCAGTATAGGGTTTACTCTGTCATTCTGGGGCTCAAATAAGACTAATCTAACATTAGCATCTTGTTCTTGAAGAGAGTGCTCAAAAACCAATGGCCCAAACGGTTTGAGTGAATTAAAAACAAGGCATGGGATACAGAAATGGGACAATAATTGTGGGAACCAGCAGCACCTGGAGAGAGGCAGCTTTTAATGGATGATGATAGATGGTGCCAAGAGGGGTCGTTGGGGGTCACCCTCTTGACAAGGTCAATAGAGGCTGTAGCTAAAGAAACAATATCAAGAGGTGTCTGTGCCTTATGGCTAACCTTTTTCGAGACAAGGACTCTACTCTTTTTATTGGGTTCACAGCTCTCGTTAGTCTAGAGCCATTGGCTTTTCCTTTTCCAAAAAATCCTGGTATTTTCTTTTTTCTCTTGAAGATGTTAATAAACACTCCACTACTGCCATACAAGAGTACTGTGGGATATTTACAGGGTCCACAAGATTTTCACGATGATCATCAAGATCAATGCTCTCAGATTCTCACATATATTCTGAGTTCTTTTGTGATCCATGCAAGTGACATGACTTCGAAAAGAGAATGGAAGAAGTGGCATACAGTTCCAGTTGAGTTCTTTAAGAGAAAAAGGAAGATACCGATAACCTAAAATTCTGATGGTTATAATGCAATCCATTATCTCTTCGATAAAAAAAACATCAAATTAATGTTATTTCAAGTGTTTTTGACATGGCGTTATTAAAAATAAAATATATATTTTTAAATAAAATATATTCTTAAAAAACATCATGTGTTGCGTTACTAAAGATGAATATTTACAGAAAACAAACTCCGATTCAAATAATTGTATTACCCTGCTTATTTCACTCTATGGAGTTAATACTGATTATCATAGAAAATACTAGATGGAGAAGGTACTAAAGAAGGTGTGATTGTTGTTAATTCCAAACTCAAAATCATGAACACCTGGCTGCAACATAAGATTGAGACTTGATGAATAAGGGCATTAATTGTGTTATCTTATCTATTTATGTATTTGATAGCGATACCATGCTGGAAAAAACTTCAGCATTTTAGGAGTAGCTACCATTCTATATTATTGCACTAATTAATATATGATAATAAAGTCGATTTGATTTTAAATTATAGAGTATTAGAGTGTTTTCCCTTGATGTTAACACTCTTCTACAAAAATGTTATCACTGTCCATCCTTTTCTGGGCTGTATGAACCCATTGTAAACTCATGTTCATAGGGTAGATATCTAACAGCCCAGTTGGTTGGGTTGGACAGAACGAAGCCTAATTAAACTATAACAGTTTTGTTTATATATATATATATATATATAAAGATTTAGGGCCTTAATCTCAGCAAAAGTAATTCATGGATGATAATTGATAGCTATGGGTCGGGTTTTTACTATATTCATAACTTATGCTGGATAAAAAAAATTATATGTTGATATTCTAAATATAAAGTTTCAGATATGAGTAATATATTTTTTATTCAACATGAAATAAAAGAATAATATATATAAATACATATTTCAGGTATGCTTATAACATGTATTAAAATTACAAATACTATACGTGTGTGTTTTGTCAAAACTGAGTTATGTAAACATAAATCATGTGTTCTTGGAACAGAGAAATATTCAGATGGGCCTAGCTTCTTTGATAAATAGTGTGGAACAACCATCCCAACTCAAAAATAGAACCTGTTCACTAATTTATTATTTAACAAATGGTTTAAGCAAGGGAAGATTGTAAGGTTTTGTCCTTATTTTGTTTACGCTTCAATATTTTCATGCTGAATACTGGAACAGGATGTCAGCAGCAGCTGGTCTCCAGAGCATCTACGAATGGTGAACTCACAATGCTACCGAATTCATCAAATAAAACTTTTCCATTAGTAACCAACCATGTGTTGTCCTGGAGCTATACATAGAAGATTTATGCAAGCCAGGTGTTGAATACGGGATCTGTTTATAGATTTTGGAGGCAGATGAACAAGGAACAGAAGCTAATTTGCTACTGTGTGTGACAGGCGAGAATCACTAAACCCCAAGAACCAGCACCAGCTGCTGCAGTTGAGTCTCAACAATCACTTCCAGCCCAGAAAGCCATATCCCAAGTACGTAGAGGAGGCCCTAGTTGCTAGTACCGAAAACTAATCTAATACAAAGGCATGTCGTTGAACCCCACCTTAATTTAATCACAATCAATCAGATTATGTTTTGACAGAACTTGTCCCGTGCATTTTCGACCTGCGCGAGCTCCTCTGGCGTTCCAAGATTAGGATCAAACTTCCAAACTTGTCTGCCAACAAAATTATCGGTGCCAGACAACCATCGACCACAAGGCCCTCACCTATCTCAAGCTCCCGCATTACCTGTTCTTTTCCACTCCCTCTGTACTTTAAATTCTCACCTGAAACTCCAAATTAAGCAGCAGTAAGCCCTACAAGTGTACACACACACGCCCGATCACTGTCACTCTTTAATTGTCTCTGACTAAGTTATCCTGATCAAACCAAATTAGTCCATGACAGTCTAAATTGTATGCACATAAAAATGCAATCTACACGTACAAAAAACAGTAGTTTTGGCCCCTGTATTGCGCTGGAGGTTCCTTCTTTTTCATTACCAAGATCCACTGATGTAAACTACAGGGTAGTATCATATTCCTGTCAAAGTTTATTTAAACCTTTCTTGCATTTCTATAGTTTAGTTTTAGATTACTGTATGATACAGCTAGAGCATCTTTCACGTGCCAAAAGATTGCGGACTTGTTGAAGAAAAAAAATGTGGGGCATGAAAATGGTTGAAATTGCAAAGAAAAAAAAAACCCTCAATGCAGGAAATTAGAAAATTACAACTCCGGATGGTGCAGTGTGATGCAGTTTTTATTTTGTCCCTTTCACATATTTAAAAATATTTAATTAATAAATAAACACCACGGTGGTTTTACATGAATTCTACTAAAAATTCTCTGTTAAAACCTTGATTAAAAAGAAAAAACTACAATTTATAATTATTTTTTTAACCTACATTTCCCATCTCGTATAAATAAGGAGATGGTTGTGAATAATCTCTATGGGCTAATGGGAGGCCTGGAAAGAGGCTTCACTATATGTAGATGGGCCTCGCAAGACTTCTCAGAATATACAGAGCAGTGAATGAGTCCTTTTCACTTATCCATCCATGGAGGCACCAAGTAGATTCCAAAGAGCAACAGACAAATCAATAATTCATATAGATTCATGTATTTACTAACAAATATTATTCAAATCTCTTGTTGAATTTAAATCTAAAGTAATAATACAAAAACTAAATCTATTTATGGCCACAAGCCCTAAACTATAAACAAGAGTGAAAGTACAAGGATGTTTTTAATATTAAAAAGAAAATAATTCCAAGAGAGATGAGAAGGAAGAAGGAAGGAATGATCAAGAGCTCCATAGTGGCTGAATTGAATGGAAAGGAGAGCAAGTTCCACACGTTATAGACGAAAGAAATAAAAAGCCATCAGTCTTCTTCATTGCAATGATGGGAATAAGATTACAAAATGTTCTTCGGATTGGAATCTTTTTCTCTGGACCCAGTCACGGAGCAAACGAAGCCGACAGGAGGCCGCATGTTCCCTTTTTGCCTATATCCAGTATAAAATAAAACGTGAAAAACACCGAATTCATACGAGACGAGAGTAGAGGCCTTGCTTTATGGGAAAACTAAGAAATAATTAAGGCTTAAACTTCCCACTTCCCAGCTGTGTTAGCAAAGAGGAAAGACAGGTGTAGTTTCGTAGCTAGCACTGGCTTGGTCTTGGACAACGACAGACAGGAAAGAATGTTAGGTAGGCTTGCATATTGCTTATGTCATTAATTAGTTCACACACGCAAACACGCTTTTAAACCCGCGTTCCCCGCGGCTTCTAATTTTATTTTTTATTTTTTTTTGCATACAAACTATTTTGATATGGTTTTTATACAAAAAAAAAAAAAATCTACAAAAAAAATAATATACCCCCAGCAATTTTATAATCATCAATAAATTAAGTTAACCACATTCACTTCTAATTTATCAATTAGAAGTGAATTTAGTCTTAATAAATGAAAAATGGTTTAAAATATCATGGTCATTGAATCAAAACAAAATAAAAGAAAATGATTGTAGAAAATTCAAAGAAAAACTAGCATATTTGTATTTTATAAGTTAAGTTAACTGACATTTCATTGATAAAAAAAAATTATTATCAATTAAGAAGAATGTTAAATATCAAACAATTGAAACATATTTTCATGAATTATTTGTCAGGTGTTTGTTTATGTGGTTGTTTTTGCTTTTGAAGCAAATTACGAAAAAAAACCATCTAGTAAATTATAAAACGTAATTTATTATTTGTGGGACCCAATATAATTTGCATTTAAAATGAAGGTTAACCAAAAGCAGCTTCAAACTGATTCTCTTCTTATGAAGTTTGTGGAGAGTGAATTAATTCACTCTGCATTGCTCACTTTACAAAAATAAACAGTGGAGAGCGTCTCAACTATTCATGGCCAGTCCAGGTTCAGCACAAACCTAAATGTATTAGACTGGGTCTGACCAAGTAAAAAAAAATTCAATTTTATTTTTGTTTTTAATTGTGTTTTATTCGAAAAACTAGTGTTTAACATTATTCAATGACACTACATAAATTAGAAGGAGATCGCATGATGACGTAGCATTTTGCAGAATTTGATCGTAATCCCAATTTTGTTCATGATGATATTTTACTTGATTTTGTTGCACGCTAAAAAAACAATGGAAACTGTAGTTCTTGTCGGATGAATTTTGTACGTGATGAAATTGTAGATAGTTTAATGGAACAATAAAAAATATTTTATATAAAGTATTATTTATTTCATGATGTAATAGCAGTAGTTAGATCTACAATATTTAAATTAAAAAACATCAATATTAATATATATCTTTTTTATTATTTTATAACCTCAATTTGAAAAGTATTTTTAACCAAACACATTAAACTACTTTTTGTTCAATCTCAATTTCAACCACAATTTTAACCAAACATATATAAATACCAAACCAACCTCAATCAAAAATATTTTTTATAAAACAATTATTTTCAAACTATAATTATAAAAACTACCATAATACCAAACACAGTAAGTGGGTGACCAACAACATTTTAAACTGCGGTTGGCCGTACAAAACACATAGCAAAAAATATCTTTTGCAGTTAACCTTAGTGTAAAATGCAGTTGATTGTATAAACAAATACATATCATGTTTTTTGTGCGGTCAATTGCAACTTGAAATGCGGTTGATAATATAAATAAATACACTTAATATAACACCCAATAATGAATTTCACCATCCGATATTCATTTGTGTTTTTTATGTTTTTGTTGTTTTTTTGACATTGCATTTTCAGTTATAAATTTGGGTTAAGGGTTTGAAATGTAACATCTTATAAATTTTTTCAGATGGAATTGAAATCTATATTGGAGGTTTACTGTTTTGTGGTTCAAAACAATTTGAGTTCATTGTATTAAAGATCATTCCACAGATCCTGCCTCAGATCATTCCACAGATTCTGCCTCAAATCAAATCACACAAGAATAGCCCAGAATCAAGGCTCACAACAGTTACAATCTTCACAGCCACAATTATAGCTAGTTTTCCTAAAACAACTTCTCTAATTCTATGTATATATACAATTCTTCATTCATCTGTAATTTGTGTGGAAAATCAATATACTCATTCCATCAATACACTGTCTACATTTAAACTTTATCATGGTATCAAGAGAGTCACTCTCTAACGAGAACTCGATCCTCAGTTCATATAACCCCATCTCCACACCAACATCTCCAATTGAAATTCCCTTGATTGCCTTCAATATCTCTACCCAGATCAACGAAAAGCTTACTCCTTCCACCTTCTCTCAATGACGCGCTCAGTTTGAGGCTCTTCTTATTGGCTATGATCTCCTCGATTACGTTACTGGTGATCATCCATGCCTCTCATCCAACAACACTCCTACATCCACTCTTCACAAATCTCACTGGGTTAGGCAGGATAAACTTATCCTTAGTGCCATTTTGGCCTTCACCACTCCCACAATAACCCCTTTCATTTCGACTGCCAAAACCTCAAAGGATGCATGGCTAAAACTCCATACTATGTATGCCAGCAAGTCACGCACCCGAGCTCTGCAACTCAAAGTGGAGCTTACGTTGATTAAACGAGAAAATAAAACAGTTCAAGAATACCTTCATACTGTTAAGACTCTTGCAGATGAGATTGCCCTAATTGATCATCCTATTTCTGCTAATGATCTCACTCTCTACATTCTCAACGGCTTGGGACCTGATTTTCGTGAGGTTGCCGCCCCGATCCGTGCTCGTTAGAAATCTCTCACATTTGAGGAGCTTCACGATCAGCTTGCAAGCCATGAGGCATATCTCCGTCGTCTTGAAACCACCACTCAGCACCTAGTGGTAACGGCTAATTTTTCTAGCCGCTCTGGTGGGCATCGCTAGGGTATGGCTTTTTCACTTGGTCATCATGGCTATCGGGGCTTCAACAAATCTAATGGAAATAGGACTCCAAATGTGCCGCAACACAGAAATCCAATATCTAATGGATGAAAGTCCACGGGTCCACGCCATTACCAGCCCAAATGTCAGCTGTGTGACCAGCTGGGCCATGTCGCCAAACAATGTCCGAAAGTCCACTTTTCAGAGCCTACTGCCATTTGTGTTTCCACCTCTCACCAAAAGGATACCAAATGGTTAATTGATTTCGCTGCTTCTCATAACATTACAGGTGATTTGATAAATTTATCAGTCCACTCGGAATATAATGGCACCGATGAAGTTGTTATCGGTGATGGTTCAGGTTTGCGTGTCTCACACATTGGTTCTTTGGTTTTTCATTCCCCCACTCGTGATTTTCAATTAAATGATACACTTTGTGTTCCTAGTATTCGCAAGAATTTAGTTTCTGTCCATCACTTTACTACCCAAAATAACATTTTTATTGAATTTCACCCCTTCTACTTTCTTGTCAAGGATCAGATCACGGGGGCGATACTTCTCAAAGGTGCATGTGAGAATGGTGTGTTTCCGGACTCATTGGTGGGCTCCTCCTAAAAAATGGCTGCAAATGTGCATGAGAGGATGACGATTAATGGGTGGCACAAGTGACTTGGCCATCCCTCTTATAAAATTGTACACTCTTTTGGTCGTTCTTTTTCCCTTCCAATAAAAAAAGACTCTCAAACGTCAACACTTTGTACTCCCTGTTCTATCAATAAAGCCCATCAACAACCTTTTCATTCCACAAGTCTTCAAAGTCGTGCACCTCTTGACCTTATTTACACCGATGTTTGGGGTCCTTCCCATATTATTGGTCTTGATGGGTCACGCTACTACTTAATTTTGGTTGATCACTTTACCAAATATATGTGGGTTTATCCCATGGCTGCTAAGTCAAGCGTTAGTAGCATCTTCCCTCAATTTAAACATCTTGTTGAAACAAAGTTCCAAGCCAAAATAAAATCTGTTTACTCGGACAACGGTGGTGAGTTTGTGGCTCTTAAAAATTATTTTTCCATCCATGGAATTAGTCACTATACCACCGCTCCTCACACTCTCCTCAACAAAATAGGGTTGCCAAACGACGTCACCGTCACATAGTTGAAACAGGACTCACCCTTTTAAAGGATGCTGACTTACCATTTTTGTTTTGGCCTTACGCTTTTCAAACCGACGTTTACCTTATAAATCATCAACCAACCACTCTTTTACACCATAAATCCCCCTTTGAAAGTCTGTTCAACCAATCACCCAATTATCTAAAATTAAAAAAATGTGGTTGTTTGTGTTTTCCCCTAACCAGGCCTTACAATACTCATAAGCTACAACCCAAAGCCTGTCTATGTGTATTTTTTTGGGCTACTCCCAAACCCAAAGTGCATATCGGTGCATGGACTTACAAACCAAGAGGTTTTATCTCTCACGATATGTTCTTTTTCATGAAACACAGACGCCCATCTCTTCCTTCTCTGCAGCAACGTTTTTTAGTTCCTCTGCCTTGTCGTCGTTGCCCATCAAGTCGCTTCCATTGCCGCAACCACCACCAGTGCGTCTGGACGGTCCACCTGCTTCTGCATCACCTTCAAGTATTTCCCCTAATTCTTCACCCTTTGTTTTACCTAATTCCTCCTCCCCTGTTTTACCTAATTTTCAGAAATCCTCACTCGCCACATGCTCCACTGTTCCGCCCCCCTCCCCTTCGAAGCTCCAACCTCACCCAGTCAATCCACTTCTCTCCCTGCGCCCATAGCTCATCAACCCACAAATAACATATCTCATACACGCTCTTTGATCACACGCTCCATGAACAACATCTACAAGCCAAAACAACTTCATTCCATTTCAAAACACCCCATTCCACGCATCATCGAACCCACTTGTGTAAGTCAAGCACTCCGTGACACGAAATGAAGACGTGTCATGTCTGCTGAGTTAACAGCTCTAATGCGCCATCACACGTGGGACTTGGTTCCACCACCCCTTCACTGCAACCCAGTGGGTTGCAAATGGGTGTTCCGGGTCAAAAGAAAATCGGATGGGTCTATTGATAGGTTCAAAGCGCGTCTTGTTGCCAAGGGTTTTCATCAACGCCCTGGGTTGGATTACAAAAAGACTTTCAGTCTGGTTGTCAAACCGGCCACAATCCGCACTGTTTTGATAATTTATGTGATGCAGGGGTGGTCCTTGCGCCAACTGGATGTAAACAATGCATTTTTACGTGGGAAATTGCATGAAATTGTGTATATGATTCAGCCCCCTGGCTTTAAATATTTGTCCTATCCTAATTATGTTTGCAGGTTACAAAAGACCATCTATGGTCTGAAACAAGCTCCACGGGAATGGTATTCTGCTCTAAAGAAAAAAATTATGGCGCTTGGCTTTACAAATTCCAAAGCCGACAACTTTTTGTTTATCTACAAAACTGCCTTTGTTTTATGTTTCTTGTTGGTGTATGTATATGATCTGGTCATCACTGGCAATGACAATACGTTTGTGAGCTCCATCGTTGCTCAATTTGGCGTTGCTTTCTCTCTCAAAGACATGGGGCCTCTTCATTTTTTCCTCGGCATGGAAGTCATTCCAACCACAGATGACCTTTTCTTGTCTCAGCACAAATACATACATGACATTCTCTGTAAGACAAACATGCTTGGTGCTAAAGAGGTGTCCACTCCATTGTCCACCACAACAGCTCTTCAACTCATTGATGGCACTTCCTCTGTGGACAGCACAGAATTCAGGTGTGTCATTGGTGGCCTTCAGTACCTTTCTCTTACACGTCTTGACATATCATTTGCGGTCAATAAATGTCACAATTCATGCACAAACCCACTGCTACACACTGGACAGCGGCAAAGAGACTTCTACGTTATTTGAAGCATACCATTTATCATGGCATCCATATTCAAAAAAGTTCACACTTGCACCTCGTGACTTACACAGATGCTGATTGGGCCGACAACTATGATGATCACAGCTCAACATCTGCCTACATTTGCTTCCTTGGCTCCAATCCAATATCCTGGAGCTAAAAAAAACAGAGGGCTGTTGCAATATCATCCACCGAGGCGGAATATAGAGCCCTTGCAAATGCACCCTCTACAACCATCTGGTTATTGTCCCTATTTCAGGAACTCGATCTATCTCTCTCTTCCCCACCAACATTGCTTTGTGACAACCTGGGTGCTACTCAACTCAGTCTCAATCCCATTCAACACTCTTGGATGAAGCATATTCAAATCGACTTGCACTTTGTTCGGGATATGGCTCAGAAAGGCATGCTACAGGTTCATCATGTCCACAACCAAAATCAG
>Ga0307508_10003941_pt1 | contig 14728 bp, 13 predicted proteins | sample 9_EM_MG_FD_203089 | JGI IMG/M metagenome (GOLD analysis project Ga0307508, IMG submission 203089) | Populus trichocarpa ectomycorrhiza microbial communities from riparian zone in the Pacific Northwest, United States - 9_EM | ecosystem: Host-associated > Plants > Roots > Unclassified | place... | reverse complement strand
AGGAGGAGGAGATGAGTGCTACAGAACGGAATGAGGAGATTCGGAAGATGAAAGAACAGGAGTGGGAGATGCTCAGGTATGTCTACCCTTATCGTCGCGTTTCCCGAGGCAATATTGATGTATCTCTCATTGAACGCCATGCCGGGTGATGATGCTAAGGCAGGAAAGAGAGACTATTCGGACTAAAGTGTGCGTACAGAAGGCGGTCTCGCGCGATTTGACTCTGCCTCTATTCTCCGTACTTGTGTTTTGACTTTGACTGGATTTTTTATGTAGACACCGTGCGGCACCGCCAGTCCAGCTTGAATTGCAAATCCCAACTCAACTCCTCGCCGAAGACGGCCTACCCAAATACGCCTCGAGCGTGCGCTCGTTTCGTGTCCCTCCTACGGCCCCACGTGAACCATCTGGCACTTCAAGCTCTGCCAACGATTCGGATAACTCGAAGCATGCGGGACATACAAGTATACTTGTGACTTTGAATACAGCACACAGGAACATTGGACCTCACCTCGATAATCTTCTTCACTCAATGGGTCATCTAGATACAAAACAACGCAAACCTCGCGAACATTTGGATTGTTCGGACGCTGAGGTTCGCGCTTGGGCACTTGATCCCCCGTGGTGCATTCCAGGTCCTCCTATCCCTCCTTCAGCACGATCTTCTTGTACCCCTCATCCTCATCACCACCGACAAATTCCTCGCAATCATCATCGTCATCATTCCTATGCTCGAGATGGACGTGTAAAACGAGAAGAAGAGGAAGATGAAGCTTATAACAAAGAAAATTCTCGCCGGATACAACGCGAATTCGAAAAGGAAGTCCTCGAGGCGCAAGCATGGCGCACATCGTTCATGCTCCCCCCTTTTCTACCCGTGCTTTATTCGGATTATATCCTAGCAGAGAGAAAGACGATATGGAGGTATGATGCGCAGGATAGGAGCATGACGGTGGATCGGGAAACTCAAGAGGCTTGGGCGACTGTTAAGGTCCGCTCTGTTGCGGATCGTGTTAGTGGTCATGGCCATGGAAGTGAGAAAGAAGAAGGAAAAGAACTTGCCCAAGAGGCGATGGAGAAGGATGAGAAGTGCCTGAAGACGTTGGTGAAGAATTTAGCTGAGAAAGGCGCGGTGAGTGGTTCGATGCCCTATTTGGGTTCATGTTCGATTGCTCATTGCCAGTTGGTATCTGTGTGTCTTGTGGATCTTTCTGCTTGCATCTGAAACGACGCCACACTCGCTGTTGATTTCACCGCTCTGATTCTTCCGGTCTTCTGCTTGCAATATCTTCGTCCCTCCTGATTCATCAACCTTTGCCTTGCTTCCTTCAGTTCCTGATCTCACGTCTTCCTCCCGAATATGCCGCGCATCCTCAGGACAAAGATGGTCACACCTACCGGGCACTCCTCCTCACCACAACATCCACAACGCCAACTCCCTTCCAAGGCAAACGCTCCTCCAACACCGAAGCCCGAAAAACCCTTTTCGAACGTTCATATCCACCTCCAAAGCCTGAAATCGACAAGTACGGGAATATGAAACAGGATTTTCTTAGATGGCGGTATATTGTCCCTGATTATTGGGACGAGTATGAGGATGAGAGGGATATACTTGTTCTTGTATTGGTTCTTGTTGATCGGAGGGGGATGAGGAGACATATGTTGGAGGGATTGAGGGATGAGGCGTGGGAGGCTGAGCATGGACAGGGGTAGATGTGTATCTTGATTATGTGCAGATCTATTGTCACGATGATCAGGTTGTCTAGCGTCTCGGTAACATGCATATCTTATCTGCAACAAGTGCTAATGGCGAGTGTTTGCTGAAGCAGAGGTAGGGAAGAGGGATTTAATTGGGGACCGCCCGGGCGATCGTGACACAGCCCGCGTCGTCCGAAAAGATGTCACTTCTCCAGCCTCATGTCATTCCCCCTTGCATTATGCGAAGGGATATGACACCAAAACAAAGGAAAATAAGTAAACAACAACAACATTTAGGCCTTATTGCTGGGAGAAACTGTCTGGGTATACCCCACTCATATCAATGTGGGGTATGTGTGCGCTATATTGTAAGGTCTCCCTCGGCTGGCCCCCTTCTCTGCTCAAGTTGGCTGCTCTCTGTGCTGTGCCGATCATTCCCGCTGCCATTGTTCTTTTTATAGACGTTGCCCCAAAAGTCCTTCACGGGCTTAACAGCTTCGAATTCGTCGAAAAGATCGTCGACAGTCTTGCCCTTTTCTTTCCCGTGCAACCCGGGGAATAGTGAGAGCAACTCGGGATCTCGCCTTCTAAGCTTGCCATCGAATTCGTCATAGGACATCGTGCGCCTGCCCTCGGGCAGCCCTGACAGATAGATGACCTTAGCTTATTATTCATATCGAAATCGAACAATTGACGATTAAGTCCGAATTTCGTCAGATACTGTCGAAGTAGCCAGTGGTCGGCCGGATGGCATTCTCATCGCGCCGCCCTCGGCATGGAGGCCAGGAGAAAGCACCGGTTCGCGAAATGTGATAACCCTTCCGCCGGCCCGGGAAGACGCCTCTAAAATAGTGACGCCGAAACCTGCTCTCTTCAATTCATATCTAGCGCAGAGACCTGAGCAACCAGCGCCTACAATTGTCACGTACGATGAAGTGGGATCATGATTTAATTCAAGAGACTAAGGGAAAGCTCAAAATTATTTACTTTTTTCCTAAGTACCAACTTATCAACACCGTTCTTGACCAGATTCGTGAATTCCAAAGAGGTGATGTGTGATTCGTCCAAGACATCGATACCGCCAGCATGCTCCTTGGCTTGGCAGAAGATATTAACCTTGTCATCGTGCGTCTTAGGTGACTCTAACAGATACCGAAGCAACGGTACGGTCGATCTGAAGTGTAAATCGTAGTTCAGAAACTTGTCGCTGGGCATCTTGAGTTGCAAGGCGGTGAACAATCGTGTGGTTTAAAGCCGGGGAGAGAAAAAAATCTCAACGAGTTGCTCGAGAGTAAGGGCATAACACTGATGCCCTTAAACAATGCAAGGCGTGCGACGATCTCCGTCTTTGAGATGCTGACAAAGTTGGTAATTATAGTAGCATCTTTCATTTTTTGCCTTGGGAAGGCGATCGTACTCGACTGAATTGGCATGAAGGTGGTTCACGAGAGCACCTTCCTTTTTCAGACCATTCGCGACCGTCCGCACACTTTTTCGCCTATTACTGATTGCAATAAAGTTGACGATGTCAACCTAGCCAAAAGCGGACGCCGACGATGATCACCCCCGCGCCCGCCACCTGTGCCGTGCGGGGGCTGGATTCTTCTGTGGCGCATCGTGGGTAGTGCGGGCGTGGTGCAAATTGGCTTATTTCACGTAAACGAACTGGACAGGCGGAGAGTGACGTGACGTGTGACACGCTCGTCACAGTTACCTGAGGTCGAACGGTGCACACGGATCGCCCTCGTCGCGGCCGCCCTCCTAGCCCCCTTCGGCGTTGCTTCGGTGTTTGATCGCTTCCTAAATTGTGCCCTGCATCTGGCGGTGAAATGCAGCTTCGGAGCTCGCGCTCAGACCGTGTGCCCAATCGGCACAGGCCTCGCCCAAACCAAGCGATCATCCGGCACCAGAGACCAGAGCCCGACTGACAGTTTCACTTGTCATCGGCCATTCTGTGACAATTTGCAATGTAACTAGTCTACACGGTGTTCCAGCATATTTGCACGGGTGTCAAGTGTAAATGCACCACCCTAAATATATCTCATACACGCTACAAGCAATAAATCCTCCATATACAGTATGCTGAGTGTGCAGCGCGTCAGGAATGCTTTTCGGCGCTAATCTTGACAAACAAAGCACAATCATCAACTTTATCGCAAACATAACACGCGAGGTGCCTGACTTTCACCACCGCAGTCCCAATCGGTTCTGCTTGGGGCATATGGGCATCGTTTCTTCTGTCACTATTATGTGTCCCTCAGCCCGTTATCTTATCTCGAGAACCGACGCGCCTTCGCCTTCAGAATGTTCTCCAGAGCCGCATCATGAGTTAAATTTCAGGTTCGGGAAACGGACGAGGGGCGTTGTCCCGAAGCATGCGGGGACGACGTGAAGGTGTTGGTGCCCGTGCCCGTGTCAGTGGGAGCTCTCGTAGTCGTCCGATTCTGGATTCATCGTGAGTTCGACTTGACTCGCAGCAAAGACGATGCATGGGCTGTATTCGCCATGCGACGTCACTCCAGGCTTCCTATCGTGGCCTCTAGTGGCAAACTTGGGCAGAAGGCCCCGTGCCTATAATAGCTTCCACGCACACCTCACGGTCGAAATAGCGCGTCCAGATCTTTCCCCCTCTGTCCACGTCGATACACCCTTGCACTGTTGGGTGAGCCAGCCGGCGCGCCGAATCACGCGGTCATGGTGTATCATCCATGGAGAGTCACGCGAAACGTGTTGTGCAGCGCGATGGCCGCATTTGGTAAATAGGGAACTGAGAAATAATAAGCGCCTGCCGCTGAGACAAATAGGTACCTAGTTCACGCGGCGCGGCGCTGTGTTCTAATTTCTCTTGAATTTTGTAACCAGCTACACTAGCAAGGCTGTGAAGACTGTCCGCGGGCGACTGGGTAAGGCACAACATGGACAATATTGGTTCTTCTCCACGTCATTTCTCAACCTCTGATACTGGTGCAATTAACCATGACATAAGCACGGGGTAAGCTTAGTTCGGTACTGCCATCGGCGGCGTTCTAGATTCATTGACGGTGATACTTCGAAGCTCGCGCCCAAGCACACCCGGTGAATTAGGAAGGCAAGGCGCCAGGATTTTCGCGTACATCGTATGCGTGAACGAATACAAACGCAGCAAGTGGAATCTTACGGGTTGCGTAAACGACGGCGATAAGATCGCCGGTTTTCTGCGCGAGAAGTTATTCGTTCCACCCGAACAGATCACTCGGCTGACGAACGGCGATGCAACGCACGATGGCATCATGTCTCTGCTGAGAACAGTCTCGTCGACGGCGAATACCTCGATCCGAGAAGGCGACACGATCGTATTCTTCTATGCTGGTCATGGTGGCCGAACCAAGAGTCCACCCAAATGGAAAACAGATGACGGCCTGATTGAAATGATATTGCCTCATGATGTCGATACTACACGTCCAGATAGCACCCAGGTATATGGGATACCTGACTTTGTTCTTTTGGGCGCGCTGGGGGGTCTCGCCACCCCACAGCGTGGCGTGAACGTGGTATGTCTTCTGCTCATTGATCAATAAATTCGAATTACCGTAACATACGCATCTAGCTCATGATTTTTGACTCTTGCTATTCGGGTGGCATGGCCCGAGACATTAATGGAACCGTCCTGATACCGCGGGCTCGGGACGACGTCGGGCATATTCCCAAAGACACCTTGGAAAAACTCCTATCGACGTATCGCCAACCCCCGATCCAACACTACACCGTACTCGCTGCGTGCGACATACGCGAAAATGCCTATGAAATTGAACATGGAGGAGGAGGAAGGTTCACTGCAGCCCTCGTCGATACCCTCGATAGGCTTCTATCACCTGAGAGCAAGGTGTCTTACGCCACTTTGTATAAGTGCTTGCCCACGCTTCGCCACCAAACCCCGAAATTCATTGGCGCTACTCGTCGATTTTTGTTCAGCCTTAGCGAGGCGCCAGATGAGGGCATTTTTTTCGACATCGAGGAGGAAGAACATCCGCGGTACATTGTGCTAGGGGCCGGAAACGCGCTGGGCATCGAGCCGGACGCTGAGTTCAGGATCCTCTCTGAATCTCGCGACGTCGGCTCTCTGGTGGTGGAGCCTGAGGGTGTCGAAATGTTCAAATGTCACACTCGTGCACAGTTCCGCGGAGATTACTGTGGCCCTATTCCTCCTCCGAATGCGAAGGTCGTCTTGCACAATTGGTCCCTGTATGATCGACCCTTACAAGTCGCAGTAGAAGGTGGGGCTCCACGCCCTGTTGACACTAAGGCTGTACAGGTCGTTGATAGGAGTTCGGAGGCGGACGTCGTCATTACCAAGCGCGGAGGACATTTGAAGCTCACAAGAACTACCTTATACATCGTTGAGTCCACTGGTACTCGTACCTTACCGCTCCCCGCGATCACGGACCCGCAAAGGTTGCAAACCATCCTCACTAGGGTTGCTCACTTTAATTATCACCTCCTCCGAGACAGCCCACAGTCCCTGGGTAGTGATGTCACTGTGGAAATGTATCGTGTGCAAAAGGATGGTGGTAAATGCTTTAAAGATGATCGCGAACCTGATAATCTGCTCAAGGATGATACCTTGAGCATCCGCTTCCGAGAAGGTGCTCTATATGGGGTCTTAATCAAGAATAAGTCGCAATATCCATTATACCCCAATATTTTCCACTTCGACCCTTCTAATTACTCGATCAGTGTAAGCATATTTATGAATACCATCATCTGTGGCGGAGTATGCTAACATGATTTGATCCGCCAGCCCGCGTATATATCCTCGGAGATCGGTAGTACTCCGATCCCTCCACACACAGGGGAATTTCCCATCGGATACGGGACGACTACGGCGAATCCTTTCGAGTTCTCTCTGGTCGTGGGAGAAGAATACGACGTGGGATTCCTCAGAATCTTCTTGAGCACTAGTAATGTTAGATTAGAAGCGATCAAGCGGGCCTCGATGTTCGACGAGGCCGAGCTGCGCCCGATCCCAAACAAGGACGAGATCGAGGTCGAGCGTCACTTTAAGCTGCATAATCCATCTGCACCTAAGGACCTGTGGGATGTTCGAACAATTGTTGTAAATGTTACGAGGACGATGCCTTCCGGCTGATTACCCTCGCTTCAAAGTATGTAAATCTTCTTCTCTTATCTTTGATGATGACGATGTTGATGATGGTTCACCTAGCCATTATCTTGAGGGAAATTGTGTTACTTCATTACTCTTCACCATAAAAGCAGTCGTTCCCACGTTCAGTGATTCATGATTGGTTACCTGTATTGCAATTTGGTCTTCGCCCCTCAGTTCGAATCGCTATCTCGTCCAACCGCCTGCTTACTGACCACTCCCTTAAAACCCTTGACTGGGATATCCAAGTAAATACTCACGGCGGCCAGAATAGGTGTCAATCGCGCGCCATGATAATTCACCGCAGTGGGGAACGTTTTGCCGCCTAGTGCTCGTGAAAGCTGTGACCTGTTCAGACCGACAGCACGGTTTGTTATTGGCAGTAAATCTTTGCTCATATTGCTCAGGGCTGCATCGAGTCCCCGTTCAGCTCTCTAACTGGTCATCGCCATCTGGATGTGGCTTCTGAGAACTCATCAGTTTCTAGTTTCCCGCATTGAATCAATGCACAATGCAGCAACAGCCTACGAACCGCGCCCTGATGTCTTGCGGGGCGCCACACGTAGCATAGTACCCTGCATTGATATTTCCAGAAACATGAGTGGAAAGCGTCCCCGATGAGATCATCATAGGAATAAGCTCCCGCCAGTTATTTATGTAGTGCGAGTCAGATTTGTTGCATCGACCCAATTTGTATGCAGATGTCGACTCCGCTATATTATTACAGTGGAGACTTACACTAGAAGTAGATATAGAACTTGAAGGAAAGCATGAGTTTTGGAAACATCGAGCATGTCAGCAAGTAACAATGGGAGAGTACAGCCAAGGGGAAAAGAACGAAAGGTGGTGGATATATTTGTATGAAAGGGCATGCTAAACGAATCGTACCTATACGGCATCTTCATTAAACACACCTACATCTGATGGATGATGAGTCATACAGGAGGGAGAGGGATGGAAGATGAGTGCCGGATGTGTCTCGCACTCGCTAGAGAGGGCCGGGAATTGCGGTGTCATTCAAGTAGAGGCGAGCACATACCCAGGTGGATGAATGGCACCCAACTCCCAAAATTGTTCTCACCTCTCACATCACGGAGGTGGGCTACGGCATTGTGTAATGCATATGTGGCCCTGCTGCTATCTCCGCATGCCTCTTCAATGAGATACTTGTAAAATTTCTCCGCAATGATCGGCGCATCATTGTCTCGGATCGACCACATTGTCGCCACAACACTCCCGTAACCAGCCATCAGCATTCCTGCTGCAAGGTGGATTGCTTCTTCGGGTAACTCGCTATTTCCCTTTGCTGTCTGGCATGCCGACAGGACGGCAAGTTCAGTGTGAGTAAATGATTGTTTCATAATTTCCTTCAGTGTAAGAGGTTTATCGATGAGGTGGAAAGCGCTTTCGGTCGGGTTGGCAGCATCTTGAACACCGTGGCAGGCGAGATGTATCCAGTTGCACTCCTTCATATGTCGCAGCACGGTAGCAATAGTCGCCTCAGCGCCTTCCAATCGAGTGATATGAAGTTGGCCCATTGGACTTTGGAAGGTTTGAATAGCATTGAGTTCAGCTACTGTCCCAGGGAGGGGGTCGAGACCCGGTGTCGCTGGTTGAGAGACAGCGAGAAGTCGGCCAGTCTGGTTGCGTCGAGGAAGGCGATGCTTAGCGGCCAGAAGCGAGGAAAGGGTAGGAGTATATGAGGAAACAGCATATTTGAATATCTTCGGCGCATCATTAGAATCATAAAGACCAGCGGCATGTATCGGAAGAAAAGTGAGAGGTCCAGTTAAACACCATGTGATGTGTGGCAACTTCTCGCACATGGGCAACTATATGTACAATTAATAACCTATAAAACAGAGGCAAAGATTGAAATTACTGACGTTCAGATAGCTCAGAATAGGTTCTACCACAAGCAACCAGAGCTGTCGGAGGACATCTGATAACGATGTACCGACTTTGTAATGGAGGGAAAAATGTCGCGAGGGTGTGTTTTCTCCTCGTGTGACTCCTGCCAATTGGATCCGCATTTTCTGCACTATCGACATTTGAAGCGTTGGAAGCGGCACATGGGAAACTTGCGACGAATGTGGGAGTACAACAAGTGCATCGCAGCGTGACTTGCAGGCATTCACGATAACCACCGGTCCAGATATCGCAGCACTGCACAAGGATGCTGACTTCTGAGGCTGGAGGAACCCGCTGAAGCCGGGGAGATTGCGGATGCGCGCTAAGGCATGATCATATTCTCTTGCAAGGCGGCGATGAGCATGTGCCACTTCTTCTAACGGTCGAGGTGTGTCGTTGCTTGGCAGGGCCAGGTGATGTGTGACCCCTGCGGAGTCCAGGTCACGAGAGATATCCTTCAGCTTATTCGCTTCCTTAGGGTGGTGTTGACGCAGCTCATCAAGAGGAGTACGGAGCTGCAGTATCTGTCCCCACACAACTGAACGGCCTTGCTCCAGCCATTCTAAAGCCAAATCATATTTGCCAAAATGAATAGCGGCTGCTGCGGCATCCGTCACAGCATCGCCTACACCGGAAATTTCATTGTACCGTTGCTCGACAGTTCTACCAAGCCAAACAACGCGAGGGAGGAGACCAAAAAGGATTGAATATGCCTCGAGGCTTTCATTGGAATGGATCGAGAAGCAGAGCTCAGCCCAAACACAGGCTGCTTTAAAGCGGATAGATGGAGGGCCAGATGAAGCCTTCGCAGATTGCGAGTAAGCATCGATGGCTTGAGCAAACGTGGCATCATCAGACTGATATTTGAACCGACTCTGGAAGGAGATTCCGAGATCATAGAGATACGCAGGCCTGTCAGGGTGATCATGTGGGGTGAGATCGATGGCCTGCTGCTGAGTTATGATTGTTTCATCGAGATCGGCAATATTGCGCAGACGCTCAAACCGACAATGGAAGGAGGTTCCGAGGCTAGCGAGACACATAGGCCTGCCATGATGACCATCTGGGGTGAGACGGACAGCCTCCTGCTGATCCGTGATCGCTTCTTCAAGATCGGCAATATCACCAAGACGCTCAAACCGACGACGGAAGGATATTCCCAGGCTCCTGAGATACATAGGCCTGTCGGGATGACCATATGGAGTGAGACGGACAGCCTCCTGTTGAACCATGATTGTTATAATACCGTCCAAACGCCCCAAGTGATGAAGGAAGGAGTTCCCGAGGCTATTGAGATGCCAAGGCTTAGCAGGGTGATCCTCTGCAGTGAGACGGACGGCCTGCTGCTGAGCCTTGATTGCTTCATTGAGATCGGCATTATCACCTAGACGCTCATAGCGAGAATAGAGGGAGTTTCCGAGGTTATTAAGATATGTAGGCATGTGAAGGTGACCATCTGGGGCAAGACGAACAGCTTGCTGCTGAGCCGTGATTGCTTCATCAAGATCGACAATGTCTCCCAGACGCTCAAACCGACGATGGAGAGAGGTTCCGAGATTATTGAGATGCATAGGCCTGTGAGGGTGACCATGCGGGGTGAGATGGATGGCCTGCTGCTTCGCTGTAATTGCTTCATTGAGATCGGCAATGTCGCCCAGAAGCTCAAACCGATATTGGAAGGAGGTTCCGAGGCTACTGAAATGCATAGGCCTTTTAGGATGACCCTCTGGGGCGAGACGGACAGCCTTCTGGTGAACTGTGATTGCTTCATCAAGATCGGTACGGTCACCCAGACGCTTGAACCGACAAAGAAGGGAGGTACCGAGGTTACCGAGATACATAGGCATGTCTGGGTGAGCCTCGGGGGCGAGACGGACGGCCTCCTGCTGATCCGAGATTGCTTCGACAATATCGGCAATGCCGCCCAGACGCTCAAACCGATGACGGAGGGAGAGTCCGAGGCTATTGAGATGCATAGGCCTGTCAGGGTGACGATCTGTGGTGAGACAGACAGCCTGCTGCTGAACCGTGATTGCTTGCTTGAGATCGGCACTATCGCCCAGGCGCTCAAACCGACGAAGGAAGGCGTTTCCGAGATTAGTGAGAATTGGAGGCAGGTCAGAGGGATTATCTGCGGTGAGATGGACAGCCTTTCGATGAGCCGTGATTGCTTCATCGAGATCGGCAATATCTCCCAGACACTCAAACCGACTCTGGAAGGAGATTCCGAGATTATCGAGATGCCGAGGCTCGGCAGGGTGACCAGCTGGGGTGAGACCGACAGCCTCCTGCTTTGCTGTGATTGCTTCATTGAGATCGCCAACGTCGCCCAGACGCTCAAACCGACTCTGGAGGGAGATTCCGAGGCTGTTGAGATACTTAGGCGCGGAGGTGTGATGATCAGGGGTGAGATGGACTGCCTGCTGCTTCGCCGCGATGGCTTCATTGAGATCGGCAATGTCGCTCCTACGGTTTTCAAACAATATTCCGAGGCTATTGAGATACATAGGCTTGTAGGGGTGACCATCTGGGGTGAGATGGACGGCCTGCTGTGTCGCCATGATTGCTTTATTTAGATCGGCAATGTGGCCTAGACGCTCAAACCGACGATGGAAGGAGATTCCGATGCTGCTGAAATACATATGCCTGAGAGGGTCACCATCTGGGATGAGACGGACAGTCTGCTGCTGAGCCGTGATGACTTCATCGAGATCGGCAATATCGCCCAGAAGGTCAAACCGACTCTGGAAGGAGTATCTGAGGTTATTAAGACATGTAACCTTCATCGGGTGATCCTCGGGAATAAATCCATTAGCATTGCGGAGGGCGTTAATTCCTTCCTCGAGTTCGTCTAGCATGCCCGATATGTTATAACGTTCGAGTGCCTCCGTGCCTTGTTCGACCAGTATTATAGCCTGAAAGCCATCCTATCACAATACTCATGTTGAAACAAGCGGATGATGTGGTGTTCGTACCTCAGATATAGATGTCGCCTGAGAGAATGAAGTAACACCCTCCTCGATTGCAGTGCGGCCTTCCCTCCGCTGATTGAGCACTACCGCTTGTCCATTGAAAACATCAGCTGGAGGCTGGGACTGGGACAACGACCGGGCTGGCTCAATATAGTCTTCATTGCTTCCGGAGGGCGGTGTAGTCAGATTGGCTTCGTCGCCAGCTGGGGCAGATTCCTGGGAAGGGAGCTCGAAAAAGTCGTCGTCGCATATCTGTGATGATCCCAGGGCTAGGGCCAAATCATCCTGCACGTTGGCGGGTGGCGTAGTTTGACGGGATGCATGGATGGCGGACGCCGTGCTGTTGAGAGGGAGCTGAGCAGCTTCTCTATCAGAATCATTGGAGAATGATATTCCCAAATCCAGTGCGGGATCTTTGTCTTCTGAGTTGGCCATCGCGCTTCGTTCCCTGCAATCCGACCGTTAGTTCTAAGGTTTGCCAAGAGGCGCCCACCCGTGTCCTGATGTGGTAATGCGCCAGATTATTGTTTGTTTACAGCTATTTTCAAAACTCGAGGCAAACACTCCATACGAAAAGCAGTAACTCAGAGGTGTTATAATGGAATATGTCATATACCATCTGATAGAGGGGAAAACAACATCCATCCTCCATAAATTTTGGGAACGTGGGAGTGAAAACCGAGTCCGCTAGTTTTTTTGGTCTCCAGGTAAGCAGTTACGTTACTACACAGTGAAATCTGCGCTTACTATGTATATGATTTGAAATTCCACAGGCAGCATCAGAAAAATATCCACAACCTCCTCTGTTACCTCATATACCTCGAGCTCATGTGTTTTTATGCACTTCAAACGGGGATTTGCACGCCTGCAACGCTAGGCAGGGGGCCGCGCACTTTCTTCGCCATGTATACCCATATCCTCGATCCACCTACCAGATGTTATCACGAACGTGCACCGCAATGGAACGTGTCACGTTTGTCGGGATGTCTTGGCGCGCGAACAATTTCACCTAGTCTTTTTAAGCTCTTTCTGATCTACGTGCGTGCCACGAGCCAGGGGAATTTACTCGCAACTTGTTTCAAGTTAGTCGAGTCATTTCCCCCACACCGTCGCCGAAACTGAGTAAAATTGTTATGATCTACAACACTTCGGCGGGTTCTATGCTCTTAACGGATTTGTTTCCTAGTTATATAGCTCGGGGAGTTTGACTACAGTATATGCGCAATTCCTTCTTCGAATTAACATCCAAGTGTGGACTATACGCATAACTTGATATCATCATGCATATCATGCTCATCGCCGGGAAAGAACTCACCAGAGCTTTTTTCATCTCCGCTTCTCCGGTCATTTGAATGCTGGATGCAGCCTCACACCAAATCGTCGTCCTCATGGCATTTGCTTGAAATTAGATGGGGGGGTGGTCCACATGGGGTCAATTTCTCCGAGTCCTTGTTACGATTTTCCCTTGATATGATGCCGAGCTGCCGCAACCCTCTCACGCCCCGCCGTGTCTAGACGTCTATTCACACACACACTGGCAACCAATATGCAATGCACACCAGAAGTGATGCACGCCTAAAACCCCTCCAACCCCATTCCTTGTGCACATCTCACAAAGATTACATACCTGGATATCTATTCATTGTTTGATTGGCAAGCCTAGTATGACGACGCCCAATGCATAGGTACGAAAGAAGATATATGCCCATCCATCAGAACGCCGCGCCGGAGTTTTTCGCTCAAGGAAAAGGGAAAATCGAACACCGGTAACATGCACTGTTACGATAATAACTCTAACTTACTTTTGAATCACATAGTACTAGTAATATATAACCAGAACAGTTGGTGAGTCCGACATTACAATGAATGTTCGTGACATACGATCAGTTATTAGACATTATTGCACGGAAAAATATCGTCCTGAAGTGAACTACGTTGGTGATCTGAGCTCGTACATGCGCAACCTGACACATAGGGACGACGGGATCCTTGTTTTACTAGATTTACTATTACTACTACTACTACTACTCCGTCAATCCCCATACCACTTTATTCTGGTTCTCAAGATTTCATTAGCATGCGACGCGACCTATCTACCATTCTTACATACAGTACATGCACGCATAGCATCGCATCGCATCAGCATTTTCAGAGATCCGGCCTGAATAATCCCATTCTACCCAACACAAATTATATAGATATTTATTATGGATCAATCATCACCATGCATGTAAGAACCTCAGATCATAATTATAATTATAATATGAAACGATCAGCCGCACATTTGCGAATCTTCGATAAAAGTAGCTAGCTTAGCCAGGGAGTGCGGATCCCCGTCGATGACCGTTGAGCATTATATGCATTAGCATTGCATGAGCATGCGTATATTATGGACTTTATATTAATCTTGCATTGCGAGTTGTCTTTCCTGGTTTCCTTTGTTCGTACAATGAGTAGACAACCATGTCTGGCGCGTATGATGTGATGGGGCGGAGATATATAGATTCTATGTAGACGCCAAACACCAAACACCAAACACCGGGGTGGGTATATACTCTTATAATTAGGGATTAGGATTAAGGATTAAGGAAAGATGCCGCGGTACTTAGTGACGTATACGATACCGCGGTACACGGCGCCCGAGATTCAGCAAATAGTATAGTATAGTTATAGTATATTACCAAAATGAGCTCTACACCACACTACATTGCGATTGCAACGTTGTACGTAGCAACAGGGCTTAAGAAGGAAAATGATCTGACCCAATAGTATATAAAAAAAGCTGTGCCACAATTGTAGCGAGACGTGGAGCCAAGAAATACTTTTTATTATTATTGAATACTGTACTGCATATACGTTGAAAAAGACTATTGGATTCGGGACGCATATGTATGTATGCAAAAGAGACAGTATGTAAATGACGGACGGCCAGGAAATGCGATGGAGACTGCCAAATGAGCGGCCATTGCAGCGAGCACGGCAGGAGGACTCAAGAAGAAGCGAGTGA
>Ga0307508_10003939_pt1 | contig 14732 bp, 14 predicted proteins | sample 9_EM_MG_FD_203089 | JGI IMG/M metagenome (GOLD analysis project Ga0307508, IMG submission 203089) | Populus trichocarpa ectomycorrhiza microbial communities from riparian zone in the Pacific Northwest, United States - 9_EM | ecosystem: Host-associated > Plants > Roots > Unclassified | place... | reverse complement strand
CTCCTCTCACCACCTACTACGAGACTGCCCACTGCTGACGCCACAGCGGGTACTCCTCCGCAAAGCCACCACAGGAGATATTCAGTCCCTGGAATTCATCACCGCACCCGAAAACACAAACCAGCTGTGCCGCTTCCTACGAGCAACAGGCCTGGGCCACTCCGCGCTTATCCGGTTCGACGGAAACCACAACACACCAGACTGCACCGACATTAGCGACCCGGACTCCCCCGAGCCAGACTTGGGTACTTTCGAACCATAAAACGATACCACGACCGACACGACGAATGGACGGAAGGACAGAGGCGATTGGTTTCCTTTTGTACTCAGAGCGTTTCCTGGTTTTTCCTATTCTGTGTCATGCGTTGCGATCCTTGTTTCCTGTCTTGTTTGTTCCTTTCCTTGGTGTGTATACTTCTTCGGCGGTCAGGAAAGATGGAAACCCCACAGGGGTGGTACGGCGAGGAGGAGCGCACAAAACCTGTAGTGTTAAAGCGCGATAGATCGAAATCGAATATTATCTCTCTCCACAGACCTACCTCCCTATCCCCGTGACCGGCGCTGCGACCATCCCTCCCCAGAACAACAAGCCCACGCAAGGCGTGTGAGAAAAGCCGCGAAGTGACCATGCCGGGCGTGACGGATACCGCGAGAACAACGAGCCCACGCAAGGCGTGTGAGAAGAGCCGCGAAGAGACCACGCCAGGTGTGACGGATACCGCAAGAACAACAAGCCCACACAAGGGATGTGAGAAGAGCCGAGAAGAGACCACGCCGGATGTGATGGATACCGCGAGAACAATGAGCCCATGCAAGGCATGTGAGAAGAGCCGTGAGGAGACCACGCCAGGCTTGACGGATACCACGAGAACAACGAGCCCACGCAAGGCGTGTGAGAAGAGCCACGAAGAGACCACACCAGGCGTGACGGATACCGCGAGAACAACGAGCCCACACAAGGCGTGTGAGAAGAGCCGCGAAGAGACCACGCCGTGCGTGACGGAAACCATGAGAACAACGAGCCCACACAAGGCGTGTGAGAAGAGCTGCGAAGAGACCACGCCAGGCTTGACGGATACCGCGAGAACAACGAGCCCATGCAAGGCATGTGAGAAGAGCCGCGAGGAGACCATGCCAGACGTGACGGATACCGTGAGAACAACGAGCCCACGCAAGGCGTGTGAGAAGAGCCACAAAGAGACCACGCCGGGCGTGATGGATACCGCGAGAACAACGAGCCCACGCAAGGTGTGAGAAGAGCCACGAAGAGACCACGTCGGGCGTGACGGATACCACGAGAACAACGAGCCCACGTAAGGCATGTGAGAAGAGCCGCGAGGAGACCACGCCAGGCATGATGGATACCACGAGAACAATGAGCCCATGCAAGGCATGTGAGAAGAGCCGCTAAGAGACCATGCCGGGCGTGATGGATACCGCGAGAACAACGAGCCCACGCAAGGCGTGTGAGAAGAGCTGGGAAGAGACCACGCTGGGCGTGACAGATACCGCGAGAAGAACGAGCCCACGCCAGACGTGTGAATACACCGGAAGTGTGAGTACGCCGGAAGTGTGAGTAGGAGCACTCGCTCTGCAGACCCAAGCCTAAGTTGCCTGTCGAGCCAGAACGGAGAAGTCGAGGTACGATCTTGACACTCGATTGCATCTCCCCATCGACACCTGACGTAGCAACAAAAAAGACACAGTGGATTCCCAGGACGAAAGCACTGGGGACCCCCTCAACCTTAGCGAATTCAGGGATGTCCCTGACGACCAGCGAGCGCCAAGCCCAGTAACCCCCGAACAAAGATCTAGACCCCAGAGCCCCAAGTCCTCCGAACAACTCAAAAGAATGACAGAAGCCCCGGGACCCCACCTGTTGACAACAGAAATGCTGCAAACACTTTTAGCTGCATGCGACCGACCGCTGCAGACAGGTTACCCAAAGCTCAGGGACCCGGAACGATTCGAAGGAGAAAAAACGAAATTCAAAACATTCCTGGCCCAGTGCGAGCCGAAGTTTTGAACAGAGGGAAACCGATTCGATGACGATGAGAAGAAAACAGGATATACATCCTCCCTACTGCGAGGGGTGGCATGGAATTGGGTGGAAACCTTCCTAAACCAGGAAGGTGGAATCAACCTGACTTGGGAAGAACTAAAGACCAAAATGAAGCACGCCTTCGGTCAGGTAGACGCCGAGGAAATAGCGTTCGAGAAATTCCAGAAGATCCAGCAGGGAAATCGGACAGCGGCCACCTACTGGGCCGAATTTCAGCGAATGAAAGCAGACCTCCCATACGCGGACAACGTATGCATTGCACGATTCCGAGACGGATTACACCCCAAGATAAAAAGGCACCTAGTCATAAGTGAAACCCCCACCACAGTCTTGGTGGACTACACCACGGCCGCCATCAAAACGGATAGCCGCCTATGCAACCTCGGAGTCATTAATCGACGACCTACCACCAACCCAGAAGCACGCTTCCACGCCAACACAAAGGAGCCTCCTTCGATGCCCCTGGGAGACCCGATAGACCTCGATGCCACCCGACGATTCAAATTCGGAAGGGGAACGCCGAACTGATTCCCACGACGAGCAATCACGGGAGAATGTTACAACTGCGGAAAGAAAGGACATTTCGCAAAAGAACGCCCCCAGCCCAGGAAAGAACAAGTTCCATGGAGAAGACCATACAGGGCCGCGGAAGCCACCTTCGAGGAGACGACCGAAGAAGAACTGTCGGGAAATGACAACCCTTGGGAATAAGTGCCGACAACCACCATCCGAGGGAAACACCTGTTGTCAAACCCGAAGAAGACCCCCCGTACCGAGTACGAACCGCCCGATACGACCGCGAGGAGAAAATTATGATCAAAGTACGAATCCAGGGGACAGACGGGAACGAATGCACCACTACAGCCTTGGTGGACAGTGGGGCATCAGAAAACTTCATCGATAAGGCCTATGCTGAGGCCAGCGGAATACCTATGCAACAAAAAACAACGCCAAGACGAGTATTGACAGTCGACGGAAGTGAGGTTACCGGCGGACCGGTAACCCACGACGCTCAAATTCACCTAACCATCAACCATCACGAGGAGGACATCCGGCTACTCTGCATCACGATCGGGAACGCCCTGATCATCCTGGGACTCCCATGGCTCAAACTCCACAACCCAGTGATAGGGTGGAAGAATCACACCGTGAAATTCCACTCCGACCACTACGCCGAGAAATGCCTACCCAGCTCACCAAGAGCCAACACAGTCCCAGAAGAAAAGGCCACAGAGCAATACTATAAGAAAACACCGGCAGAAGAGGAAAACTGGGAAATCAGCGAAACAGACCCATGGGAGGTATGCCAGACAGTAATCGACGAAATCAAAGAAACCTCCAGAACGAGCAAGAAACCAATTCCCCCAGAATATCACGAATTTCTCGATGTATTCACCGAACAAGAACCAACAACACCCCCACCTCACTGCACGCAGGACCATCATATCCCACTGGAGGAAGGGAAAACGCCCCCGTATGAGCCCTTGCGGCCCCTGAATGACGAGAAAATGAAGGCTTTCAAAGAATACTTGGATGTCAACGAAAAACGAGGATGGATCCGTACATCCACTTCCCTGGCCGGAGCGCCGATCCATTTTGTGAAGAAGAAGGACGGAGGACTACGCTTGTGCATGGATTATCGACAATTAAATGAAATCACGGTCAAGGACTGGACACCATTGCCATTGATCGGAGAATCCCTGGATCAACTGTCCAGTGCCACCGTCTACACCAAACTCGATATCCGAGATGCATATTACAACCTCCGAATCGCAGCAGGAGACGAGTGGAAAACAGCCTTCCGAACCCGGTACGGACTATACGAATACTACGTCATGCCTTTCGGGTTGACCAATGCACCGGCGTCGTTCCAACAATGGATAAACGAGATTCTGAGCGAATACCTGGATATTTTCGGTGTGGCATATCTGGATGACATCCTCATCTTCTCGCAAAATCTGAAAGACCACCGGAGGCACGTCCGAACAATCTTGAGACGAGTTGAGGAAACCGGGCTCACGCTGAAAGCATCTAAATGCGAATTCCATACAACGAAAACAGAATACTTAGGATATGTCATGTCACCAAACGGACTGCGAATGGATGAAGAAAAGATCCGAACAATCAAGGAATGGAAAGAGCCAACGAATGTAAAAGGAATCCAGAGTTTCCTGGGATTTGCCAACTTCTATCGTCGCTTTATCAGAGACCACAGTAAGATCACGACGCTCCTATTCTCCCTCACAAGGAAGGAAAAAGAGTGGGAATGGGGCGACAAACAGCAAGGAGTGTTCGATACCCTAAAAACGGCAATGATCACAGAACCCATATTACAGCACTTCAACCCAGAATGAGCCGTCACCATCGAAACAGACGCCTCGGACTACACCATAGGGGCAATTTGCTCGCAACCAGACGATAACGGAATTCTGCACCCAGTAGCCTACTACTCAAGGAAACTCAAGGACCTGGAGCGCAACTACGATATCCATGACAAAGAGCTACTGGCGATCGTGGACGCACTGCGAAAATGGGATACCTATTGCAAAACAACGGGACCCAAAATCACGATTCTCGCAGACCACAAAAACCTCGAATATTGGAAAACGAAAAAAGATCTCAACCTACGACAGGCTTGATGGGGTGAGCGGCTAGCAAACTACAACTTCACGATGAAATACCGACCAGGAAGATTAGCCGGCAAACCAGACATCCTCTCTAGAGAGTCAGGAGACTCTCCCTGGGAAGGGGATATGAAGCATCGACAGAACCACGGCCGAATCCTGTTACCCAAAGAAGCGTTCGAAGCACTCCAGGCCAATACAACGGAAACCATCAACCTTAAGATAGACAAGGAACTCCTTAATGAAATCCGGACACTAAGCGCAGCAGATAAAGAGATCCAAGAAATCCGGAGGATAAAAGCGAGTGGGACCACCCATGACGGAAAGATCGCAATAGGGTTATACGAGGAAAACAGCGGGTTGCTAATGTACGACGGCCTCATATGGGTCCCGAACAACGACACCCTGCGACTACGCATATTAAGAGACCACCATGACATGCAAGCCGCGGGACACCCAGGCCGAGCAAGAACCCTGGAACTTGTTAGCCGAAATTTCTACTGGCCAGGGCAACGAAAGTACATCCACAGATACGTCGACCACTGTGACACCTGCCATCGCATCAAGCCAATCCGACACCTGCCATTTGGACTGCTAAAGCCACTCGAACTCCCACACCGACCATGGGACACGATATCAATGGACTTTATTACCGCGCTGCCGACGAGCAATGGAAAAGACGCGTTATGGGTAATAATCGATCACCTCACAAAGATGGGACATTTCATCGCCTGCCGGGGCACCATGGACCCCGAAGACCTAGCAGACCACTTCCTCCGACAAGTTATAAGACCCCACGGACTGCCAAGCAGTATTGTATGAGACAGAGGGTCCCTGTTTACCTCAGACTTCTGGAAACGAGTAATGGAAGCACTCGGGATATCACGCAACCTCAGCACAGCCTTCCACCCACAAATGGACAGACAAACAGAAAGAGCCAATGCCACCCTCGAGCAGTATCTCCAGGCATACTGCAACTACCAGCAGGACAACTGGGAAAGGTTGTTGCCAATTGCCGAATTCTGCTACAACAACACACAAACCGGAACCACAAAAATAACCCCCTTCTTTGCCAACTATGGATATCACCCTCGTTTCCTGCCAGACCTCGGCATCCGGAACGAGGAGACCGTGAGCACAGGCAGAAAACTCAGCAATTGACGCCCTACTCAGAACAATCACCCCTATCGCTAGGGCAATCAGCCAGAAGAAAACAGCAAACAAAACCCCACTACGACCGGCCGTCCTCACCCACGACATCGAGGGCACCTTCAACCAAGTCCACCCAGCAACACTCCGTGAGGTTATGCAACAACGACGCATGCGCCAGTACCTGACGGAGTGGGTCACTGCCTTCAACACTGACCGGAAAATCACCTTCAGCTTCGATCAACAATCAGAACAGCCCCAACCATACAGGTGCGGGCTGCCCCAGGAATCCCCAGTCTCCTCAGCTCTGTTCCTCATCTACAGCAATGCCATGCTGGAGAGGAGCCATCAATCCCATGACGCGATCGACACATCCTACATAGACGATGTATGCATGGTCCAAATGTCGACGACAATCACCAGAGCCAACACACTCGTCGAAGAAAGAACCGAAGAACACCTCAGCAGGGGAGTCCACCTTGGACTAACCTTTGCACCACCCAAGTCCGAACTGCTCTACTGCCTCCCTCTCACCAGCAAAGATAGGAACAGGAGCCTTAGCACACACCCCCCCCTCAGAATCAACAACGACACCATGGTGGCCTCACGACAAATCAAGCACCTAGGAGTGCACATCGATGAATCACTCAGCTTCCTACACCATGCCACCATGGTAGCGGCCAAGGGCAACCGGGCCCTCGGCAGCCTCAACTTCCTGCGACACCGCTCACGGGGCATCCCCGCGCACGTCGCCCACCACCTGGCAATGACGGCGATCCTCCCCACAATGTTCTGGGCATCACCAGCATGGTGGACGGGCACCCCGATGATCACTGCAACCTTACGCACCACCTACAACTCAGTCGTCCGATGGATTACAGGACTCCCCCTCAACACCAGAACGACGAACCTCATCACACTATCACAACTCCCGCCAATGGAGGCGTACCTGGACTACCTATCCCTGCGATACGCCATCCGACTCCACTTCCTCCCCCAACACCACGCTCTGGGCCCGCCACAAGCCCTATCAGAAACTCACCCCAACCTCCCAGGACTCCACCGCCTTTATGCACTCAGCAAGCACTTAGTACAAGGCAAACTGGAGAACTGTACTACCACCTCGACAGCAGATGGAACCAATGTGCTCCCCTCCCCAAACCCAGATAAAACAACAACACCCCAACAGCTCCATGAAGAATGGCTCCACACGCTACCAAACCACACCGTCATCATCTACACTGATGGTTCCAAACTCGAGAATGGGTCTGTCGGGTGTGGGTGGACAACCTTCCACTGCGATGACCAACAACTCTACTGGCTGGGGGAAGGCAGCTGCCACCTAGGCAACCGGGCCGAGGTGTACGACGCCAAACTCCACGCAATCCAAGAAGCAGTCGCATCCCTCCTTACTACCACTGCACCATGAGCCACAGCAATTATCTGCATGGACAACCGGGCAGCACTCGAAACACTACAATTCAACAAACACAACCACGAATATGCCCGCTGAGCCCTGGAAATGATTAGTGACCTCAGCCTACTGGGCTGGGAGATCTTCACCACCTGGTGCCCCTCCGACTGCAACATCAAGGGGAACGAACGAGCCGATACACTCGCCAAACGGGGAGCCACCTCGGCTGTTCCCTGCCGCTTCGCGCTCACCACCAAGACATGGCTACTGGCTCAAGCATGAGCGGAGCTCCTCCATCGGTGGAAAACAGAACTACCACTCTCAAAGCCCTCATTCAAGTTTCCCAGCCACCTCGACGGAGCGAACTGGGCCGATACACGAGCAATATGGAGAGTCTTCTGCAACCGATCACCCTCCGACCCACCCCCCAACATCACAGCAGACCCATGCCCCTGTGGCATGGGCCATACCTCCTCTCACCACCTACTACAAGACTGCCCGCTGATGACGCCGCAGCGGGTACTCCTCCGCAAAGCCACCACAGGAGACATTCAGTCCCTGGAATTCATCACCGCACCTGAAAACACAAACGCACTGTGCCACTTCCTACGAGCAACAGGCCTGGGCCACTCCGCGCTTATCCGGTTCGACGGAAACCACAACACACAAGACTGCACCAATGTTAGCGACCTGGACTCCCCCGAGCCGGACTTCAGTGGTTTCGAACCATAAACGATATCACGACCTACACGACGAACGGGAGAAAGGACAGAGGCGATTGGTTTCTTTTGTACTGACAGACCGTTTCCTGGTTTCCCTATTCTGAGTCATGCGTTGCGATCCTTGATTTCTGTCCTGTTTGTTCTTTTCCTTGGTGCGTATACTTCTTTGGCGGTTGGGAAAGATGGAAACCCCACGGGGGCGGTACGGTGAGGAGGAGCGCACAAAACCTGTAGTGTTAAAGCGCGATAGATCGAAATCGAATATTATCTCTCTTCACAGACCTACCTCTCTCTACCCGTGAACCAGCGCTGCGACCACCACCCCGATAAGAACAACGAGCCCACGTAAAGGCATGTGAGAAGATCGCGACAAGACCAGGCCAGGTGTGACGGATACCGCGAGAACAACGAGCCCACGCAAGGCGTGTGAGAAGACCGCGACGAGACCACGCTGGGCATGACGGATACCGCGAGATGACGAGCAGCAACTGAGTACGCCAAAAGTGTGACTACGAGCGGCGCGTGAGTACGCCGGAAGTGTGACTACGAGCGGCGCGTGAGTACACTGAAAGTGTGACTACGAGCGGCACGTGAGTACGCTGGAAGTGTGACTACGAGCAGCACGTGAGTACGCCGAAAGTGTGACTACGAGTGGCGCCTGAGTACGCCGGAAGTGTGACTATGAGCGGCACGTAAGTATGCCGGAAGTGTGATCACGAGCTTGCCCCGAAGAACCGAGCCTACATTACCTGTCGAGCAGCACGGAGTAGTCAAGGCAGGATCTTGACAGACAGAGACGGACAGCGTCAGACGGACGTGTCGGACAAGAACGGACAATGTCAGACAGACGTGTCGGACAGCGAGACGGACAGCGTCGGTCAGACATGTCAGACAGAGAGATGGACGTGTCGAACAGAGAGACGGACAGTGTCGGACGGACGTGTCGGACAGAGACGGGCAGCACTAGACGAGTATTGCCGATACGGAGATATGGAAATGGAGGAAGCCGAGGAAATGGAGACGAGGTTGATATTCCGAATAGAATACAAGAGGTTGCATGAAGAGAAGAAGAAGACAAAACATGGGAGACAGCCCTCCTTATATACACAGTTCTCGCAACTCCCATACGTCCTCCTAATCATACCCGCGCAACTCACATATGTACTCATACTCACATATGTGCTCATAATCACGCAACTCATACAACCTTCTCTTATGCAACCGGGGCCCGTAACCGACACCCTTTCCAAGATCGAGACATCCGGAGCGAGGTGACGATACTCTTTCCAAGATCGAGACATCCGGTGTGAGGTGATGACACTCTTTCCCAGATCGAGACATCTGGAGCGAGGTGCCTGCATCAACAACGAAATCAAACAACCAAACCCAAATCGAGCGCTGGGACCTGCGCCATGACAGCCCTGGCCAGCGTCCCAGGAGAATTTAGACCCTACCAGAGCATAATGAGCAAGGAGGTAGCAGACGCTCTCCCACGGCACCGTCCCTACAACTGCAAGATTGAGCTCAAAGAAGGAAGCACCGCGCCACGGGGACCTATATACCCCCTGTCCGAAGTGAAATTACAAACCCTCCAAGAATGGTTGAAGGAGATGGAATGAACGGGGAAAATTAAACGGTCAACCTGACCGGCCGGATCGCCAATCCTGTTCGTACCCAAACCCCACAGACGAGGTCTCCACCTGTGCGTATACTATCGGGCCCTAAACCAGATAACAGTCCCAAATCGATACCCACTCCCCCTGATGCAGGAGTTACAAGACCGAGTGCAAGGGGCTCAATGGTTCACGAAAATAGACCTTAAAAATGGGTTTCATCTAATCCAAATGAGGAAAGGGGACGAGTAGAAAACCGCCTTCCGAACCCACTACGGACTATTCGAATTCCAAGTCATGCCCTTTGGCCTAACAAATGCACCGTCCACATTCTAAGATATGATGAACCATGTCTTATTGGACCTGCTAGATGTCGGGGTCCTGGCATATATGGATGACATACTAGTATACGCCAAAACCGAAAAGGAGCATGACCGACTAGTCAAGGAAGTCCTCGAAAGGCTGCAGGAAAACAGGCTAGCAGTCTCACCGGAAAAATGCGTTTGGAAGGCCCAGGAAGTAGAATTCCTGGGATACGTCATAGGAAGAGACGGGATAAGAATGGCAAAGGAGAAGGTACAAGCAGTGCTAGAATGTAAAACGCTGGAGTCTCTGATGGAAGTACAATCCTTTCTGGGATTCGCCAATTTCTATTGACACTTCATCCAGAACTACTCCGGGATAGCTCGACCACTGACGGAACTGATGAAAAAAAAAAAAAAGAGGATTGGGCCTGGAATCAGGGAGTGCAGACAGCCTTCGAAGAACTCAAGCGACGATTCACTACAGCCCCTATTCTAGCCCACTTCAACCCAACCAGGCGAATAATCATCGAATCAGACACCTCCGACTTCGCGCTTGGTGCCGTCCTATCCCAACGAGATGAAGAAAATTGCCTCCACCCAGTGGCATTCCACTCTCGGAAATTCCAACTGGCGGAAATCAACTACGAAATCTACGACAAAGAGCTACTAGCAGTGGTGGATACGTTTAAACACTGGCGACGCTACTGCGAAGGAGCAATGCATCAAATCCAGGTTTTCTCGGATCACCAGAACCTGGAGTACTTTACGACAACCAAAGTACTGAACCAACAGCAGGCTCGGTAGGCCCAGGAGCTGGCCAGAATCGATTTCCGAATCTATTACCGACCGGGAACCCAAAACGGCAAGTCTGATGCGTTGTCAAGGCATTCGGAGTACTGCCTGGAAAAGGGGGGGGTAGAAAACCAGCCGATCACGACGGTTTTACAGGCAAAAAACCTGGACCAGGAAAGCCTAGGCGAAAGAAAAAATGTTTCATTCATCTGCTCGTCAGCCCGGTTGGCCTCGCTACCAGCAAGAAAATGGAACGAAGGATTCCTGCAGAAAGTCCGGGAAGAAGAGAGAAAGGACGCGGCCTACCAGAAGAGGAAAAAGGAAGCGGAGTGGGAAGAACCGGCTCCAAAAGACCGAAAGGTCAGGGAACAAACAGTGGAATTAAGAAACGGGCTCCTGTACCAAAGGAACTTGCTCTGGGTGCCAGAAGGGATAATACAGCAGGTCCTGGAATCCGAGCACAACTCCAAGGTGGCGGGAAACATGGGTCAAGATAAGACCATCGAGCTCATTCGGTAGAACTTCTGGTGGCCAAAAATGAACGAACGGATCATCGATTTCGTCAGAAGCTGCCCCGACTCCCAACAAAACAAGGACTCCTGTCACCAACCATACAGGCTGTCTTCCCTGCTGCATCAGCAAAAACTTGAAAAATGCTCCCAGTGCTCCCAGTACTTCTGTAAGCTTTATTAAGCTTTATTAAGCTTCTGTAAGAGAGAAGTTATATTTTGCTCCTGTAAGGATTTGGAAAGAAATAATCTCTTTTATTTCAACTAAAACACTGAGAAAGGAAATTTAAAATTTGTGTCTCACTTCGAAAAAAAGCAATATACCTCAACTTTTCATTTTTTTGCTGATGTGGAGTTACCGTATGTACCATGGCAATCCATAGCGATGAATTTCATCACGGAGCTACCCGTCTCGCAAGGATACGACCAGCTACAGGTGGTTATTGACTGATTCACCAAGATGGCGCACTTCATAACGCTCCGGAAAAAAACCGCAGCAGACCTAGCGGTCATCTTCGGCCGAGAAGTATGGAAACACCACGGATTGCCCACGGAGATTGTGTCGGACAGAGACTCTCAGTTTATATTGGAAGTATGGAGGGAGTTCCTACAGCTCGCCGGTATACGACCCCATATGTCCATGGCATTTCACCCGCAAACGGACTGACAAACAGAGCGTCTCAACCAGACGATTGAGGCCTACCTCTGAGCTTTTGTCGGTAAAGAACAGGACGACTGGGTATGACTGCTACCCATGGCTGAGTTCGCTTACAATAACTCAGTCACCACGGGAAATGGTATGACCCCGTTTTACGCTAACTTAACTATGGCTTCAACCCAGTAGCCATGGGACTGGCGTCGACGGAACCACTCAACCCAGCAAGTCAAGTCTACGCCCACTGGATGCACACCGTGCATGATGAGTCCCGAAAAGGGAAGGAGGATGCACAGGAGCGAATGCACCGGTACACCAACCCGACGTGAAAGGAAATCCTGGTATACCAAGTAGGAGACTTGGTGATGCTCAGAGGGTGCAACATCAAAACGCACCGACCCTCGAAGAAGCTGGATCACAAGAATAATGGTCCCTTCCAAATCGAGAAAATCGTCTCCCCACTGGCCGTCCGTCTCATGCTACCTCGGAAATCGAAGATCCACAACGTCTTCCACCTCTCGCTGCTTGAACCGTACCGAAACAGTGAACACCGAGCACCGCTGGATCCTTCGAAGGTACTCCAAGAAGCGGACGACATCGAACAATCGGAAGAGTACGATGTCGAGGAGGTCATGTCCTCGGTCGAGCGCAGCCAGGGAAATAACAAACAAATCCTCTACCTCGTCAAATGGCTCGACTATCTGGAACGCAAGGATTGGACGGAAGAACCATTCGACAACTTTTCAGACGGTGGCCTGGAGAAACTCCGAGAGTTTCATCGACAGAATCCAGATGTACCGAGGAACTACTGGCTCACTGAGGGCGAGACCAGTTCCACCAAGGACCTGGCGGTAGTGGGCGGAAGGGGCGGAGGACTTCAGCACCAAAAAGCATTACGAACCGACAAAAAGACGCTCTTCTCGGGCACCCACGAAAAACCGCTGACCAAGCATCTGACGGAAAACTCGAATCAACCCGATGAACTTGACGCGCTCCTGTACAGTCATATTCTCCTTACCCTGAAAAGGAACCAGCGACAGAGTAAGCATGACGGTCACGCGATCCCCGAATAAGGCGCGGTCACTCCTACGTACTCTGTAGAGCTCTAGATCAGGCCCAGTCACTTTCGGGATACCGGACTAGCCACGAAGGATACCATGCCTCTGCCGATCCTCTTCGACCTTTGTCGACCCCGGAACTCGAGTATGGGAAGCAGTCATAGCGAATGCGCAACGCGATCAAGTTTCATCAAGACAGTAAGAGTACGTACCGGCTTACTCTGAGGGCCCAGTCATTCAGATGGATTACAGAGTCATGTCCTGATCCATTGACTGGGAGGGATGTAGGGGAGGATGACTGCATTCAGCGGGCAAGCATTATGTCCAGCAATATTTATCCAGGAAGAGATGGGCTACTTAGAAAATTCAAGAAAGCACTTGGGACGAGGCTTGGGGAGAGGGGAGGTAGTGTTACACCTCAGTCCGGAACACAGGGAAGAAATGATAGCTACATAGTCAGGGCACGTGAGACTTTACCTAAGCCACTCGGAGGGAGGAGTCGAGCCTAGTCGGCTTCAGAGAGTCTAGGTGGGAGATAGCCCCGGGATTAGACCTTACGGCCGTAATGGACCTAAGGGGCTAATCTCCGGAAGAAGCGGCAAATGCAACTAAATTCGAGATATGAGGAGTGAGATCATGGAACCAATATCTTCTCTTTCTCTGATAGGCTCGTAATTCGCTCACCCACAGGGCTTGAGAGGATTACGTGGTGCGGGGATACACTCGGTTTATCGTTGGACCGACCAGGACCAATGAAGTTGGGAGGACCGAGCCCGTGGGGGTCTGGGGCCTTGACTAGCGGACAAATCTCCTGAGAAAGGATAGGAAGTACGGGTTCTCTAGAGGAACCACGTGATGCCGCCAGAAGACTATATAGCTAGGCAAAGATCCCGCTCGGTGGAAAGGAAGAGAGGACAGTACCAAATGCCTGCTCAACAAAAAAAAACCCCACAAACAAGATCTAAGATTATTCCGTTGTGAATTATCGAAAAGTAACCTGATTACCTTTGATTCTCTCTACACTCCGGTTACGATACAACCCCAGTGTCACACAGAATCACCACAACCCACTAGCAATCGGACACCCAGGTCGAACAAAAACCTTCAAACTTCTTTCCAGGCAATATTATTGACCCGCAATGAGGAAGGATATTGACCGGTTTGTTCGCAATTGCAATGTTTGCCGCAGGACGAAGGCCATCCGCCATGCCCCTTATGGAGTGTTATGTCCTTTGTCAGTACTGGATCGGCCCTGGCAACATATCTCTGTCGATTTTGTCACTGGACTACCGCCATCCAAGCAATTCGATGCCATCTGTGTGGTGGTAGATCAATTAACCAAACAAAGGCACCTGATCCCATGCAAGACTACAATCACAGCTGAGGAATTGGCACAGCTATTCTGCGACTGGGTTTTTCACTACCATGGATTGCCGAAATCGATTGTATCGGACCGTGGGCCCCAGTTCGCATCACGTTTCTGGAAACACCTCTGCCACTCCCTCAAAATCGAACCTTGTCTGTCTACAGCATTTCACCCACAAACGGACGGCCATACAGAGAGAATTAATGCTGTTGTGGAACAACACCTACGCACTTATGTCTCATACCTACAGGACAACTGGGTGGACTATTTATTCCTGGCAGAATTTGCAGGTAATAATCAGGTATCGAAAACCACCACTGTGTCACCCTTCCCTTTTCAAACCTTGGATACCACCCCCATTGTGACTTTGAATTGGATATCCGTACAGATAATCCCGAAGAGCAACAGGCACAAACGGCAGTCGAGCGGATACAACACATCCACGATTTGGTGCAAACAGAAA
>Ga0307508_10003938_pt1 | contig 14733 bp, 12 predicted proteins | sample 9_EM_MG_FD_203089 | JGI IMG/M metagenome (GOLD analysis project Ga0307508, IMG submission 203089) | Populus trichocarpa ectomycorrhiza microbial communities from riparian zone in the Pacific Northwest, United States - 9_EM | ecosystem: Host-associated > Plants > Roots > Unclassified | place... | reverse complement strand
ACCTCCAGCAGTACCGCGACGAGCACAGCATCCGCTCCACCTGGCAGGCGCGCGAGCGCATCGTCGTCGGGCTCACCGGCGGCCCCGAGGGGCGCACGCTCATCCGGCGCGCCTCCCGGATGGCGGCCAAGGGCTCCGGCAGCGAGATCCTGGCCGTCTACATCGCCCGCAGCGACGGCCTCACCTCGGCCTCCCCGAAGGAGCTGGCGGTCCAGCGCACCCTGGTCGAGGACCTGGGCGGCACCTTCCACCACGTCATCGGGGAGGACATCCCGGGCGCGCTGCTGGAGTTCGCGCGGGGCGTCAACGCCACCCAGATCGTGCTCGGCTCCAGCCGCCGCAAGGCCTGGCAGTACGTCTTCGGGCCGGGCGTCGGCGCGACAGTCGCACGGGACTCCGGGCCCGATCTGGACGTGCACATCGTCACCCACGACGAGGTCGCCAAGGGGCGCGGGCTGCCGGTCGCGCGCGGCGCCCGGCTGGGGCGCTCCCGGCTGATCGCGGGCTGGCTGGTGGGGGTCGCCGGGCCCGTCCTGCTCACCCTGGGGCTCACCACCACGGGCGCCACACTCACCGCGGACGCCGGTCCGGGGTTCGCCAACGAGGTGCTGCTGTTCCTGTTCCTCAACGTGCTGGCGGCCCTGCTGGGCGGAATGCTGCCCGCCCTCGCCTCGGCGGCCGTCGGATCGCTGATGCTCAACTACTACTTCACGCCACCCACCCACACCTGGACCATCGCCGACCCCGAGAACATCGTCGCCATAGTGATCTTCGTGGCGGTGGCGGTCAGCGTCGCCTCCGTCGTCGACCTGGCCGCGCGCCGCACCCATCAGGCCGCCCGGCTGCGCGCCGAGTCCGAGGTGCTGTCCTTCCTCGCGGGCAGTGTGCTGCGCGGGGAGACCAGCCTGGACGCGCTGCTGGAGCGGGTCCGCGAGACCTTCGGCATGGACACGGTGGCCCTGCTGGAGCGGGAGAGCGACGTCGCGCCCTGGACCTGCGCGGGCAGCGCCGGCGGCACCGCGGGCGTACCGCCGCCGGAGCGGCCCGAGGACGCGGACGTGGACATGCCGGTCGGCGACCATATGGCGCTCGCGCTCTCCGGCCGGGTGCTGCCCGCCGAGGACCGCCGGGTGCTGGCCGCCTTCGCCGCCCAGGCCGCCGTCGTGCTGGACCGGCAGCGGCTGGTGGGGGAGGCGGAGCGGGCCCGCGAGCTGGCCGAGGGCAATCGCATCCGTACCGCCCTGCTGGCCGCCGTCAGCCATGATCTGCGCACCCCGCTGGCGGCCATCAAGGCGGCCGTGACGTCCCTGCGCGCGGACGACGTGGCCTGGTCCGCGGAGGACGAGGCCGAGCTGCTGGAGGCCATCGAGGACGGCGCGGACCGCCTGGACCACTTGGTCGGCAATCTGCTCGACATGTCCCGGCTCCAGACCGGCACCGTCGCCCCCCTCTTCCGGGAGATCGACCTGGACGAGGTGGTCCCGATGGCGCTCGTCGGCGTCCCGGAGTCCGCCGTCACCCTGGAGATCCCCGAGGACCTGCCGATGGTCGAGGTCGACCCCGGGCTGCTGGAGCGCGGCGTCGCCAACATCGTGGAGAACGCGGTGAAGTACAGCCCGCCGGACCGGCCCGTGCTGGTCTCCGCGAGCGCGCTGGGCGAACGGGTCGAACTGCGCGTCGCCGACCGGGGCCCCGGTGTGCCGGACGCGGCGAAGGACCGTATCTTCGAACCCTTCCAGCGGTACGGGGACGCCCCGCGCGGCGCCGGGGTCGGCCTCGGGCTCGCCGTCGCCCGCGGCTTCGTGGAGGCGATGGGCGGATCGCTGGCCGCCGAGGACACCCCGGGAGGCGGTATGACCATGGTGCTGACCCTGCGCGCCGCTCCCGGCCGCCCGGGGCACGACACGCACGACCCGCAGGGCACACACGCCACACACGGCACAACGGAAAGGCAGGCCGCCAGATGAACCGGGTGCTCGTGGTGGACGACGAGCCGCAGATCGTACGCGCCCTCGTGATCAACCTGAAGGCGCGCAAGTACGAGGTCGACGCCGCCGGGGACGGCGCGACCGCCCTGAAGCTCGCCGCCGCCCGTCACCCCGATGTGATCGTGCTCGACCTGGGCCTGCCCGATATGGACGGAGTGGACGTGATCAAGGGGCTGCGGGGCTGGACCCGGGTCCCGATCCTGGTGCTCTCCGCCCGTCAGACGTCCGACGAGAAGGTCGAGGCCCTGGACGCGGGGGCCGACGACTACGTCACCAAGCCCTTCGGCATGGACGAGCTGCTGGCCCGGCTGCGCGCCGCGGTCCGCCGCGCCGAGCCCTCCGGGCCGTCGGACGCCGCGGTGGTCGTCGTGACCGAGGGGTTCAGCGTCGACCTGGCCGCCAAGAAGGCCCACCGCGACGGCAGGGACGTCCGGCTGACGCCCACCGAATGGCATCTGCTGGAGGTGCTGGTGCGCAACGAGGGCCGCCTCGTCAGCCAGAAGCAGCTGCTCCAGGAGGTATGGGGGCCCAGCTACGGCACCGAGACCAACTACCTGCGCGTCTATATGGCGCAGTTGCGCCGCAAGCTGGAGAACGACCCCTCGCATCCGCGGCACTTCGTCACCGAGCCGGGGATGGGGTACCGCTTCGAACGGTGAGGCGCCTGTTCGTACGGGAGTCGCACGGGAGGCGAACGGCCCGGCGGCGGGCGGGGATGCGGTGGCGCGGCGATTCGGCGGGGTCTCACCGGTACGCTGGCCGTATGAGTTCCGTACCCCAGCCCCCCGGGAAGCGTGACAAGCCGGTCGGCCGCTTCCGGCGGATGATCGACCGGCTGTCGAGTTCCCAGGAGGAGCTGCACTCCGCCGAGCTGCAGCAGGACGCGGAGAACGCGGGCTGCACCAAGATCGGCGAATGTGGCGACCGGCAGATCGTCAAGGTGACGGGTACACTCCGCACGGTCACGCTGCGGCCGCGGGCCGGAGTGCCCGCGCTGGAGGCAGAGCTCTTCGACGGCACCGCCGCCCTCGACGTGGTGTGGCTGGGCCGCCGCTCCATCATCGGTATAGAACCCGGCCGCAAGCTGATCGCCATCGGCCGGATCTCCATGAGTCACGGGCGCCGGGTGATATTCAATCCGAAGTACGAACTCCGACCGCTCGGACAGGAGTAGCCGGTGACGTCTGACGACAAGACGACCCCGACCGACCATCAGGACGCCGCCGCCGACGATGCCGACGACGCGCAGAGCAGGGCGGCGGCGGACACCGCGCTCCTGGAGGCGTTCGGCGGGGTGAAGGGCATGGTGGACACCACCGTCCCCGGGCTGGTCTTCGTCCTGCTGTACACCATCGAGCGCGACATCCACCTGGCCGCGATCGCCGCGCTCGGTCTGACCGTGCTGCTGGGGCTGACCCGGCTGGCGCGCAAGGAGACGCTGAAGCACGCCTTCAGCGGGGTGTTCGGGGTCGCGTTCGGCGCGATCTTCGCGATGATGTCCGGCGACGCCAAGAACTTCTACCTGCCGGGCATGCTCTACACGCTCGGCCTGGCGATCGCGTACGTCCTCTCGGCGATCTTCCGCTATCCGCTGATCGGCGTGCTGCTCGGGCCGATGCTCAAGGAGAACCTCTCCTGGCGCACCCGCAACCCCGGCCGGTTCCGCGCGTATACCCGGGCCACCTGGGCGTGGGGGCTGATCCTGCTCGCCAAATCGGCGATCCTCTTCCCGCTCTACTGGTGGGGGGACGTGACCCAGCTCGGCTGGGTGAAGGTGGCGCTCGGCATTCCGCCGTTCCTGCTGTGCGTCTATCTGACGTGGATCTTCCTCGCCAAGGCCCCGCCGCCGATCGACGTGATCGCCGAGATGGAGGCCGAGGAGAAGGCGGAGCGGGAGCGCGAGCGCGCGAAGCGGGACGCCGAACAGGCCGAGCGGATCGCCGAGCCGCTGCTCTCGGAGTGGACCGACCAGATCGTGAACGAGGCCCGTACCGAGTCGGCCGACCGGCGCCCGCCCCGGCACTGAGCACCGCACCACCAGGCCGCACCACCAAGCCCCGGGCTCCCGTGCAGGGAAGCCCGGGGCTCGGTGGTTCCGGTCCGCAACGTGTCCGGCCCGCGGCGGTTCAAACGACAGGCTCTAGCCCGCGGTGTCCTGGCGCTGGACGGACAGCAGCTGTTCCAGCTGCTCCTCGCGCGCCTGGGCCGCGACGAACAGCAGCTCGTCGCCCGCCTCCAGGACGTCGTCCTTGTTCGGCGTCAGCACCCGGGTACCCCGGATGATGGTGACCAGCGTGGTGTCCTCCGGCCACTCCACGTCGCCGACCCGGGTGCCGACCAGGGCCGCGTCCGGCGGCAGCGTCAGCTCCACCAGGTTCGCGTCGCCGTGGCTGAAGCGCAGCAGCCGCACCAGATCGCCGACGCTCACCGCCTCCTCGACCAGTGCCGACATCAGCCGCGGCGTCGAGACGGCGACATCGACGCCCCACGCCTCGTTGAACAGCCACTCGTTCTTGGGGTTGTTGACCCGGGCGACCACCCGCGGCACCGCGTACTCGGTCTTCGCGAGCAGGGACACGACCAGGTTGACCTTGTCGTCCCCGGTGGCCGCGATGACCACGTTGCAGCGCTGCAGCGCCGCCTCGTCCAGCGAGGTGATCTCGCACGCGTCGGCCAGCAGCCATTCGGCCTGCGGCACCCGCTCCACGGAGATGGCGGTCGGCGCCTTGTCGATGAGGAGGACCTCGTGGCCGTTCTCCAGCAGCTCGCCCGCGATGGAGCGCCCCACGGCGCCCGCTCCGGCAATGGCAACCCTCATCGGGCACCACCCTCCTCAGGACCCTCGTCGAACGACGCCTCGACCTTCTCGACCTCGTCGGTGCGCATCATCACATGCACCAGGTCGCCTTCCTGCAGCACCGTCTGCGAGGTCGGAAGCATCGCCTCGCCGAGCCGGGTCAGGAACGCGACCCGCACCCCGGTCTCCTCCTGGAGGTTGCTGACCTTGTGCCCCACCCACGCGGGGGAGGTGTGCACCTCGGCGAGCTGTACGCCGCCGCTCGGGTCCCGCCACAGCGGTTCGGCGCCGGACGGCAGCAGCCGACGCAGCATCTGGTCCGCGGTCCACCGCACGGTGGCCACGGTCGGGATGCCCAGGCGCTGGTAGACCTCGGCGCGGCGCGGGTCGTAGATCCGGGCCGCCACGTTCTCCACGCCGAACATCTCGCGCGCCACCCGGGCCGCGATGATGTTGGAGTTGTCGCCGCTGCTGACCGCGGCGAAGGCCCCGGCCTCCTCGATACCCGCCTCGCGGAGCGTGTCCTGGTCGAATCCGACGCCGGTCACCCGGCGGCCGCCGAATCCCGCGCCGAGGCGGCGGAAGGCGGTGGGGTCCTGGTCGACGACCGCGACGGTGTGTCCCTGTTGCTCCAGGGTCTGGGCGAGCGCCGCGCCCACCCGGCCACAGCCCATGATCACGATATGCATGCGTCTTACCCCGCACTCCTGATGACCGTGCTGACCTGCGCAAACACCCTGCTCACATCTTCCTTCCAGGACCTACGGGGCGACAGCGGGGCGAAGACCCCGATGCCGGTGCCGCACGGCGACGGAGGTCGTCCGCGACGGCGTCTGTTCCCACCGTATCCGTACCCATGGGGCGATTCCCCGCCCGAGTACCCGCGGCCGGGAGGGAACCCGGCGCGCGGAACGACCGGTGGCTACCGTGAGGGGGCGGGCGCCGATGGCCGGCGCCGGGGTGCGCTCCCTCATCTTTGCCCGATATCCAGGATCTTCACTGAACTCTTACGGGAAATGGCAATAGAGTCCCGTCAGTTCGAACTTTGTTACGGCCGTCGGACACTCGGTCACGGCGTGACTAAGATGATCGTCGTATTCCGTTTCCGGACGGGACATCAGGGCTCTGAATCGTTCCTTCCGCGCCCGCGTTCTCTGCACGAGGTTCCTGATGACAGATCACATGACGGAGACGGTGAGCTGGTGTCTGGCCGTCGTCCTCCTCGTCGTATGGGTGCTTCTGATGCGCCAGCGGCGGATCACCGCCGGAGTGCGCAGGCGTAACGCCACGCTCGAGGACAACCTGCGCGTCCGTGATGAGGAAGTGCAGCATCTGGTCGAGGTACGTCTCCCGGCGATCGCGGACGCGCTGAGCCAGCCCACCCCGCTGCCCGGGCTGCGGGACGAGAAGCTGGCCGGGACCGCCTACGCGCAGAGCCTGCACGCGATCGTGGAGCACTTCGCCCGCGCGATGGACAAGGCGCAGTCGCGGGCCGACGCCTCTGCCAAGGCCGCGCTCAAGGCGTCGATGCGCGCGCTCCAGGGCCTCGCCAGCGAACAGCAGGTCTCGATCTCGGAGATGCAGGACCGGCACGACAACCCCGACGTGCTGCGCGACCTCCTGGAGATCGACCACGCCAACGCGCAGTTCGGCCGCCGCGCCCAGGCCATCGCCGTGCTGTGCGGCTCCTGGCCCGGCCGTCAGCGCACCGCCTCGCCGATCACCGATGTCGTCCGGGGCGCCAAGTCGCGCATCCGCGACTACCGGCGGGTACAGGTGCACGCCCTGATCGACATCGGCGTGGTGAGCCGCACGGTGGAGCCCGTGGTGCTCGCGGTCGCCGAGCTGCTGGACAACGCCGCCCGGCACTCCCAGCCCAACACCAGCGTCGAGGTCAGCCTGCAGCCGGTGCACAACGGCGCCTGCATCGTGATCGACGACGCCGGGGTCGGCATGGACGGCCTGGAGGTCCAGCGGGCCGCCGGGCTGCTGTCCGGCCAGCGCGCCGTGGACGTCTCCCGGCTCGGCGACCCGCCGCAGTTCGGCTTCGCCGTGGTGGGCCTGCTCGCGGCCCGGTACGGCTTCAGCGTCTCGGTGGACACCCGGTCCCCGTACGGCGGCGTGCGCGCCGTCCTGTTCCTCCCCAGCGCGCTGCTCACCCACATCGACGCGGACGCGCCCGCCGCCGCCCCGACGGCCCACGACCCGTACGAGGCCGAGGTCGCCGCTCCGCTGCGTACCCTCCCGTCGCGCCCGACCCGCCGCCGCAGGGCCGAGCCCCAGGCCCCCGCCGGGGCCGAGGCGTTCGCCGGGGCCGAGGCGTTCGCCCAGGCGCCCGTTCCGTCCCCCGCCGAGGCCTCGCCGTTCGCCCCCGCCCAGGCCCAGGCCGCGGCTCCGGCCCACGCGTCCTCCGCGGCAACCGGGCAGCCGTCCGCGGACGACGAGGCGACGCGCGTGTACGGAGAGACCGCGGGCGGTCTGCCCAAGCGCCGCCGCCGCCGGCCCACCGCCGCCCCACCGGTGGACGACTGGCCCACCGCGCCCGGACAGCCGTCCGGCGCCACCGGAACCGACACGGGGTCGCACCGCGTCCGCTCGGCCGAGGAGACCGCCAAGCGCATGGGCGCGTTCGCGCGCGGTACGCGCTCCGGCCGTGGCGTCACCCAGGATGCCGCCCCTCACAACGAAGAAGGGAACCGCCAGGCATGAACGACCACATGAACAACGAGCTCGGCTGGATGCTCGACGAGGTGGTCAAGATGCCGGAGGCACGGCACGCGATCCTGCTCTCCGCCGACGGCATGCTGCGGGCGCACTCCGCGGCCATCGCGCGCGACGAGGCCGAGCGCCAGGCCGCGGCGCTCTCCGGGCTGCAGTCGATCAGCCGCAGCACCTCCGAGTTCTGCGACCGCGACGAGACGCCCTGGCAGCAGACGCTGGTCGAGTTCGTCGGCGGCTACGTCTTCCTCATCGCCGCCGGCCCCGGCGCGTATCTGGCCGTCTCCACCACCGAGCACGTGGACATGGAGGGGGTCACCTACCGGATGCAGAAGCTGGTCGACCGGCTGGGCAAGGAGCTGACCAGCCCGCCGCGGCAGGGCGCGACCCGGCAGGGGATCGGCAGCCACACATGAGTCCGGGCAGGCGCGAACGAGGACTGGTACGGCCGTATGTCGTGACCGACGGCCGTGCCTACCCGAGCCGCAACACCTTCGACCTGGTGACCCTGGTCATGGCCCACCCCGACCGGCCGCTGGCCGGTCTCAGCCCGGAGAAGCGGGCGGTCATGGAACTCTGCCTCGGCGGCGCGCTGTCCGTCGCCGAGGTCGCCGGATACCTGGAGCTTCCGGTGAGCGTCACCAAGGTCCTGCTGGGCGATCTGGTCGACAGCGGCCACATCAGCACCCGCGCCCCCGTCCCGCCCGCCGAACTCCCCGAGACCCAGCTGCTCCAGGAGGTGCTCGATGGACTCCGCGCTCGCCTCTGACCGGGGTGCGGTCTATCTGCCCCAGACCGTACGGACAGCGGCCAAGCTGCTGGTCGTCGGGCACTTCGCGGTCGGCAAGACGACCTTCGTGGGCTCGCTGTCCGAAATCCGCCCGCTGCGCACCGAAGAGACGATGACTCAGGCCGGTGCGCTCATCGACGACCTCGCGGGCATCGAGGAGAAGACCACCACCACCGTCGCCATGGACTTCGGCCGGCTCACCCTGAGCGAGTCCCTGGTCCTGTACCTCTTCGGCGCGCCCGGACAGCAGCGCTTCACCCGGATCTGGAAGGACATGACGCGCGGCGCGCTGGGCGCGCTGGTGCTCGCCGACACCCGTCGGCTGGAGCAGTCCTTCCCGATGATGGCCGTCCTGGAGGAGCAGGGGCTGCCGTACGCGGTGGCCGTCAACCACTTCGAGGGAGCGCCCCGCTTCGCCGAGACGGAGGTCCGGGAGGCGCTCGATCTGCTGCCGGAGACCCCGCTGGTCACCTGCGACGCCAGGGAGCGGATCTCCTCCACCCACGCGCTGATCGCCCTCGTCCAGTATCTGCAGGCCCGGCACGCTCGCGTTACGTCCCAGGAGAATGTGTGATCCATCGTCCAGACCTCGAGGCAGTCACCGGAACCGCACCACCGCCGGGCTGTCCCGCGCACCAAGGCGGTGCGGCCCCTGGCTCCCTCGGGCGGGGTGCCCGGGTGCCGATGTACGGCGCCGGCTTCGCCGCCGATCCGCACGGGTTCTACGCGCGGATGCGCGCCGAGGGGCCCATCACCCCGGTGGAGCTGGCCCCGGGCGTTCCCGCGTATCTGGTCACCAGTTACTCCACGGCGCTGGAAGTCCTGCGCGACACCGAGCGGTTCGCCAAGGACCCCCGCAACTGGGCCGACCTCACCGAGGGCAGGCTCCCGCAGGACAGCCCCGTGCTGCCGATGATGATGTTCCGGCCCAACGCCCTGTTCACCGACGGCGAGCAGCACGCCCGCTACCGCGGGGCGATCACCGACAGCCTCAGCCGGGTCGACTCGCACGCGCTGAGCGACTACGTGGAGCGCAGCGCCGACACGCTCATCGACTCCTTCGTGGAGCGGGGCGAGGCCGAACTGGTCAGCGAGTACGCGGGGATCATCCCGCTGATGGTGTTCAACCGGCTCTTCGGCGCCCTTCCGGAGCAGAGCAGCGAACTGATCCGGATTCTCACGGTCCTGTTCGACGCGAGCAGCGCGGACGCTGCGCAGGCCGACGAGGACCTCTCGCGCTACATGGCGAACCTCGTGGACGCCAAGCGCCAGAAGCCCGGCGCCGACGTCACCTCCTGGATGATCGCCCACCCCTCGCGACTGGCCGACGACGAGCTGATGCAACAGATCGCCCTGCTGATGGCGGCCGGTACCGATCCCCAGGTGAACCTGATCGGCAACGCGCTGCGGCTGCTGCTGTCGGACGACCGGTTCGCCGGTGAGCTCTCCGGCGGCAGCCTGCCCGTCCAGGACGCCCTGGACGAGGTGCTGTGGGCCGATCCGCCGCTGGCCAACTTCGGCACCCGGTTCGCCCGCTACGACGTCGAGATGGGGGGCGTGCGGCTGCGCAAGGGCGACGTGGTGCTCACCAGCTACGCCGCGGCCAACACCGACCCCGAGCTGACCTCCCAGGGGCGTGCGGGCAACCGCGCCCACCTCGCCTGGAGCGTGGGCGCCCACCGCTGCCCCGCCGAGGGCCCCGCCCGGGTCATCGCCTCCGTCGCCATCGAACGGCTTCTCGACCGCCTCCCCGACATGCGACTCGCCGTGTCGGCGGACCAGCTGACCTGGCGCCCCGGCCCCTTCAACCGCGCTCTGGCGTCGTTGCCCGTGCGGTTCCCCGTCCTCACCAAGCCGACTCCCGGACCCGCCTCCATGCCGCCCGCCGCGGCCGTGCCCGCTCCACGCCAGCCCGAGCCCCAGGGAGACAACCAGTGGTCCACGAGCCCCGTCCCCTCGTCCTCGACCCCACCGGCAGCGACATCAACGCCGAAGCCGACCGCGTCCGATCCCAAGGGCCCGCGACACCTGTGGGGCTTCCTGGGGGCTTGGTGGCGTGGGCAATAAGCCGCCAGAGCCTGCTCAAGCAGCTCCTGACCGACCCCCGGGTGTCCAAGAACCCGCGCCTGCACTGGCGGGCCTGGCACGAGGGTGAGGTCTCGTCCGACTGGCCGCTGATCAACTGGGTGGCCGTGCAGAACATGTTCACGGCCTACGGCACCGACCACCGCAGGCTGCGCACCCTGGTCTCCAAGGCGTTCACCGCGCGGCGCACCGCCGCCCTGCGGCCGCGCATCGAGGCGATCGCCGCCGATCTGCTGGACCGGCTGGCCGCCACCCCGCCCGGGGAGCCGGCCGATCTGCGCGAGGGGTACGCGTACCCCCTGCCGCTCCAGGTGATCTACGAGCTGTTCGGGCTCACCGACGAGGGGCTGCGGGCGCGGATGAGCCGGTTCGCCGACAGCTCCTTCCGCACCACCACCTCGGCGGAAGAGGTCGAGGCCGCCACCGCCGAGATGGACGCGATCATGTCGGCGCTCGTGGCGTCCAAGCGCGAACGGCCCGGCGACGACCTGACCAGCGGACTGATCGCCGTGCGCAGCGAGGAGGACGCGGCGCTGAGCGAGCGTGAGCTGTGCGACACCCTCGCGCTGATGCTCACCGCCGGTCACGAGACCACGGTCAACCTCCTGGACAACGCCGTCCACGCCCTCCTCACCCACCCCCAGCAGCTCGCCCATGTGCGCGCGGGCCGGGCCTCGTGGGACGACGTGATCGAGGAGACATTGCGGCACTCCGCCCCGGTCGCCAACCTGCCGCTGCGCTACGCCGTGGAGGACATCGAGCTGGCGGACGGGGTGGTGCTGCGCAAGGGCGACGCGATCCTCGCCGCCTACGCGGCCGCCGGACGCGACCCCGGGGTCCACGGCGAGGACGCCGCCGCCTTCGACGTCACCCGGCAGCTCAAGAGCCATCTCGCCTTCGGCCACGGCGTCCATCTGTGCGTCGGAGCGCCGCTGGCCCGGCTGGAGGCCTCGATCGCGCTCCCGGCCCTGTTCGACCGCTTCCCTCGACTCTCGCTAGCGTCCGGGCAGGGTCCGCTGGAGCCGGTGGAATCCTTCATTTCCAACGGCCACCGCGCCCTGCCGGTCCGGCTGTCCTGACCGTCGTACGGGCCGCCCGCCCGCCCTCCCGCCTCCGGGTGGGCAGGCGGCTGGGCGGGCGCCCCGCCCACCCTTTACGATCCTCAGCGTGTCCAAACTGACCGACGTCCCGAAACGGATTCTGATCGGGCGCGCGCTGCGCAGCGACAAGCTGGGGGAGACCCTTCTCCCGAAGCGCATCGCGCTCCCCGTCTTCGCCTCCGACCCCCTGTCCTCCGTCGCGTACGCGCCCGGGCAGGTGATGATCGTCCTTTCCGTGGCGGGTGCGTCGGCCTATCACTACTCTCCGTGGATCACGATCGCCATCATCGTGCTCATGTTCACGGTGGTCGCCTCGTACCGCCAGAACGTGCACGCGTACCCCAGCGGGGGCGGTGACTACGAGGTCGCGAACACCAACCTCGGCCCCAAGGCGGGTCTCACGGTCGCCAGCGCCCTGCTGGTGGACTACGTCCTGACGGTGGCGGTGTCGATCTCCTCCGGTGTGGAGAACCTCGGCTCGGCCGTCCCGTTCATCGTCGAGCACAAGACGTTCGTCGCGATCGCGATCATCCTGCTGCTGACCTTGATGAACCTGCGCGGGGTCCGCGAGTCGGGCAAGCTCTTCGCGATCCCCACGTACGTCTTCGTCGGCGGCGTCTTCGTGATGATCCTCTGGGGCGCCTACCGCGCGCTCGTCCTCGGCGACGACATGAAGGCCCCCACCGCCGGTTTCGAGGTGCACGCCGAGCAGACCGGGCTGGCCGGGTTCGCGCTGGTCTTCCTGCTGCTGCGGGCCTTCTCCGACGGCTGCGCCGCACTTACAGGCGTCGAGGCCATCAGCAACGGCGTACCCGCCTTCCGCAAGCCCAAGAGCCGGAACGCGGCGACCACGCTGGCGCTGATGGGCGGCCTCGCCGTCGCCATGTTCGTCGGCATCATCACCCTCGCCCTGGTCACCAACGTCAAGATGGCCGAGGACCCGGCGCACGACCTGTTCAAGAACGGTGCCGCACTCGGCTCCGGATACACCCAGAACCCCGTGATCTCGCAGGTCGCGGCCGCCGTCTTCGGCAACGGATCGTTCCTGTTCGTGGTGCTCGCCGCGGCGACCGCGCTGGTCCTGTTCCTGGCCGCCAACACCGCGTACAACGGCTTCCCGCTGCTCGGCTCGATCCTCGCCCAGGACCGCTACCTGCCGCGCCAGCTGCACACCCGCGGCGACCGGCTCGCCTTCTCCAACGGCATCGTGCTGCTCGCCGGGGCCGCCGCGGTCCTGGTGTACATCTACGGCGCGGACTCGACCCGGCTGATCCAGCTCTACATCGTCGGCGTCTTCGTCTCCTTCACCCTCAGCCAGACCGGCATGGTGCGGCACTGGAACCGCCACCTGGCCACCGAGCGCGACCAGGCCGCCCGCCGCCGCATGATCCGGGCCCGCGCGATCAACACCTTCGGCGCCTTCTTCACCGGGCTGGTCCTGGTCGTCGTGCTGCTGACCAAGTTCACCCACGGCGCCTGGGTGGCGCTGCTCGGCATGGCCGTCTTCTACATCACCATGTCCGCGATCCGGCGCCACTACGACGGTGTCTCCGAGGAGCTGGCCGCGGCCATGGAGCAGCAGGACGAGGAGGAGGTCCGCCCCTCCCGGGTGCACTCCATCGTCCTCGTCTCCAAGATCCACAAGCCGACGCTGCGCGCCCTGGCCTACGCCAAGCTGATGCGCTCCCACCGGCTGGAGGCGCTGAGCATCAACGTCGACCCCACCGAGACCAAGGCGCTGCAGTCCGAGTGGACCGAACGCGGCATCGACGTCCCGCTCAAGATCCTCGACTCGCCGTACCGCGAGATCACCCGGCCGGTCATCGACTACGTCAAGAGCCTGCGCCGGGAGAGCCCGCGGGACGTGGTCTCCGTCTACATCCCCGAGTACGTGGTCGGCCACTGGTACGAGCACCTGCTGCACAACCAGAGCGCGCTGCGGCTCAAGGGCCGCCTGCTGTTCACCCCCGGCGTGATGGTGACCTCCGTACCCTGGCAGCTGGACTCCTCGGAGCTGGCCCGCAAGCGCGCCCGCAAGCGCGCCGACTGGAACGCCCCGGGCGCGGTGCGGCGCGGTCCCGTGGTGCCGCAGCGGCCGAAGGGCGAGCGCAAGGCCGAGAAGGCGGCCGTCAAGGCCCCGGGGCGGTAGCCGCCGCCCGGGTGAGGGCAGGCGGTCCGGGGCCGTAGACTGGTGGGCTGCTGTTCCCACCACCCTCACACCCCCTTACGGAGCCGAGCCCGCCATGCAAAGTGAACCCAAGGCGTCGCTGGTCGGCGAGGAGTACGAGGTCGAGGTCGGTCCAGTGGCCCACGGCGGCCACTGCATCGCCCGGACCGCCGAGGGCCAGGTGCTGTTCGTACGCCACACCCTGCCCGGTGAGCGGGTCGTCGCCAGGATCACCGAGGGCGAGGAGGGCGCGCGCTTCCTGCGCGCCGACGCGGTCCAGGTGCTGGACGCCTCCAAGGACCGGGTGGAGGCCCCCTGCCCGTTCTCCGGCCCCGGCCGGTGCGGCGGCTGCGACTGGCAGCACGCCGCCCCCGGCGCCCAGCGCAGGCTCAAGGCCGAGGTGATCACCGAGCAGCTGGAGCGGCTGGCCGGACTCACCCCCGAGGACGCCCGCTGGGACGGCACCGTCGAACCCGCCCCCGGCGACAAGGTGGCCCGCGGCGAGGTCCCCGCCTGGCGCACCCGGCTCCAGTACGCGGTGGACGCACAGGGCCGCCCCGGGCTGCGCCGCCACCGCTCGCACGAGGTGGAGCCCGTCGACCACTGCCTGATCGCCGCGCCCGGCGTCACCGAACTCGGCATCGAGAAGCGGGAGTGGCCGCAGATCGAGACCATCGAGGCCATCGCCGCCACCGGCTCCTCCGACCGCCAGGTCGTCCTCACCCCCCGCCCCGGCGGCCGGCTGCCGATCGTCGAACTCGACCGCCCGGTCTCCGTCCTGCGCATCGGCGAGTCCCGCGGCCGCGAGCGCCAGCGCCTGGTGCACCGCGTCCACGGCCGCCCCTTCGTCCGCGAACGCGCCGCCGAGCGCACTTGGCGCGTCGGCGAGGGCGGCTTCTGGCAGGTCCACCCCAAGGCCGCGGACCTGCTGGTCGAGGCCGTCATGCAGGGCCTCATGCCGCGCAAGGGCGACACCGCGCTCGACCTCTACTGCGGCGTCGGCCTCTTCGCGGGCGCCCTCGGCGACCGGGTCGGCGACCGCGGCGCGGTGCTGGGCATCGAGTCGAGCAAGCGCGCCGCCGAGGACG
>Ga0307508_10003937_pt1 | contig 14737 bp, 15 predicted proteins | sample 9_EM_MG_FD_203089 | JGI IMG/M metagenome (GOLD analysis project Ga0307508, IMG submission 203089) | Populus trichocarpa ectomycorrhiza microbial communities from riparian zone in the Pacific Northwest, United States - 9_EM | ecosystem: Host-associated > Plants > Roots > Unclassified | place... | reverse complement strand
GACACGACTCCCTCCCGGACGCTCCGGACGATCCCGAGGGTGGTAATGGTATCTGCAAAGCGCCTGATCCTCACACTGCCTCCTTGGCAGACCGCAAGGCGGTTTACGGAGAAAATATTCTGCCACTGCGCCCGACAACTTCTCTCCTCCAATTGATGTGGCATGCGCTCAAGGACAAGGTTTTAGTATGTCATCATTCTGCTTTCGCACCGCCTTTTCCTTCATATTTACCTCCTAGGTCTTATTATCCATAGCTGCTGTGGTATCGCTGGCGCTTGGCCTCTTCCAGGATTTTGGGACAACGCGTCCTGCTGGCGAGCCGCCCGTCGATTGGGTCGAAGGCGTCGCGATCATGATCGCAATCCTTATCGTTGTACGTCATCTCCTCCTTTTGTCCACATCCCCTTGTCACCATAATCCCAGGTCATCGTTGGCTCTCTCAACGACTGGCAAAAAGAACGCCAGTTCGAGGCACTCAACCAAAAGAAGGATGAGCGCAACGTCAAGGTCATTCGAAATGGCGAGGAGCATCTTATTGACATCAAGGCGCGTCGCCCCCGTTGCTAGTTGCATTTTTTTTTGACCTGTGCGTATCTTGTAGGAGGTTGTGGTTGGCGACATTGCATTACTGGAACCGGGTGAGGTAGTCCCCTGCGATGGAATCTTCCTTTCCGGGCATAACGTCAAGTGCGACGAATCAGCGGCTACTGGCGAGGCAGATGCCATCAAAAAGGCACCATATTCAACTTGTCTGGCGCTGCAGAATACGCAGAAGGGTGTACGCCTTGGAGATGACGGCGCCGTCGGAGGGCAGCTAAAGCATCCGCTACCCAGTTCATCACACACGGATTGTTTTATCATCAGCGGTAGCAAGGTACTAGAAGGTGTCGGTCAATACGTCGTCATCGCAGTCGGAACGAAAAGCTTTAATGGGCGAATCATGATGGGTGAGAAACCTGATACTCCCTCCCTTTAACGTGTCTCACCTCATATCAGCCTTGCGCACTGATGCTGAGAATACTCCGTTGCAACTCAAGTTGAATATTCTTGCAGAATTGATTGCAAAAGTTGGGAGCATAGCAGGTCTGGTTCTGTTTAGTGCTCTTATGATACGTTTCTTCGTTCAATTGGGTACGCATGACCCTCCCAGGTCAGTCATTCTTCCAAGCTTGTCTTCCAGTCTCTCATCCTGAACGGTAAAGAACTGCGAATCAGAATGGCATGGCTTTTGTGCAGATCCTCATCATCTCTGTCACCCTAGTAGTGGTTGCTGTCCCGGAAGGCGAGTCGAGTACGATGCCGCTGACTACCTCCGACTGACGTTTACCAAGGTCTTCCTCTTGCTGTCACGCTTGCACTCGCATTCGCTACCAGACGTATGACGAAGGAGAACCTGCTGGTCCGTGTACTTGGTTCGTGTGAGACTATGGCGAACGCTTCTGTCATCTGTACAGACAAGACCGGCACTCTTACACAAAATGCCATGACTGTCGTTGCAGGGTCCATTGGTATCCACGCAAAGTTCGCACGACAGCTCCAACATAATCAGTCCCGGACGAACGTTGTCGACGAGCATCGTTCTCGCAGGAGTACCGACTCTGGGGTATCTGGAGACACTCAGGATTTCTCTGTCGACCAAAGCCAAATCAATACTGTTCTCTCACCTCAACTTCGTAAACTCTTCAACGCAGCGATCGCTGTCAACACGACTGCCTTTGAAGATACGGATGCCGTGACCGACCAAAAGGCCTTCATTGGTAGCAAGACGGAGGTGGCGCTTCTGAATTTCGCCAAGGAGCTTAACTGGCCCAGTTACAAGGACATCCGCAACGCAGCCGATGTTGTTCAAATGCTTCCTTTCTCGAGCGATCGCAAAGCCATGGGCATCGTAGTGAAACTAGAGGACGGTAGTCATAGATTATACGTCAAGGGAGCTAGCGAAATCCTCACGAAACGGTGCATTCGCCATGTTGTTGTTTCACCAACTGCGAATCAAGCTAGCGACGAGGATGCCGCTGTGGAGACCACGGAAATCGACACATACGCTGAAGGCAACGTCTCCCGTACGATCATCTTTTACGCCAATCAATCGCTCCGGACGATCGCTATTTGTTATCGTGACTTCCCCGTCTGGCCTCCCCCTGGTATGCACCGGAATAAGGACGATGATGTATGTTGACCAACCTCGCCCCCTCTTGTCGTCTAATCATTATTTAGATATCATATGAAGACCTCGCTCACGAGCTCACTCTCATCAGCATTGTCGGTATAGAAGATCCCCTACGCGATGGTGTTCGACAGGCTGTTGCAGATTGCCAGAAAGCTGGTGTCGCTGTCAAAATGTGCACCGGTGACAATGTCCTTACTGCTCGTTCCATCGCTTCCCAATGCGGGATCTTTACAGCAGGCGGCATTATCATGGAAGGGCCAGTCTTTCGGCAGTTGAACGATGCAGAGATGCTCGAGGTCATTCCGAGACTCCAAGTTCTTGCCCGTTCTTCCCCCGAAGACAAGAAAATTCTCGTTGAAAAGCTGCGCTCTCTGGGGGAAATTGTCGCCGTTACTGGTGATGGCACCAACGATGGACCTGCGCTCAAGACGGCGCATGTCGGCTTTTCGATGGGCATCGCCGGTACTGAGGTTGCAAAAGACGCTTCCGACGTCATCGTTATGGACGATAATTTCGCCTCAATTGTCAAAGCCATCATGTGGGGCCGGTGCGTTAATGACGCCGTGCGAAAATTCCTGCAGTTCCAGCTCTCTACCAACGTGACCGCTGTCGTCGTTACGTCTGTTACGGCGATCGCATCGTCGTCAGAAACCTCTGCCTTGTCAGCTGTGCAACTACTCTGGATTAACATTATCATGGACACTTTCGCTGCCCTCGCGCTTGCTACTGACCCTGCGTCCCCTGTCCTTCTTGACAGAAAGCCAGACAAGCTCACCGCACCGCTGTTCAATGTCAACATGTACAAGCAAATTTTTCTTCAATCGGCTTATCAGATTGTCATCACGCTTGTCATCCACTTTTGTGGGCTGCAGATTCTCGGTCTTGAGCATACCTCGACGAATGACACGGTTGTGCAGACCGTAGTCTTCAACGCCTTCGTGTTTGCACAAATATTCAACTCTTTCAATTCGAGACGACTGGACCGCAAGCTCAACATCTTTGAAGGCCTGCTGAAGAACCGTTATTTCATTGTAGTCACACTCATCGGTAAATTTTTACTCCGAGTCTTTTGATTGCCACTGTAATCGTCATCCCGTAGAGGTCGTCATCCAGGTTATCGTCGTGTTTGTTGGCGGTGCAGCGTTCCAGGTCACACGCATCAATGGTCTTCAGTGGGGTATTTCGATTGCCCTCGGCATAGTGTCTATTCCATTGGGTGCCTTCATTCGCCTTTTACCGAACAAACCCTTCGAACGGTTGTTCATCTTCCTGAGGCTCCTTCCGAGCCCTGAAGGACTCCCTACTATCAAACCTGACGTAGAATGGAATGAGGCTATCGAACTTGTCCGTGACAATCTGGCGACCTTTGCGAATCTTCGTGGTGGCCGTCTGCGTTCATCGTCTTTTGTCTGGAAGAGTCGTTCGGGACGTGTGCAAGACGACCGTAGAGTCCCACTGTTTGTCGTGTCACTCCATGGTCTCGTATGCTCACTAACGCTCCTCGATTTAAGATCTTCAATTATGACTATGGTTCCGACTCTAATAGCGTCATCGATTGGGGCAGGTTGGGCACCACATACTCATGGTACACTCTCGGACCCCGCACGATATGATCCCTCGAGGTCATCGGCGGCGCTCTGGGAGGGCAGGTTCCAAATTCACCCGGACACGAAATCGGACGACCCAATCTTCCAGAAATGGGGTGGCCATGGTCGCCCGAGGTCCCCGCCTCCGCCGGTTTGACCCGCCGCGCAGTGCGTTGATGCATTTTACGCGATTGGTATGCAGCCTCATGATCCCATCGTGAATGAGCGCCACGTCGCACCCACGACCTATATATTAAAGATTCATGATAATCGACAGGACAACATCACCAAGGATCAGTCCCTGTGGAACGTTTTTACTAGCTACGCGAGCTACACTAGATGCGGCTCCAGCATGCAGTTATTTCGTCACGCCTGACGAATTGCACGTCCTCTATGTTGTCATTTCAGCTTCTTCCATTGCAGATAGTTTATACATTATCGTAACCCACTGGCCCATGGTAACTTATTTCAACTTCAAATAGACAGTTGACCCCTGAGGGGTCCGCGAACTTTCATGATTGTTGTGTACGATGGGCTTTTAGTCGGCAGGCCATGCCACATTCGTCTAAATCATGACCACCTGTATTATATTTTTACAATGACATTTCCTCCGTTTGATGCACGAGCGGGTACGATTTAAATTCTCAGGGATGATCCAGACCCGATACAGTGGGCGACCACTGACACGAGGGCATACAATATAGGCACCGAAACGATCAATTGACCCTTACGAGAGCACAGCATGACCGACTCTCCATGCCGTAGTCCTCCTGGAGGCAACCGCCAGGCAAGGTCAAAAGGAAACAACGCAAAAGATATAAAAGGCCGGGTGCACGCGGGTTTGGGCTGGCACTCCGCGTAAGACCCACGTGGCGCGGTACGTCCACGAGACAGCCCAAAATGGCCAGATCCACGGCACAACGTACAACTTCCATTTGGGGATGGCAGGGCGGCTAGATCAAGATGGATGATGTATTGTATTGTATTTCGGAGCGTCATGGTGACATTGCAATGAACGATTGTGCAAGACCGGGGTTTATAGGTCGTATAGGGGCCCGTGGGACGGGGATGGTAGGGGCGACTCAGGCAATGGAGAGGCCAGAAGGGGAGTCCCATCGACGTGCTTCACCGGGGATATGGTACAACATGTTAAAAAAGAGTCTAAAAGGGTGGGCACCACTGAACAGCTAGGTACGTCAAAGCAGACGCGGAGAGAAGAGGGTACTGTGACTCACGTTTTCGATCCCCCTCGCAGAAGAAACTACATGTCTTTTACCGCTGGCGGTGCGACCCAGTGTCTTAGGAGGCGTTCGTCCGCGTCATGTCCCCATAGGTAATATGACGTGCGTTGTTGTAGTACGAAGAGCTGAGAGGGAAATATGCGGCACACGCCTCTAAACAAGAGAAATACTGAGAGGGATAGTACCGAGACTATCCGACACGGGCTGTATAAACGAGATAGAGAAGAGGAAGAAAATAAATGGTGCGCACAGAAGATGAGTTTCTCCCAAGGTTCCAAGGCGTTGATGGCGAACGTCGTTTCGATGGCTAACTTGCGCCTCCAGAGGTAGTTTCGTATGCGGCTGGAATTACGCATCGTGTCGGCGGTGGTACAAGACAAAGTCTGTGGAAGCTGGGGAAAGCGGCGTTTACTTTTATCGAGCAGCGCGAGAAGTGTACCGTCGTGCAAGATTCTCGGAGTCACGTGCTCGCGACCTTACGTTACGAACATCGGGACATCAAGTCACGAAGGTATATGAGCAGTACACATCACAAGGAAAGGGTAGAAGTGATATATATAGTATCGTTGTAGGAATCAGTAATATCGCGAGTGCCTCAGCACGTGAATTCTGCCATATTATTTACCATTGACGAACCTGCGGAGCCGAGTAAAACTCACAGTAAGTCAGCTTCCCGTCATAGTTCCCTCAACGTCGAAGGGTCAACGAGATGCCGCAGTAACCGGTCATCGCTATCTTGACCCCACAGGTAGTAGGTCGCACGTTGGCGCATAATGGAAACATGCTGCGGCAGATATTGGTATAGTCCAGAGGCGAGCAGAAGCGCGAAAAGCGTGAAAATAAACACTGTAAACGTTCCGTTAGGGATGCTGTCCGAGGACGATTCACATGGGAAGGGAAGCGTCGTGGGAAGTACGGAGGGAATACTTACTGGACAAGATCTTCTCCCAAGGCTCCAACATAGAGAACGCAAGGGTCGCCTCAAATTTGGTCCGTTGACGCCATAGGTAGTCCCTCAACATGTCATAAATCGTGTGTTCGGAAGCAGGATAACCAAGGACGTCGGGGAATTAGGCTAGGTGGAGTATTGGCACCGCGTGGTCCTGCACAGATTAGTTGGGTTGGGAGAAAGACTCGCTGTGCTGCGCTTTTAAAGAGTGTGACTGCACGTGACATATCTGTGGTGAACCGGAGCACTGCTTCAGTTTCACGTCTCACTTGTCTCGGCGTCAATCCAGCCCAAGGTCATCTCACTTAGGCTGCCAATGCATTTGCGTTGACATGGGCCTAAGCCGAGGCAGATAAAATATTTTGTCTATCTACACCACCACAGAACGGTCTTCCCAACATATGTGCTCCAAGCATCAGCCCAATTGGCATGCCAGAATGAATCGATGAAGGCGAGCTCAGGTCCGTGCACATACTCTCCGCAACTTCTAATTATCTCCCACGGCTACCTACCAGATATCCTCGAGGAAGCATCACAACCCGAAATACTCGAGTCACCACTTGTATTTCTCAGTGCTTGGCTCCATCTCACTTGGTGCATCCAATCGACAATGTCCGCCTTGTCATTCCCTCTGGAGCGGGTCCAGCCCATGGCCTCACTTCTGCAGAGACATTCCCGTCTCCTCACCACTGGGTTTATCCTCAGCTTCGCTATCCAACGTGCGATCTCCAATTACCATGCCTACCTTGCCCTGGAGCCAGGAGGGTCACGGTACAACATCTTTGGTTGGCTCCAGACCTTGTGCTTTCAACCTCTTGCTAGGGAGACGCTATCGACAGAGCAATATGACCAGGACGAGAACAAACAGAGTTTCCTCGACCACGGGGAAATTAAAGAGCGGAGGGGCGACCGCCCAAAAATGGGATGGCACGTTTTCCCGTCCAGACAGCTGGATAGACATGCCCCTCCGGGGATGCGTCAGGTACGACCTACGTGCCGCATCTACGGCTTCAATTGGCAATTGACTGTCGTCTCAAGCGTCTCATCGCTGTCTTTGATGCTCTCGCTGTAGCGAATCAGGACTTGGTCTCCGTCGTACCTTCGCGTTGGGAACGTATTTATCCAGCGCTTGTCATCAATGAGTCCCTGGCCACTCCCCATGCGCCTGCTAAGAAAGCGCGACGTGAGATTTGTCATATCCACCGCAACAAAGACTTTAGCCTCCATGTAATGATGTCTCCGCAGGACTGTAAGACAGGCAAGGCGGATTGTCCTCCGTGTTACCCGTGCGCTAACCCCTTGTGTCGACAGTGATCAAGAAAGGCTGGGGCGAAAGACATCCTCTTTCTGGACCGCACCTACCCAAGGAGTACTTGCTGCTCTATGCACCACGCGACGACGAAGAACTTGCGACGGTAGCACGATGCATGTGTGCTGCAATTGGCTATATGGCAAATACGCATGTAGTGAAACAATGTAACATTTAATAGGGCTGGTTGGATCGTATGATGTACGGGATTGGTTGAGATCCTGCAGCCAGTCGAACACTTCGGAATTAATCAAGTATCATAGCCTTCTAAATCACCCATCGCATCCCCGATTGTATTGACCAACCATGGCCATTGTCACGATGAGGGCCGATCATTATCTCACTCGTTGCTATCCCTTGTTCTAGGCCTGGTTGCTTTCGTTATTCCTACTGCTATTTAGTTGTGACCATCTCCGCTTTCCCTAGTTCGTCCTCTTATACTGTGGCCCGGGTATACATAGGTCGAATACACGCACAGTTGACCCACATAGCCACTCGCGAGGTCAGGACCATCCAGCCTGAGGCTAACAGCCATGATGAGGCAGGAGGGTATTGTCGGACCAATTTTTCTCGCCACTATGGCCTACATGATCGGCGAACGGCAGGTTCATTAGATGATTGATGATTAATCTACCGGGTTCCTCGTCCCTACTAGGAGTACACATCCTTTCGGATGGGACTTTGTTTTACTCAGAAGGTGTCGCTCGCACCGACCATGTCCGATGACTGGAGGCGATCAGAAATTCTGGTAGCGGGGCAAAGATGAGATAACAAGTTTGAATTTGATCCTGAGCAAACAGAACAAAGGGCGAAGAGCAGTCAATTTAAGAACGCAGTCGTCCAATACCACGCTACGTGGTATTGTTCAACATGTTCTCAAACATGGCCGGCGACCTTGTGAAGGGAAGGGACCGACTCTGCGACGACTATGCTATCATGGGCATGTTCGCAGTGGGGTGAGATTGTGGCATCTACGACTCGGATGCTAGCATTCGTCGCAGTGTCTGACGAAAACTGCAGCCAGTTTCTGACAGCGAAGGTGGATGGAACGTCAAGGGTTGATCCTACTCTGTTGGAGAGACAGGGATTTGTCTGATCTCTTGGGATCGGAAACGATTCATCTGGCGTTGCGGTATCGAATGCGTACCAAGGATGGGGCGTTCTCGACTCGAATGTGCTATTTGGGTCGCCTACATAACGAGTCACGGGGCGGAGTAGATTACCCATTCTGGACAATCGACTCGTGCGTGGTCCGAGCATATGCACGGGGGCAGTGCAACCTGCCCATTGACCACCATGGACTCGCCTGCCAACTTACCAAATTTCGTACAAACTCCCCCACAGGATCAAGTTCAAGCCAATCCCCCTCCCGACGATCCCTTAACGGCACCACCCACCATCCCGGAATATACTGAAACCCAGCACCCTTCGCCTGCCGATGATGCCAATGATATTGACGCTATGGTCCAAAACAAAGAACAACTCACTGCCTTAGGGTCCGCATATCTTCCTCTCGATCTTTGATCTGGCTAACGCTCGTTTCTCTTTACCAGCAAGACATTTGGACATATACCCGGTGTACCGATCTTCACTGAATGGAACTCGCGGTGAGCGCATCATCATATTCACCCCATCCAGTCAATACCACGAGATAATAACAGCATAGCTTGCTCCGGTTCTGCGGTTCACCGACCACCCACGGCAGGTATACATGGAAATCGCAGGGATGGCGCTTATTCTATCGTCCTGGCTGGCTCATACCACGACAACGAAGATGGGGGTGATATCATGTATGGATATTTCCCTGTGATGCTAATTCGTATCTGACTACCAGCAGTATCTATACTGGCGCAGGTGGTAGGAAGAAATGGACAGACTCTGATCCTCCAAAACGTGTATGTTGTTGTAACACTCGATACATACCTGCTGCGGAGCTGACGTGGCGCGTGTTCTTTAGCTCCGCATAGGCCCACAGACGGAGGACCAATCCTGGGATGACCCTGCAAACAGAGCATTAAAAGTGGGCAAGCTGATCCGTTGATTTCATCCTCTCATTCAGTTGTTCCCTCCTAGATGTCATCCTTGACTGGAAAGCCTGTACGGGTCGTTCGTTCGTGGGAGTGTCCCTCGCAATTTGCACCTGCTGAGGGATACCGCTATGATGGATTGTACAAGGTTACTGCTGTGAGTTTGTTCATCTTTTTATCGGTTTTAGCCACTGATCACTTTGATTTCAGTGTTGGACAGCCAAAGGACGCAACGGAAAGGACATTTGTCGTTGTCGATTAGAGGTGCCTTACCATCCCCCTCGTTACATCGTGAGCTGACAGTATTTTTTTTCTAGCGCCTACCCAATCAACTCCCACTTCCGGTGCGGGAAATTTCCGTCTCTAGCAGTCCTTCGCCATCCACCAACTTCTATGTGTCGTACGAAAGCGATGTTGACATGGACACCGCGCCCATTCAATCCAACCCATCTCCCACGCAGTTGGTCATGTGACGCAGCGAGGCACGAACGTAGTCACTTGGCGTTCTTTTTCTTTCTTGCGCCGTTGTCACCTCGTCGCTCGTCCTTACCGTTCGTCGCACCCACCACGCCACTCCCAGCCGCAACCCCTGATTGTGACGCCTCCCACCTCCTCCCTAGCCTGGGGCCCTGAGCACGCAAGCCTTCCACGCCTGCCCTCTTTTGCGAGGCGTTCCCACCCGCCCTCGCAGCTCACCTACCCAGGCATCGGGTTTCCGTTTCGGACCGGAGAGCGCTACGCGCTTCCCCAAAATCTCTCTCTCGCGTTCCTCTGCACCTTAGCTACATAGTACTGCCATGTAAATGTCGATTTTCGCTCCTCAATTATTCACGCGCATGAAGAGCGACATCCAAAGATGGCAGGAATCCCTGTAAGAGATTCTGAGGGATTGTCAACCCCCCACAGCAGCAACCAGTGCACGAGACTTCCGTTGAGTTTGAGTTTGATATGGGTGAAGATGTGAAAGACGCCCAGCCGTTGCCGTCCCACCTAAGTTGAACCCCGGTGCTCTGCAGAGGTACAGATGGGCATGTTGAGGTGAAGACGATGCAACACTCGTTCCATCTGACGATGGCCATGTCAACATGGCCGCTGACGAACGCACCATGGAAACGGAATACTTTTCCGACAGGGTAACTCACCTTGACCTGAGACCCTAGACGACCCACGCGCACCAGCTCCTCAGTCTTGAAAAACCAAGGAGACTATGCCAGACCATCTCCGGTTCCTACCTTTTCCTCAGTTCGTCCTCTTATACTCGTCGTATCCTGTGGCTTAGGTTGATCACATCCATACTACCTGACCTACAGAGCTACTCGCGGGGTCAGGACCATCCAGTCATCAGTATTTTTACACAATACTATTTTGGCTTATTACAACTAAATTTGTCTTATTTCGGTGGTCACGGTCGGTGAGTGGTCTGTAGTTGTGGGTGGGTGCTGTGGATGGCCTTGGTACGTTCGCCGTTGTGCGCTTGTATCGTTCATGCTGACCTATCTTGGTCCTAGCTAGCGGTCGCGTTTCGACCCGTTTCGAGTCGCAGCGTGCGCCGCTCGCTGCGCCATCCATTTGGCATCCATTCCTATCGTACCCGACCAGGTTGCGCGCGTTTCGGCGGTCCCAATCGGTCTTGACGTCTCCCGATGTCTCCAGCTCGTCCAAATGGCCTTCTAGGCCGTTTCCTCGACGTTGCGCGTTCGTTTCGACGACGCGCTCGGTCCGGTCGCTGCTGGGACCTATCCCATCATATTCGGCGCGGTCGACAACGTTGCGGCGGTCCCGATCGACCTCGACGTCTCCAGCTCGCCTCTATGCCCTCCAGACCTGGTACCTTGGCACAACGCGTTCGTTTCTATCGCCCTTGGGGCATTCCTGAGTACTCTGGAGGTCACCTGGTACGACCGCTTCGTCGTCTGGGACCTTCCTGGGTGAGTTCTCTCGACTCTGTCGCTCTGACCGTTTGCTGACACGTTCTGACACGTTACGCAGCTTCTTCGGCCATCCTCTGGCGTCCTCGTCACAGTAGGATGCTCCCGACGCGTCTGCCTCGCCTTCGGTGCACTCGACGTCGCAGCTCAATGCTGCACTTCTCCGAGTCTCCCCTTCGAGCTCGATGCTCGGGGGTGTGTTCTCTCGCGCGGATGGTGCGGATGGGTTCGTGAGTGGTGGTGGTGGATCTGGGGGTGCTTCTGGTTTGTCGTCGACTCCCGATGAGGTGCGCTGATCGTTTTCTTCGTCAGCTCTCGTCGATCGTACGTGGGCGCTGGCACTTCCTCTCTCCCCCGCGATCAATGCGATACGGTGCATCGTCGACCTCTCGACCTCATCCTCGACGTTCTGCCGTGCCTCTACACCCTGTAGAGCTTCCTCTGCAGCCTCCCCGTCGTCCACTGTGTCCGCGTTTCCATGCGCGGCGCATTCGTTCCGTTCGACTTTGCCAATCTCGCCCCCAGGCTCGACCTGCACGTCGCCGCGGTCCGTTGGTTCGACTTTCGGCTTGTCGGGTGGTTCGGTGGGCTTGTCGGGTCGACGTTCGTCCTCGCCGTCCTCGCCTGGACCTTCCTCGGCCTCCCTCGACGCTCCCGACACCCTCATCTCGACCTACCGCACCTCGCCTCCTCGACCTCTCGTGCCCATCAGTGGCTGGTCAGGGGCTCTGTGGGTGCATCTGGACGACACTCGTTGCCGCCCGTCGCATCCCCTGATGGTCTGGGTGGGTTCGTCGTCACGGCATCCTCGGCTGTGTGGTCGCATGATGCGCTTCATGCGCTCGTGCTGATGTGTACTCCGCCTTGGTCCATCTTGGCCTTGGCTGCACCTGGCGGCTTCATACGTTGCGGGTGTTCGACGGACTCGTCAGTTGGCGTATCTCGCCTTTCTCCTCGCCCTCGTCGATCTATCCCTTCGTCCTTGCCTCAACGTCGTCGGTCGTCTGTTGACCAACTTGCTCTCCCGCGGGCGACGCGCTGTGCACTAGGTGGGGTGTGGCTGCGTCCGTAGACGCGCTTGCTGTCGCTGTGGCAGCGGTCTCGTCCGTGGACGTCTCTGCTCCGTTCGCTGGATTGTCGAGACGCTCGTGTGTGGCCCTTTCCGTGCGATTCGCTCGCATGTGGTGGTGTCCGTGCTAGTGGTGTAGTGTCTGACTGCGACGCACAACGGGCGTGGTGGCTGCCCGACGTGCTCTGACGCAAGGCCGTGGTCAGTTTCCTGATGTGGCTTAGGTCGAACACATCCATACTTGACCTACATAGCTACTCGCGAGGTCAGGGCCATCCAGGCTAAAAGCCATGATGAGGCAAGGGGAGCAGATCAATCATAAATCATCTATGATCCTGCCGTTCCCAGATCAGTTCAACAGGGCCAAGTTCCTCATCGTCCCTGGGAGTATAGATAAGGAGATATTCTTTCGGATGGGACTTTGTTCCACTTGGAGGGTGTCTCTCGCGCCAACTACGTCCAATGACTGGAGGCGATCAGGAATTCTGGTAGCGAGACAAAGAAAATGAGATGAAATACCAAGTTTGAAATTGATCCTGAGGAGACAGAACAAGGGCGAAGAACAGTCAGTTTGAGAACGCCGTAGTGCAATACCACGCTGTGTGGTATTGCACTACGGCGTTCTCAAACATGGTCGGCACCTTGTGAGGGGAAGGGACCGACTGCGCGATGACTATGCAATCATGGGCATTCTCGCAGTGAGGTGAGATTGAGGCATCTACGATGCTGGCATTCGTCGCGGTGTCTGGCAAAAACTGCAGCCAATTTGTAACAGCCAAAGTGGATGGAACGTCGGTTGATCCTACCCTGTTAGAGAAACAAGTATTTCTCTGATCTCTTGGGATCGGAAACGGTTCGTCTGGCGTTGTGGTATAGAATGCGTACCAAGGATGGGGGGTTCTTTGCTCGGATATGCTATCTGGGTCGCTTGACCACATTTTCTCTACCGTAGCAAACGGTAGACCTGTACCCCACCATCGCGACGCAGTATCCCAGTGGGTTTTCAGGGAGGGTCAAGTGCTAGAAATGCACAGTATTTCTCCTGCCCATCGAATGAGGATGGCAGCCGCGATGGCAATCACGACTGCGTATGCGTGTGGCTGTAGGCGCCTGAACGGAAGTGGAAGGGCATTGGGTGCGAAGGTGGGCAGGGGACACCGATGGAAACAATAGTCGAGTCATGTGGCGGAGTAGATAATCTACCCATTCCGGACAATTGACTTGTGCGTGGTTCGAGCCTGGGAGGCGATGCAACTTGCCCATTGACCACCATCATGGACTCGCTTGCCGACTTAATAAATGTCGTACAAAGTCCCCCACAGGAACAAGCTCAAAGCAATCCCCCTCCCGACGATCCCTTGACGGCACCACCCACAATCCCGGAACATACTGAAACCCAGCGCCCTCCGCCTGCCGGTGATATCGATGATATTGACGCTAGGACCCTAGAGAAAGAACGGAAAGAACAACTCCGTGCCTTAGGGTTCGCATATCTTCTTCTCGATCTTTCATCGCTGGCTAACGCTCGTTTCTCTTTACCAGCAAGACATTTGGGCATATACCTGGTGTCCCGATCTTTACTGAATGGGACACGCGGTAAGTGCATCGTCATATCCATCTCAACTACTCAATACCACGAGATAACAACAGCAAGGCTTGTTGCGATTCTGCGGTCCACCGATCAGTCATGGCTGGTATATGTGGAAATCGCAGGGATGGCGCTTTTTCTATCGTCCTGGCTGGCTTATACCACGACGACGAAGATGGGGGTGATATCATGTATGGATATTTCCCTGTGATGCCAATCCGTATCTGACTATCAGCAGTATCTATACCGGCGCAGGTGGTAGGAAGCGATGGACAGACTCTGATCCCCCAAAACGTGTATGTTGTTGTAATACTCGACACATACTTGCTGCGGAGCTGACGTGACGCGTGTTCTTCAGCTCCGCATGGGCCCACAGACGGAGGACCAATCCTGGGATGACCCTGCAAACAGAGCATTAAAAGTGGGCAAGCTGATCCGTTGGCTTCATCCTCTCATTCAGTTGTTCCTTCCTAGATATCATCCTTCTCTGGAAATCCTGTACGAGTCATTCGTTCGTGGAGGTGTCTCTCCCAATATGCACCTGCTAAGGGATACCGTTACGATGGATTGTACAAGGTGGCTGTTGTGAGTTTGTTCTTTTTTTTTTCGGTTTTGGCCACTGATCACTTTGATCCCAGTGTTGGACAGCCAAAGGGCGCAATGGAAAGGACATTTGTCGTTGTCGATTAGAGGTGCCTTACCATCCCCTTCGCTATATCGTGAGCTGACAGTATTTTTTTTTCTAGCGCCTACCCAATCAGCTCCCACTTCCGGTGCAGGAAGTTACCCTCTCTACATCCAGGAGAAAGAATAGGGGCCACCTCATCTCCAGTCCCACCAGCAGTCCTTCGTCATCCACCAACTCTCATA